>Ga0257112_10001059_pt1 | contig 10560 bp, 9 predicted proteins | sample LP_taG_5_FD_191565 | JGI IMG/M metagenome (GOLD analysis project Ga0257112, IMG submission 191565) | Marine microbial communities from Northeast Subartic Pacific Ocean, Canada - LP_J_2015_P26_1000m | ecosystem: Environmental > Aquatic > Marine > Oceanic | place: Canada: Northeast Subartic...
TCTCCATTAGAATAAGTGTATATTCCGTGACCATGTTGTTTCCCGTCCTTGAATTCCCCTACGTACTTGTCTCCTTCCGATTCCTCTTTTCCAAAAGTTAGTGTCCCTTGTCCATTTGATAATCCATCTTTGAATTCCCCTACATACTTGTTCCCATTAGAATAAGTATATGTTCCGTGACCATGTTGTTTCCCGTCCTTCCATTCTCCAACATACTTACCTCCTTCCGATTCCCCTTTACCAAGAGTTAGTGTCCCTTGACCATTTTTCAATCCGTCCTTGAATTCACCCACATACTTGCCCCCTTCCGATTTCCCTTTTCCATAAGTTAGTGTCCCGTGACCATTTTTCAATCCGTCCTTCCATTCTCCTTCATATTTCCTTCCCTCAGGTTTAATATATGTTCCGTGACCATGTTGTTTTCCGTCCTTGAATTCACCCACATACTTATCTCCATTAGAATAAGTGTATATTCCGTAACCATGATGTTTATTATTCTTGTATTCTCCAACATACTTATCTCCACTAGAATAAGTGTATATTCCCTGATTATGTTTTTTCCCGTCCTTGAATTCCCCTGTATACTTGTCACCTTCTGATTCCGCTTTACCATAAGTTAGTGTTCCCGGACCATTTTTTAATCCACCCTTCCATTCTCCTACATATTTCCTTCCATCAGGTTTAATATATGTACCTTGACCCTGTTTTTTCCCATCCCTGAATTCACCCACATACCTGTCTCCATCAGACCAAGTAAAAGTTCCTTGACCATGATATTTCCCTTCCTTGAATTCACCTTCATACTTGTTTCCACTAGATAAAGTTAATGTTCCTTGACCAGACTTCCTCCCATCTTTGAAATCCCCCACATACTTGTCTCCATCAGGCCAAGTGAATGATCCTTGTCCGCTTGGTTCCCCATTTTCAATTTCCCCTACATATTTCCCATCCTTATCATCATCACCATCTTCAAACCATCTAAATTCGCCACTCACCAAACGAACAAACAAAACGCCTTTTCGGCTCTTATCATCCATCACAACTGTTTCAACCTTCTTCCTCCCAACCAACTTCCCAACCAACTTCCTCAACTTCACATCCAATTCAATCGTCTTACATCCCACACAAAGTTTTGTTTCTATTCTCCTGTAATTTCCACTCTCCCATCTCAAACTCAACTGGGTGTCTCCATCTTCCTCAACGATTTGTAGTTGGAAAACATCACAACCAACTAGGCAATCACCACTTTCAATTTGAGGAGGAGATGAAACATCAAAGTATTTGGACAATTCATCATCCAGAGTGTTCAAGAGGATCTGTTTTTGTGAGTCAGGAACATTTCCAATTACAGTTGGTGGAAGGACAACACCAAGAGGTTTGGAGGACTGACCTAACAGAGGAGAAGAAAGAAGAAGGAAGGAGAGGAGAATGAGTATATGTCTCACTTGGTTCACTATTGGTGTATTAGGAGAACCCAATATATAACATCAATCGGTTTGTTTTACAAGGAAGTGGGAAGATTGTGGAGTTCGTTAAATTTGAACCTATTAAAGGATTGTAAATACAAGTGCTGTGAATGATTCGATTTCTGCCATACGATTTTTCCATTCTGTTACAGATTATTCCATATGCCATTTTTTATACCGTTTAGAATGAGGAATCTGCTTGTGTCAGAAACTCTAATTCCTCAGTCGTTGACGAACGTCCAAGAATTGAGTTTCGATGCGGAAAGCGCCCAAACCGGGCCACCGTATCACGATGTCTTACCGCATAATCATAGACTTTCTGTACATTAAGTTTCTTGAATAGCGGCAAAGAGACATCCTGAACAGCAATATCTTCACTATGCATTCTCGGCATCAGCATGAAATGGCACCAGTGGATATCTGCATTGGCAAGGTAACTATTTTTATTACATAGAAAGCTTAGCTCCAAAGCCTTCTCATCTCCTGCGAAAGCTCGAGGCGTGTCTCGATAGATATTACGGGTAAACTGGTCAAGCAACAGAATAAGCGCAAGACAGCCTGAATCTGAATCAGCCCAGCTGTCAAGTTTTCCAGCAAGAGCTCGTTCTACAGTGCCGGCAAAACGTTTTTCCAGCATATTATCGAACTCAGAATCTTTTTTAAACCATTGTTCCGGTGTGCACTCTGTAAACCAGAAATTTATAATATCTTCTTTTTCTAACATTTTCTTCTTGGTGCTCACCAAAGTCAGGATTTTGTCAAAGCTTTAACTGAAGCTTAAGGATAAGATTAATGTTAAAAAGATTTTTAATTTGGACATTTCTTTAGTTATAAAGAACAAAATCTCTAAATATTTGGAGCCGTCTTGATCAATTTCAAACCAAATCAGCTTATCATTCCCATTTTGCCCTGCTGATAATCCTGAAAAGCCTCGAAAATCTCTTCACGTGTATTCATGACAAATGGTCCACATAGGGTAATCTCTTCCTTGAATGATCTGCCGAACAAAAGAGGCAGGTCTAGGGGTGTATCTTTGCCACTGCTCAAACAAACCTCATCACCGTTTCTGGCAAACAGCATCAGTTGTCCTTCCGTGGCCGATTGGGTTTCCTTACTCACGAGTGGACAACCGTCAAATCAGGTGTAGATATCTTTCAGGGGTTAATTCTGGTCGACTGTTCAATCATTAGATAATCAATTTATTAATTCATTAGTTCCACCAAAAAGTATAACTAGAAGAGTGCATCCAGTTTTTGAGAATGAGGAGTGTTCACTACCTTTTTCAAATTTAATATAATCACCTTTTTTGAAAACTTTCCCATCATCATCAATTAATTCTCCATCAAGGACATAAAATTCTTCGTAACCATTATGTCTATGGAAATTTGACGAACTATCTGGTTCAAAATGAACTATATAAACTTCATGTTCTAAGTTCTCATCATTACTCAGTGGCAACCAATTTAAACCCTTAGAAACTGTTCCATAACGATTGTTTGGTAATAGTTTTTCTTTTGTAGTTTCTATAATCTGACGTTTTTCCAAAATGATCCTTTTATGTCTTTAAACAAATTCAAAATAATATTTTCACAATTTAATAGTTTTCACAACTATTATAAATAATTCTGAACCCATCAAGTCTGATGAGGTTTATCTTTTCTCACTACATTCCCTTTTTTTTGAAAAACGAACCGATTGATGATATATTGGTTAAACTTTAATTATTGTTGGAATCCAAGTGAAACACTTATTTTTAATTCTATCCATCTTTCTTCTTACATCACCCCTGTTTTGTCAGGAAACGGGTGTCTTATATCAATATAAAATTTCTTCTGGTTTTGTTTGGAAAACTTTTGGAAAAGGTAAAGTTCAACCAAAATATGAAGGTGAGATCTCAACTGGAATCCCCGAGGGCTTTGGTATTTTATCTTATCCATTTTATGATGGTAAAACTGCGGTAGGTGAATGGAAAGATGGTAAGGAGTGGAACACTGAACATTACAGCAAAGAAGGGGTACTACTTGGTAAATGGGAGAATGGGAAGTGGATACTAATGTGGGGGGTTTTGTTTGAGAGTAAAGTGAATGGGATATCAGTTTGGTCTGAGAATGGTAATGAGGATTTTCATGGAAAATATGTGGGTGATATTGAAAATATGAAACCAAAAGGTCAAGGAACATTTACTTTACCTGATAGAGACAAGTATGTAGGAGAATACAAGAATGGAATAAAACATGGGCAGGGAACATTCACTAAACCTAATGGTTATTCCTACACAGGGGGATGGAAGGATGGGAATCCTAATGGTCTGGGAAAAGAAACTTATTCTAATCGAGACAAGTATGTAGGGGAATATAAGAATGGGTTAAAACACGGTCGAGGGACATTCACTACACCAGATGGAGGCAAGTATGTAGGGGAATACAAGGATGATAAAAAACATGGACCCGGAACACTCACTTCACTTGATAGAAGTAAGTATGTAGGGGAATTCAGGAGTGGGAAAAAACATGGGCAAGGAACAATGACTTCACCTGATGGTGACAAGTATGTCGGGAAATTCGATAATGGGACAAAACATGGGCAAGGAACACTCACTTCACTTGATAGAAGTAAGTATGTAGGGGAATTCAGGAGTGGGAAAAAACATGGGCAAGGGACACTCACTTCACCTGATGGAGACAAGTACGTAGGGAAATTCAGGAATGGGAAAAAACATGGGCAAGGAACATTCTCATTGTCTGGTTCCATAATCTATAAAGGAAAATGGAAGAATGGGAAATTTTATGGTAAAGGAACATTCATCTTTTCTAACGGGAATAAAGGGGTAGGTGAATTCAGAGATAATAAACCTTGGAACATTACAACATATGACAAAGACGGAAACTACAAATGGAAGTATGTGAAAGGAGTTCGACAATAATCACTCACTAAAATCAATCCCATCATCTCCTGTGAGTAACTCCCACTAATTCCTCAAAGTCAGAAACCCTCCAAGTAAAATTCCCAATTCTTGTAAATTACCCCTCTAAATCAGAAAAAGAAGTCTTGACATATATAAACCTTCCGATTTTCGGTAGTGTTTTTATATAATTCTGCGGAATTGGTTACATATATGCACATCTGTGCGGACATTATAATTGAATTTCCTTAATGAGGAGGAAAAAATGTTAAACAACAAAAATGAAGTCATAAGTGTCTTACCAATACAAAATGTTAATGGTGGTTATATTAAAAAGACATATGCGGAACTGATAGAGGAAATATCACCTGATGAGATAGATAAACTCTATAGTTATTTCGAACAATTTACAGAAAAAAATGTGTCAAAAAATGCGGACGGGTAATACTTAGAAGGGTGGTCTCTAGTATATTTATTCCTCTCTATTTACAAATCTTTCGATTTCATTTGGTTCTTGAAATCTTGACCTAATTATCCTTTGGGTGGTGACTTGGTTCCTTTTATCATTCTCCTCTCAATACTTCTTTTGTCTTCCCCTGTGAGTAACCCCCACTAATTCTTCACAAGTCAGACACCCTCCAAGTAAAATCCCACATTTTTGTAAAATCTACCAAATTGTGAAACATGCCCGGTTCTCACAAAACCTTGTCACCTGCTAGGTCCATCACGGACATGCTGTTTTTGGCAGGTATTTTACATGCAAAAATCCATTCAAATAGGTAAATTCTTCTTTGAATTGCCTTGAGGCGTTTAACTAATCCATGAGACACTTCCAAAACTATAAAATTCTTTGACACAAAGACATTTGTGGATACTTCTGAATATCAGTTTATCTAAAATAAAGATTTAATTATGCCAAAAATTGCTCTAATCGGTGCTGGAAGCACTATTTTCGCCAAACGTCTGATCGGTGACATTTTGCTCACTCCGGAGCTTGCCGGAGATACACAAATCGCTCTGCATGATATTGATGAGGATAGGCTGCGCACTTCAGAGATTGTCACAAGAAAGATCTCTGAAAATCTTGGATTGACCACTAAGGTGTTTGCATCAACAGATCGTAGAAAAGTACTGAAGGAATCTGATTATGTTATTTTCATGATGCAGATTGGGGGCTACAAGCCCTCAACGGTTATCGATTTCGAGATTCCCAAGAAATACGGACTACGTCAGACCATTGCTGATACACTGGGAGTTGGCGGAATAATGCGTGCCCTGAGAACCATCCCCGTGATCAGGGAAATACTTAAGGACATGGAGGAAGCATGTCCGCAAGCAATCCTACTTAACTATGTAAATCCAATGGTGATGCTCTGCACGTCAATTAGTCGAATAGCACCGGAACTGACTATGGTAGGACTCTGTCACAGTGTTCAGGGCACGGCAGAGCAACTGGCGAAGGATCTCAATGAAAAAGTCTCGGACATTGACTATTTTTGCGCAGGAATCAACCACATGTCTTTCTACCTACGTTTCGAAAAAAAACTCAATGGGTTAAACGAAGATCTGTATCCACGACTTAGAGAAATTGCTGAGAAAGGGGGTATGCCGGATGACAACCGGGTGAGATATGAGATGCTTAAACGACTGGGGTTTTTCGTCACTGAATCAAGTGAACACTTCTCGGAATACACTCCCTGGTTCATCAAAAGAGACCGTCCGGATCTGATCGATGAATTCAATATTCCGCTGGATGAATACATTACACGATGTAAAAAACAGATCTCCGAATGGGACGAACAGAAGGCCAAACTTGAAGACGAAAATCAGACTATGGAAGTTTGTCAAAGCCATGAATATGCAGCTTCGATCATCAACGGACTGGAGAATGATAGGGAGGTGACCATAAACGGCAATGTAGGCAATAATGATCTGATTGATAATCTACCAGGCAATATCAGTGTGGAGGTGCCTTGTCTCATCAATAGGAACGGCATCCAGCCCGTTAGGGTCGGAAGTCTCCCTCCGCAGCTAGCAGCATTGATGATGACAAACATTAACGTCCAGCAATTAACTGTCGAAGCAGCCCTTTCAGGAAAAAAGGAACATGTCTATCATGCCGCGATGCTTGATCCACATACTGCAGCTGAACTGTCGGTGGATGAGATTTGGCATCTTGTTGACGATCTTTTGGAAGCTCATGGAGGAATGATTCCAAAATTAAATTGAGAAAACATCTTTATCGGATTCAAATTCGTTTGCAATTGTAAAAAAAAATGTTATAGTGTGTCTTCGGTGGTGGGAATAACCTCATCACAGTATGTTGTTATGGAGATAAACCACATGTACTGGATTGTTTTCATAGCGATATTTTTTTGCTAGATCTTAATCTAAAGGAGTAAAAAATGAAATTATTCATTAGCATTATGGCAACTGCCTTGTTTTTTGTGACGACAGCAATGGCAGGTACAATTAACGTTACAAACAACAGTTCGAATCCAGATGTCCATAAGCTCTGGAAAGAGCGAATCATTCCGATGTTTGAAAAGGAAAATCCTGGCATCAAGGTTAAAATGACTATTTACGACCATGAAGCATACAAGACGGCGATCCGCAACTTTCTGCAGGCGGAGCCACCCGACGTTGTGAATTGGTTCTCAGGAAACAGGATGAAGTTCTTTGTAGTTCAGGGTCTCTTCGAGGACGTCAGCGATGTCTGGAACAAGCACGACCTTCATGCTAAATTGTCCTCGGCCCGCTCCACAGTTACTTTGGATGGCAAGCAGTGGGGAGTTCCAACGACCTACTACCAGTGGGGATTCTATTATCGCAAGGATATATTCGCAAAGTACGGACTTGGAGAACCAAGGAGTATGGGAGATCTGATGCACATTTCTGAAACCCTCAAGAAGAATGGAATAACTCCATTCACCATCGGCACAAAGTATCTCTGGACTGCTGCCGGATGGTTTGATTTTCTGAATTTGCGTGTCAATGGTTACGACTTCCACATGGCCCTTATGGATGGAAATATCTCATATGAAGACAAACGTCTGGATAAAGTCTTTGATATTTGGGGAGACCTGGCGCGTAAGGGGTATTACATTAAAAACCATGCATCTTATTCATGGCAAGAGGGTCAGGCACCTATGATCAACGGTGATGCAGCTATGTACCTCATGGGTAACTTCGTCGTGCCAGATCTTGTCAAAGCCGGGCTAGATGGTAAAATCGGATACTTTCAATTCCCAGTTATTGATGGTAGTGTCCGCACTTATGAGGATGCTCCGACTGATTCGATGCACATCCCTTCCCGTGCAAAAAATAAGACAGATGCAAAAAAATTCCTTGCATTCTTTGCAAGAGCTGATATTCAAGGAATAATAGCGGCTGCTGCTGGTATGTTGCCTGCCAATAATCAGTCTCCAACACCAACTGATGAGTTCTTGAAAATTGGTTTCAAGGTGCTCAGTGAGTCTGCTGGTTTAGCTCAGTTTTATGATCGTGATACCACTCCTGAAATGGCAAAGGAAGGCATGAAAGGATTTCAGGAATTTATGGTAAAACCAGATCGTGAAAAACAAATCCGCAAGCGTATTGAAAAAGTGCGTAAGCGTATTTTCAAGAAGTAATCTCTTAATTGGGCAGGATTCCCCTGCCCACCTTTTCCATGCAAGCAAATTATTGGGATCGGAACCAGCTTAAGTTGGCTCCGGTCTTTTTTCTGGCTCCCGCAATGCTTTTTTTTGCGGTGTATGTTCTCCATCCGATTTTCTCTAGCCTCTGGATCAGTTTTTTCGAGTGGGATGGCGTTGGGGAGATGATTTGGGTCGGAATTGGTAATTACGTTGAAATGTGGGATGACGACAGAGTTCATACTGCAATCATGAACAACCTTTTATGGCTTGTTTTTTTTCTTCTGGCACCTCCTCTCAGTCTCGCTCTGGGGCTTTTTCTCAATCAGGAGCTCTCTGAAATAAAATATGCAAAGTCGCTATTCTTTTTTCCGTTTGTCATCAGCCCAGTGGTAGTGGGGCTTATCTTTTCATGGTTTTACAATCCTAAATACGGCCTACTCGATTCCTTTCTTGAATTATTTGGACTCCAACCCCTGGCTTTGCTATCAGATGAGAATCTTGCTAATTTCGGTATCATCGCGGCCGCTATGTGGCCTCAGATTGCTTATTGCCTAATTTTATACCTAGCAGGACTAGCCGCCCTGAACAAAGAAATTATAGAGTCTGCAAGAATTGACGGAGCAAGCGGCTGGGCCATGTTCTGGAACATTATCCTTCCACAATTGAGGCCAGCTACATTCATCGCAGTAGTAGTTTCAGTGCTGGGCGCCTTACGTAGTTTTGACCTGGTCGCCATTATGACCCAGGGCGGTCCGTGGGGTAGTACAACCGTACTCGCCTATGAAATGGTAGAACAGGCAATTTTTAATTATAGAATGGGCTACGGAGCTGCTTTGGCAACCATTCTTTTTTTAATTCTTGATATTTATATCGCCTGGTTCCTGATAAGGGTCTGGTTAAACGAAAAGGGAAGACTTTGATATGTTCCCGGAATCCATACAAAAAGCCTCTTTTTTTGCTCGCGGCAGTTACCGTATAATTCTTTATGTGGTCCTGATTGTCTGGCTGCTCCCTCTTATTGGTGTTTTATTGACTTCCTTCCGTTCCCTGGCAGACATCAACTCTGGAAACTATTGGGGCTGGCCGACTGAATTTGCTTTGGTGGAAAACTATACCCAAGTTTTTACGGTGACCCCAATGATTCAATATTTTATTAACAGCCTGGTGATCACAATACCCACGGTTGTGGGAACTTTGACATTGAGCTCTCTTGCCGGCTACTCTCTTGCCAAACATCGTTTCCGTGGCAATTTTCTAATCTTTGCCTTATTCATTGCCGGTAATTTTGTGCCTGCCCAAATTCTGATGATACCTGTTCGAAATTTGACTTTAAATCTTGGAGTTTACGATACAAAAATGGGTCTCATCCTCTTTCACACGGCATTTCAAACAGGTTTCTGTACCTTTTTCCTTCGTGGATTTATTAAGGAAATACCTCACGAACTGGTGGAAAGCGCAAGAATCGAAGGGGCTTCAGAGTTCAGAGTATACTGGAACATTATTTTGCCACTTTTGCTTCCTGCATTAGCAGCCCTAGCTGTCCTGGAGTTCACTTTTATCTGGAATGATTATTTCTGGGCACTTGTCCTGGTTCAGGGAGATGAAGCACGCCCTATCACCCTGGGCATTCAGGCCCTCAGAGGAAGGTGGACGGCATCATGGCACCTCATTTCTGCTGGATCGATCGTGGCCGCACTCCCTCCGGTGATCATGTTTTTTATGCTACAGAAACATTTCATTTCCGGGCTGACAATGGGTGCAATCAAAGAATAATATTCAAATCTCACCACTTCTTATATGACAAACAAATATGATTGGCTACGAACTACTGGCTGAAGCACAGCGTGATCTAACCCCGGAAGAGGCCGCAGAAAGACTACGTGAACAGGCTGTTTTGCACTACAATCAAACCTCATGACTACCTGCCCAAATTTTCTTTATTCAGGACCTGATATTCCATGGATGAATCCGGAATGCGTAGGAATCAACACTCTGCCCCCACGGGCTCATCTTTACGGATACCCAAGTGAAACAAAGGCTCTTAATGCAGAACCTCTAGATTCACCTTGGCATCTCGGCCTGGACGGTAACTGGAGCTTTCGGCTCTATCAAAAACCGGCTGACTTGGAGCAAGGAAGTATTCAACCTGATTGGAAAGATTCCGGATGGGACTGTATCAAGGTTCCTGGTAATTGGACGATGCAGGGGCATGACTTTCCGCACTACACAAACGTACAGATGCCATTCCCTCACCAGCCACCCAAAGTTCCGGAAGAAAATCCGACGGGAGTTTACCGTACCCGTTTTGCACTTCCAGATTACTGGAAGGAACGTAGGACGGTGATCCACTTTGGCGGAGTAGAAAGCGCCTTCTTCCTGTTCTGTAACGGAAATCAAGTGGGATTCGGCAAGGATAGCCGTACTCCTGTGGAATTCGACCTGACCCCCTGGATTGTTGCAGGAGAAAACCAACTAACCGTGGTGGTGATACGCTGGTCAGACGGAAGTTTCTTGGAAGACCAGGACCACTGGTGGATGGCAGGCCTTCATCGGA
>Ga0257112_10001063_pt1 | contig 10543 bp, 11 predicted proteins | sample LP_taG_5_FD_191565 | JGI IMG/M metagenome (GOLD analysis project Ga0257112, IMG submission 191565) | Marine microbial communities from Northeast Subartic Pacific Ocean, Canada - LP_J_2015_P26_1000m | ecosystem: Environmental > Aquatic > Marine > Oceanic | place: Canada: Northeast Subartic...
TCGAGTTCTTCGTCCACCTGGAGGACGTGAGGCGTGCCACAGACGACTGGACTCCCCGGGCCGGTCTGGACGACCTCCAGGACGCCCTGTGGCCCTTCCAGAAGTCGGGTACGAAGCTCCGCACGCGACGGGTCAAGGACGTGGAACTGTGGATCGCCCGTCCGGGCGGCGAGCCGGTGGCCGTTCGTACCGGTGGCCGACGGGTGACCGCCACCGGCGATCCCGGCGAGCTGACGATGTTCTTCTTCGGGCGCCGCGACCAGTCCCACGTCGAGCTGACCGGAGACCCCGACGGGATCGCCGAGGTGTTCACCGCGCCGATCGGCTTCTAGGGGAGTTGGATCATGAGGCTTCTTCCCCTGTGCCCAATGCCTGCGACTGCGATGGTGAGGGCCCGATGAAGGTGAGTGGCCCGCACCATGACGCCGCTGGCGGCGTTCACCGGCTTCCGGTGCCACACGGCATGTCCGGTGTGCTGCTGGCCTGTGCCTTCGACGTCGTGGGGCCGGATCCGGAGGCGGTCATGACGGAGTTCTCCGTGGACACCGTGGTCTGCCTGATGGAGTCCGAGGAGGTCGACCGGCGGTTCCCGTCCTACGCAGGCTGGTTGACGGCGGCGACCGGGCCGGGCCGGGCGGTTCATGCGCCGGCGCCGGACCACGGAGTGGTCGCCGATGACCCTGCCGCAGCGGTGGCCGCCGATGTGGTGGGTCGTCTGGAGTCGGGCATGACCGTGCTCCTCCACTGCGGTGGGGGCTATGGCCGAACCGGGGTGGTCGCCGTCCAGGTCCTGGCCTCCTCTGGCATGGGCCTGGAGGAATCGTTGGTGGCGGTACGTGCGGCTCGCCCGGCATGTGGGCCCCAGAGCGACACCCAGGACGACCAGCTTCACCGGCTGGTGGGCGCCGCCGGCCGGACTGGCCGCACCGGAGAGACCGATCGCACCGGCCACACCGGTGTACAGGGCGATACGGCTGGGGCCGTCCTGTGAGCAACCGACGGGCTGCCACCCATCCGTGCCTCGTGGTCTGCCCGCCCGGATTGGAGTCGGTGGTCTCGGACGAGTTGGCCGGTCTGGGAATCCGGACCCTGCGGTCCTCCAAGGGCGCGGTGTCGGCCGACATGACCACCCGGCAGCTGTATGCCGCCAACGTGTTCCTGCGCTGCGCCACCCGGATCCTGGTCCGTGTGGCCGGATTCACGGTTCGGACCTTCGCAGACCTAGAGCGTCGTATCGGCGAGGTGGAATGGGACCACTGGATCGGCGCCGGGGACTCTCCCCGGTTTCGGGTCTCTAGCCGCAACTCCGAGCTCTGGCACGACGGTGCGGTAGCCCAGCGCTTCGAGACCGCCCTAGGCAGACCGGTCGAGGGCGCCCGGGAGCAGCTGGTCGTGGTGCGCGCCGTGAACGACCGTTTCACGGTGAGCGTCGACTCGTCGGGTGCGCCCCTCCACGAGAGGGGGTGGAGGCAGGCGATCGCGAAGGCGCCCCTCAGGGAGTCAGTGGCAGCTGGCCTCCTCGTGGCGGCGGGATGGGATCCGACCACGCCGCTGGTCGATCCGATGTGCGGCTCCGGGACCATTGCCATCGAGGCCGCCCTGCTGGCAGGCGGTGTCGCTCCCGCCGCCGGCCGTGAGTTGGCGTTCCGGTTCTGGCCCGGCTTCGAGCCCGGAACCTGGGCCAGCGTCGCTGCTGAGATCCAGAGACGACGGACCGATGCCGCCGACCCGCCGCCCATCGTGGCGGTGGACCGGGATGCCGGTGCGGTGGATTCCGCACGGGCCAACGCCGAGAGGGCCGGGGTGGCCGACCTCATCGAGTGGCGGAACGCGCCCATCGCGGAACTGGAACGGCCGGAGGGGACGGTCGGGCGCCCGGGCCTGCTGGTGGCCAATCCACCATGGGGTGGCCGGCTGGCGGGAGGTGACCTGCGGAACCTCTACGCCACCCTGGGCCGGGTGGCAACGGATCGGTTCGCCGGATGGTCTATTGGCGTGCTGGTGGCCGACAGGACGTTGGCCCGCCAGGTCAGACCCGGCCTGGCGGAGGCACTGCAACTGGAGTTGGGTGGTCGACAGGCCTGGTTCCTGACCGGCCGACTGCGCTGAGGGCCTCCTGTGGGGGTCAATCCACGATCACCGTGGCCGTCATGTCGGGATGCAGGGCGCAGTAGAAGGTGAGCGTGCCGGCCTCTGACGTGTCCAGCAGGTAGTTGTCGCCGGGGTTCAGCAGGCCCGAGTCGAAGGTGTCCGGGTCAGGATCCTCCTCGGTTCCAGCGGTCACCGTGTGTGGGACCGAGTCGCTGTTGTTGAAGTAGACGTTCTGGCCGACGGCGACCTCTATCACCTGCTCGAAGGCGAAGTTGGCGATCAGGGACTGGTGGGCACCCTCCGGGAAGTCGCTGCCCCGGACCGCCCGATTTCCTCGGATGGCGTCCGGGCCGGCGACCGGGGCGATGGTCGGGTTCCACATCGAGAACACCCCGAGCTGGCTGTCGTAGCCGGGGGCCACCCAGGCGTGGAGCATCCATCCGATGGCGTCATGCCAGTTCCCCCCGGAGTCCCTGCACTCGGCTCGGGTCACAAAGGTGTCGCGCCCACTGGCATTGCCGCGACAGATGTTGAAGTGTGAGTGCCAGTTGTCGAGGTCCCCGGTGAATGCCTCCGGGTGCTCGATGCCGATCACGGCGGGCGGCAGGAGGAAGGCCGTACCCACCAGCTCGAGGTCCGGTCCGTTCCAGCCATCCTCGTCACAGTGACCGAGCGACCCGGTGGTCAGGGTTCCGTCCGATGGGGCGTAGATGAGGATCTCCGGCCGTGACGGTTCGAAGCCGTCACTTAACCAGTTGGAACGGTAGAAGTGGGATCCCATGTTCGGGGTCTGGATCGAGTCCGATACGAAGCCTTCGGCACAGGTCGTGTCGACGTCGGCGTGGAGGGCGGCGAAGGCGGCCACCTGGTCCAGTTCGGAGACCAGTGAGGAGAGCTGGTCGGTTGCCAGGCCCAGTGCCGCCGGGATGGGGTCACCCGAGGCCTGGAGCGCCACGAGGTCGTCGTAGGAGCAGGGCAGCTCCGGGTCTTGGCATCGGGTCTGGGGGCCCAGCGGGCCTTCGAGCAGCGTGGGCACCACGCCACCTGAGGTTTCGCGGAAGACATAGCGCGTGTACCCGGGAGCGCCGCCGGCACTGGGGTCGAGGTCGTCGGGAAGGAGCATGTCGGCTTCGGCCTGGGTGAATGAGGCCGCCTCGGCTATACGGGCCCTCAGCCACGCAGCGTCGCGGATCGCGTCTGGGTCGGCGGTAGTGCTGGTGGGGGCGGTGGTGGTCGGTGGGGCGGTACTGCTGGTGGGGGCGGTGGTGGTCGGTGGGGCGGTAGTGCTGGTGAGGGTGGTGGTGGTCGGTGGGGCGGTAGTGCTGGTGAGGGTGGTGGTGGACGGCGCGGCGGTTCCGGCGTTGTTCGTAGGTGCGCCCACCGGCTCGAGGTCTCCCTGTCCGGCACAGGCAGACATCAGCACCACGGTCGCGACCGTGATTGCAGCGGACCGCCGGGTCATGGCTGGGCGGTAGGTGGAGGAATCCGGTAGTTCGGATCCATCGTCCGTGGGCCCTCGCGTCGGGCCAGGGCGGCCGCCACGGCGCCGGCCAACCGCTCGTCCCTGGCTGCCACGTGGGCGGGGTCGCGTTCGGCGAACTCTCCCATGACCTCCCGGGCGAAGAGCTCCATCGACTCGCAGATGTGTTCGTGGCGGTTGCGGCCCGCCTGGCTCACGAAGATCACCTGGTCGATGCCGGCGGCTTCGTATTCCCGTAGGAGTTGGCGGATCTGGTCCGGCGTACCGATGGCGCCCCGCAGCGAGAGCAGCCCCTCGCTCTCCATCCGTGCCCTCAGGCTGACCGCTGTCTGGGAGGCCGTCTCACGGTCGAAGCCGAAGGCGCTGCGGTTCGCCTGGAACTCGGCCCAGATGTCGGTGGTCCCGGGGCGGTGGTCGCCGAACCCGTAGAAGTGGCCGAGGGAGTAGCCGAAGAAGTGGGCGCCGTCGATGCCGCGGTCCAGCGCCGTCTCCTCGTCCTCATGGCACATGAAAGGCAGCACGCAGGCGATGCTGGGGTTGACGGCGAATCCCGCCGGCACGCAGGCCTCGGAGGCGATGATGTCGTGGTATTCGTCCACCCACTGCTCGGCCTCGCCGGGTTCCACGAAAGCGAAGGTGAGGGCGCCCATTCCCTTCCTGGCGGCTAGGTGGATGGTCTCGCGCTGGCTGCAGGCCACCCACAGCGGCGGGTGCGGGCGCTGGTGGGGCTTGGGTACCACGTTGCGTGGGGGCATCTGCAGCCACGGGCCTTCCCATCCTGCGAACGGCTCCTCGACCATCATCCGTGTGGCGGCCTCGATGTGGTCCAGCCATTGGTCCCGCTTGGTGGCACGGTCCACGCCGAATCCCTCGAGTTCGGCGTTGGACGAGGACTCGCCTGAGCCGAAGTCGACCCGACCGTCGGACAGCAGGTCCAGCGTGTTGATCCGCTCGACGACCCGGGCCGTGTGGTTGTAGGCACCGGGTAGGAGGGTTATGCCGTGGCCCAACCGGATCTTCTCCGTGCGCTGGCTGGCGGCGGCCAGGAACACCTCCGGTGCGGAGCTGTGGCTGTACTCCTCCAGGAAGTGATGTTCCACCTCCCACACGTAGTCGTAGCCGAGCCGGTCGGCCAGCTCGACCTGGTCCAGGGCGTCCTTCAGGAGGCGGTGTTCGTCGCCGTCCGACCAGGGGCGGGGCAGCTGGTGCTCGTAGAAGATTCCGAACTTCATCGCACCCGACCTTAGGAGTCGGGGCGCGACACGGTCCGATCGGGAGGCGGGACCTAGGGTCGGAGAATGGACAGGAGACGGCTGACCCTGGTGGTTCTGGGTGTCATGGCGGTAGTCGTCATCGTCTGGTGGTTCCTGCTTCGATCCGACGCCCCACCCGCCCCCGACCTGGCATCGGCGGTAGAGACCGCCAGCGTGGCCCAGACCGGTTCCACGGCCGCCACCACTGCTGCTCCCGCCTCCAGCACCACGACGTCGACGACAGCGCCTGCCTACGACACCACGACGGTGACAACCGCCCCTGCCTCCACCACGGTCCTGCCGGTTACCGGCCCGGCGGGGGCCTGGGCGGTGGATACGAGCATCGGTTCGTTCAGCGACTTCACCTCGACCTGGGTCGGCTACCGGGTCGAGGAGGTCCTGGGCAACGGAATCGGATCCAACACGGCGGTCGGGCGCACACCCCTGGTAGCCGGGTCCGTCGAGCTCTCCGGCGATGCCCTGCTGGCAGTGGAGGTGACGGCGGACCTGCGCGGCCTGCGGTCCGACAAGGTGTACCGGGACGGAAGGGTCCGTGGCGCACTCCACACGGACGACCATCCGACTGCCACATTCACCCTTGTGGGACCCGTCGCCCTCGGAGACCTGGGCGGTGACGGCGTCTCGGTCGAGACGGTCGTGGCAGGCACGATCACCGTCAACGGCATGGCCGGCCCAGTCGAGGTGAGCCTGGCTGCGACCGTGGTCGGTGACGTGGTCACGGTGGTCGGTTCGTTCCCGATCGTGTTCTCCGACCACGCCGTCGAGGCTCCCAGTGCGTCGATCGTGGTGTCTGTCGAGGACCACGGCATCGTCGAGTTCCAGCTGTTCCTGACCCGGTGAGCGGCGAGGCCGGATCGGCCGCGCCGGGGGACCAGGACCGGGCCGGTCCGGCATCTGGCGCCAGCCCGTTCAGCTCCCTACGCCACCCGGCCTTCGCACGATTCGCCGCAGGCCAGACCCTCTGCGGGATCGCCCAGTTCCTGGGTGGCCTGGCCACGCCCTTCCTGGTGAACCAGCTCACCGACTCGAACACGTGGGTGGGGGCCTCGTCCTTCGTGGCGCTCATCCCGGCCGTGGTCGGTACCCCCCTTTCGGGCACCCTGGCCGACCGGATGGATCGCCGCATGCTGCTGCTCGTCGGCCTGTCCCTTCAGGTGCTGGTCATGTCGGTTGTCGTCGGCCTCTACGTGGCCGGCGGCCTGACCCCGTGGCGCATCCTCCTCCTGAACTTCGTCGGCGGTTCGGCAGCTTCGTTCCAGTGGGCACCGATCCAGTCCATGGCGGCGGTGCTGGTGCCCCGGGAGTCGCTGGTCGCAGCGGTTCGGATGGTGTCGATCACCTTCACGGTGGGGCGGTCGGTGGGTCCCGCCATTGCGGCGATGACCCTCGCCTTCCATGGGCCGGGCCTAGCCTTCGCCGTTTCGCTGGGCCTCTACGTGGTGGGCCTGGGCATCCTCGCAACCGTGCGTACGACGTGGGTGCCCTCCGGGACCGACGGGTCCCTCGGCGACCAGTTCCGCGAGGGCTTGGCGTACGTCCGGGTGAGGCCTGAGATGCGTATCGCCTTCCGTCTGGCGTTCAGCGTGGCGGGCCTCGGAGCGGTATTCGCCTTCGCGTTGGCCGCCGGCGTCGCCGACGACCTGTTCGGGAGGGGTGGTGGTGGGCTGGGGGTCCTGTCTACGAGCCTCGGTGTGGGATCCCTGCTGGCGAGCGCCTACATCAGTGGTAGGGGCGGACGCATGTCCCGTGCGGTCCTGGAGCGCCGCTCCATCCTCCTCTACGGGGCGGGTCTGCTGGTCGTGGCCTCGTCGTCATGGCTGGGCGTTGGGATGTTCGGATTCCTCCTGATGGGTGGTGCCCACATGCTCCACGGCACCACGTTGAGTACCTCCCTCCAACTCCGGGTGGACGAGGAGTTCCGGGGCCGGGTGATGTCGGTGTTCCTGGTGGCGATCCTGAGCGGGATCCCGATCGGTGGGCTGGCGTTCGGGGTCCTCGGCGACCTGGTCGGGTTGCGGTGGGTCGTCCTGGGAGCGGGGTTGGCGCTCTGGCTGGACGTGGCGGTGACCGGTCGCCGTGGGGGATTCGCCCTACTGGACCGTGAGGTTGAGGAAGCCGGTGGTCCGGCCGGTGCGCCAACCGGCGGGTCAGCCGGCCCGTTTGCCGATTCGCCGGATTCGGGGGATGATCGGAGTCCGACACGCGAGGAGGACCATGGCTGACGACCCATCTGAACAACTACTGGGCGTGATCGACACGCTTGACGAGTTGGCTGGTTCCTGTACGCCCGCTGAGGCGGCCGAGCAGTTGGACCCGGTTGTCCTTCAGGCGTTCTGGCGTGACTGGCCACACGCCAGCGTGTGGGCCGGCAACCTCTGGCGCACCCTGAACCGCGATCTCGAGGCACCGGCCAGCGAGCGACTGGACCGCGATGTCGACGAGGTGGGGGGAAGCGGTTGATGGTCGCCCTCGCCGATGTCATGACGCCCGACGTGGTCACCCTCTCGTCCGAAGCTTCGGTTGGTGACGCCGCCAAGGTGATGGTGCGCGGGGGATTCGGGTCGGTGGTGGTCGTCCAGGGTCGGATGCTGCTGGGGATCCTCACCGAACGTGACGTGCTGCGCGCCGCTGCAACGGAAGACGACCTCCGGGTCGCTCCGGTGGAGCGGTGGATGACGCCCGAGCCTGAGACAGCGCTACCGGACCTCGACACCGAGGAGGCGGTATCCCTGATGTTGAGCCGCGGCTTCCGACACCTACCGGTGGTCCTCGACGGTGAGCTGCTCGGCATGGTCAGCCTGCGGGACGTACTCAGTGCCCGCATAGCGCGTCGCTGAGCGATCTGGCTGAGTCGTACAGACGGGTTCCGGAGAGACCATGGCTTCGGACGGTCAGGACCGTGCGCGCCGCACCAACGTGGCCTGGACGGCGGGCCCCGTATACCTGATCACCCGGTCTCTCGTCCGATGCCTGCTCTGGCCCTACTTTCGAACCGGGGTTACCGGACGGGAGCACATCCCACCGGATGGACCGGTGATCCTGGCCCCTGTCCACCGCTCCAACCTGGACTCTCTGATGCTCTCGCCGCTGACGCGTCGGCGCCTTCGGGCCCTGGCCAAGGAGAGCTTGTTCAAGGCAGCGCCGATGGCGTGGCTGCTTGCCTCCCTTGGGGCCTTCCCAGTGCGTCGGGACTCGGCCGACCGGGAGTCGATGCGCATCGCCCGGGAACTGCTGGCCGAGGAAAACCTGCTCCTCGTCTTTCCGGAGGGGACGCGGCACGAAGGTGACCGGGTGGCCGAGTTGTTCGACGGGACGGCGTGGCTGGCGGCAAGGACGGGATCCAGGGTCGTGCCGGTGGGCATAGCCGGTACCGGCGATGCGATGCCGACAGGGGCACGGCTGCCACGGCCTACGAAGGTTCGCCTGGTCGTCGGGCCGGCTATCCCGCCGCCGGAGCCGAAGGCCTCACGAAGCGCCCTGCGGGCATGGACGGAGGGCCTGGCCTCGGCCCTGCAGGCCGCACAGGACGAGGCGGTAGGGGGCCGGACGGGCAGCGACTGAGCCTGGTCGCTGCATGGCCGCGCCGGGTCACTGTGGAGGTTCCGACGCCGGTCTGCTGCTCCCGGGGTGGCAGGGTGGACCGATGCAGGTTCGGGCGGCGCGGGGCCGTGCAGCAGCGATCAGCGCCGTCGGCTTCATGGCGCTCGGTCCGAGCATCGTCAAGAAGGTGGCGATGGACGAGATGGCCTTCGTGTTCTGGCGCCTGACCGTTGCGGCCCTGCTGTACGGGATAGTGCTCCTCGCCTCGGGGAAGCGCCTCAGCCTCCACGACATCCGTCGTTCGACGTTGGGCGGCCTCCTGTTCGGCGTCAACCTGGTGTTCTTCATCTTCGCCATGCGGCGTACGAGTGCCGCCAACGCCGTGGTCATAACGTCGTTGCAACCCGTGGTCCTGCTGGCTGTCGCGGGGCCCATGTTCGGGGAGCGCCCGGATCGTGCCATCTACGGATGGTCGGTGCTGGCGTTCGGTGGTGTGGTTCTGGCCATGTACTCCTCGGATGCCAGCGGTGTGGCCACCAGACAGGGTGATCTGCTGGCCCTTGTGATGATGCTCCTGTTCTCCGCCTACTACGTGGCGAGCAAGCGCGCCCGGGAGACCATCGACTCGGCCAATTACCAGCTGGCCCTCACCCTGGTGGCCGTTGCGGCCATCCTGCCGTTCGCCTTCGTGATCGAGGGCGGGGTGGCTCTGCCGGGAGGTGACGACTGGTTCCTGGTGGTCGCCATGGCGGTCCTGCCGGGAACCGGCCACCTGCTCGCCAACTACGCCCACGGCCATACGACCCTGACCATGATGAGCCTCATCAACCTGCTGTTCACGGCCGTGGCGCCGCTCTACGCGTGGTGGCTGGTGGGCGAGCGCATCGGCGGCCTTCAGGCGGTCGGCATGGGAGTGGTCATGGCCGCCCTCGCCTTCGTGGTGACCCGACCGGTAGAGGTGGTGGACCGGGTCTAGTCGACCCGGCCGGCCGGCTGGACCGTGTCACCGCGTAGGAACCGGAGCATCCACTCCGCCACCTCCACCCGATGGAGCGGCGCGTCGAGCGTCGCCAGGGCATCGTCCAGCACGCCGGGTGCACCGGACGACGAGTATCTGCCCCGGTAGAGGACCTCTGCGTAGGTGGCGTCGAACTCCGGGTGGGCCTGGATGCCGAGGAGATGGTCGCCCACCGCCAGGGCGGCCACCGGACAGTGGGCTGACGAGGCGATGCGGCGGGCGCCGCGCGGCAGGTCCAGCACCTGGTCGTGGTGGCAGTGGAAAATCCCGACCGTGTCGTGCGCCGGGGTCATCCAGGCCTCGCTCTGGTCTACGTGGATCGTCCGGTTGCCGATGCCCAGCGCCCCGACGCGCTCGACCCTGCCTCCGAGTGCCTCGGCGATGACCTGGTGGCCGAAACAGACGCCCACCGTCGGGGCCCTGGCGGAGTCGAGGTCCCGCACCAGGTCCAGCAGGTCGTGGATCCACGGCTCGTCCTCGTAGGCGCCGCGTGCAGATCCGGTAATCAGCCAGCCGTCCTGTTCGTCAGGTGCTGACGGGAACGTGCCCTCCATGACCGGGTAGTCGACGAGTTCCACACCGGGTCGGACTGCCGAGAAGAGGTCGGTGAAGAGCTTCTGGTAACCCTCGTAGCGCGGGCGTAGGCCCTCGAAGATCTCGTCGCAGCGCAGCAGCCCGATCCGCATCCGGCAAAATGTAGTGGAGGATGACCCCGCGGGCGGCGAGACTCCGCCGATGCGTCGGGGACTCTTGTTCATTCTGGCCTCGCAGGTCATGTGGGGTGTTTCGCCGGCCTTCTGGCGTGGCGTAGCGGCCATTCCGGCGGTTGACGTGTTGGCGCACAGGGTTTGCTGGACGTTTGTGGCCATGTCCGTCGTGCATCTGGCGCGCCGGTCCTGGCGGGAGGTCAGGGAGGCTGCACGCTCACCCAGGATCTTCGGCCTGGAGGCTCTGGCCGGGGCCCTGCTCGGCTCGAACTGGTTGGTCTGGTTGTGGGCCGTCAATAACGAGAGGGTCCTGGAGGGAAGTCTCGGCTACTTCATCACGCCGCTCGTCAGCATCCTGCTGGGCGTGCTCGTCATCGGCGAACGCCTGCGGCGTGGCCAGTGGCTCGCCGTGTCATTCGGTGTTGCCAGCGTG
>Ga0257112_10001065_pt1 | contig 10535 bp, 11 predicted proteins | sample LP_taG_5_FD_191565 | JGI IMG/M metagenome (GOLD analysis project Ga0257112, IMG submission 191565) | Marine microbial communities from Northeast Subartic Pacific Ocean, Canada - LP_J_2015_P26_1000m | ecosystem: Environmental > Aquatic > Marine > Oceanic | place: Canada: Northeast Subartic...
ATTTATAATGAATTTACCGCCTTCTGGCAATGGAACAAGTTCTCCATTTACATATACATTTTGGTCTTCAATTTTTACGGTATCTCCTGCAATTCCAATACAACGTTTTACATATTTATATACTGGGTCTCTGGGATATTCAAACACTACTACATCTCCTCGTGCTACTTGTTTAAACGCAGGAAAACGATATTCAGGGAGAAATGTTGGAATGCTAATAGCACTAAAAGGAATCCATATTTTTTCTGGAACTTTCATTCCATAGATATAACGACTTCCAATGAGGAAATCTCCTTTTAAAATATTTTCTTCCATGCTAGTTGTAGGAACAATATAGGCTTCTACCACTGTTTCTTTTAAAAACAAGATGATAAGGATAAGTATCAACAATGATTTTATTTCAGCAATAAATTTATTCATTTCTTTATCATCCTAGATATAGGTTTAAATGTTTGACGATGTATCTTTGTAAAAGAAAATTTTTTCAATGCTTTACGATGATTTGGAGTACCATATCCTTTATTGTTCAGAAAATCATACATCGGGTAAATATAGTGAAATGAACGCATAATTTCATCCCTCGTAACTTTTGCAATAATCGATGCTGCCATAATAGCAGTTATTTTCTGATCTCCTTTCACAATTCCTTGATTGGTAATCGGAATATCTAATGCAAATCCATCTACTAATACCTTGTCTGGTTGTCTGGGTAGATCATTGATGGCATCAATCATTGCATGTTCAGATGCAACCTTGATGTTATGTTCATCAATATAATTATTCCACTTAATTCCAACCGCGATAGATAACGCATGTTTCATTATCTCTTTATACAATGTTTGTCGTTTTGGTTCCGATATTTTTTTGGAATCATTTAATCCGTTAATATCTCTTTTTAAGATGACTGCTGCTGCGACTACCGGCCCAGCCAATGCCCCTCTTCCTACTTCATCTACTCCAGCAATTAACATAGAAATAAAATTAATAATAAAATTGATGTTTACTTTTAAAAATATTTTTTAAAATATCTCCATGTCAAAACAACGATATGCTTTAATAGCTTTCGCAATTATTGGGGTTTTACTTTTATCTGCCGGGGTGGAATTTTATGATAGTGTTTGGTCATTCCCAGGCAATTTACTGGATAAGAATTTTTTAGAAACATTTCCTTTGGCCAGTGTTCCATTAATGGTGGTTGCATTGCTTGGAACCGGTGTTTACATGACATTCAAATTAGGATTTCCTCAATTAAAACATATATTACATGGAATGAGAGTAACCCGAGGAGATTATGATAACGTAGAAGATGAAGGCGATTTAAACCATTTTAGAGCTCTTTCTACTGCATTAGCAGCAACTGTTGGAATTGGAAATATTGCCGGGGTAGCTATTGCAATTTATTACGGTGGTCCAGGAGCATTATTTTGGATGTGGATTACCGCATTTTTTGGATCAGCATTAAAATATGCAGAATGTACATTAGCCCTTCAATACAGAGAAACCGATCAGCTTGGAAATGTTGCTGGTGGCCCTATGTACACTATTGAAAATGGATTAGGACCTAATTGGAGATGGCTTGCTGTAGCTTTTGCTTCCTTTGCAATTATTTGTTCTTTTTTTACTGGAAATGCTATTCAATCTTTTACATTAACCGATCAATTATATAGTCAATTTTTGCCTCTATTAGGAGCAGAACATGTACTAATGGAAAAATCTATACTCATTCCTGGTATATTTGAACCTTCTATTTTCCAAATCATCTTTGGTGTTATCATTGCAACTATCGTTGGAATGGTCATTTTAGGCGGGATTAAACGTATTGGGAATGTAACTGGATACCTAGTACCAATTATGGCGACTATTTATGTTTTTGCTGCTTTATTTATCATCACAAGCAATTATGATAAAATAGGCGAATCGTTTGGTACAATCTTTAGTATGGCCTTTAACCCTCCAGCAGAAATTGCTGGTATTACTGCAGGTGCATTTATTGCATTTCTCAATACAATGATGATGGGAGTAAAACGAGGATTATTTTCCAGTGAAGCAGGGCAAGGATCTGCTGCTATTGCGCATTCAACTGCAAAAACACCATATGCAGTTAGAGAAGGAGTGGTGGCTCTTTTAGAACCATATATTGATACCATCATTATTTGTACCTTAACCGGATTGGTAATTATGGTAACTGGCTCTTGGCACTATACAGAATTCTATGGTCAAAGAATTGATCCTACTATTACGCAAGATATGTGGATGAATAGCAGTGTGTTAACAAGCTATGCTTTTGCTCAAGGCATTCCTGGTGGAGATAAAATTGTGACATTAGCGGTGGTATTATTTGCAATCTCAACCGCAATCAGTTGGTCATTTTATGGAGATAGAGCAACAGAATATCTTTTTGGAACCAAAGCGATTCCATTTTATCGTTATTGTTATGTATTTATGGTATTCGTTGGTTCTACCTTAATGCTGGAAACCGTGTGGATTTTTGGTGATGCTGCTCTAGGTTTTATGACATTTCCAAATCTAATTGCCATTATACTACTTAGTACTAAGCTAAAAGGATTATCTAACAGTTATTTCGAAAAACATTAATTTGTTCTGCTTTTAGTAAATAAAATCTTCTGATGAAATGGTGCTATGCTGGGTGTCAATTATCGTAAATAAATATTCACTACCAATACCTTTTACCAAAGTATGATTCCTGTAATCGTAATAAAAAGTATATCCTCCCACAGAAAATGAACCTTGAGTACCTTGTGTAATAGAAAGATTGGAGAAATTTAAACCGCCTTCTAAGCGAATCTTATCAACTCCATCTTCAAAATCGTAAAGAACGTTTGCACCAATAAAACCATCTGAACCATCGCCCGAACGTCCTATGAAAATATCATTACCATTTCCTCCATATAGCCTATCTTTACCATCACCACCATCAAGGATATCATCACCATCTTCGCCATATAACTCATCAAAATTATCGGAACCATATAAAACATCATTGTCATCGCCACCATATAGCTTATCTCCTCCACGTCCTCCATCAATAATGTCATCTCCAGCTTCTCCATATAGGACATCGTCTCCATCAAGACCCCATACAGCATCATCGCCCGATCCAGCATATAATGTGTCTGCATTTGCAGTACCATAAATTGTATCGTCACCTGGATTAGCATTAGAAGATCTTACTTCGATAAAAACTGTAGCTTTATTGCTATCAGCCATACCATCGTTTGCCTTATAAGTAAAGGTATCTGCTCCAAGATTAGTTGCAAAAAAATGTGCTACATTCCCTGATATTGAAACGGTACCCTTGTTTGGATTGTCGACAATACTAAATATTAGATTATCATTTTCTACATCCGAACCAGCTAAAACCACATCCATTGATTGATTAATAGTGATAGATAAATCATTCATATTATCTACCGTAGGAGCATCGTTGACGGCATTAATCGTAATCATTGCGATTGATGTATTGCTATCATTCGTGCCATCATTTGCTTTATATCCAAAAGTATCGGTTCCATTACGATTTGCGAATGGTGTATAGGTGATAATATTATTACTTATGCTTGTTGTTCCCATTGTAGCATCAGTTACAATCGTGTAGGTTAAGATTTGTCCGTCTATTCTATATTTTTGTAAGGTAATATCAACAGGGGTATCTTCACTAGTGGTAATACTGAGATCATTTAAAGTGGGTGGTGGTTGAGATAGTTGGCTCTTGGTAGGTGAACTACATGTCCAAATAAAAATAATACTTAATAATAATATTTTTCTTCGCAATACTACCTTATGGTTAACTCATTACTCAAGTTACTTGAAATTCAGATATTCTACTTAAGATTTAAATATTTTTTGACATCAGAAACAACACTTTTCATAAGTTTTGCATCATTCTCTAGTAAAGATCTAACTTTTTCTCTTCCTTGTGCCAATCTTTCTTCTTTGTAAGAAAACCATGAACCCATCTTGTTAACAATGCCTGCTTCTAAAGCAATATCCAATACGTCTCCGCTATAAGATATTCCTTTTCCATACATAATATCAAATTCAGTCTTTTTAAATGGTGGAGCTACTTTGTTTTTTACTACTTTTACTCGTGTTCTATTCCCGATCATCTCGGTTCCAGCTTTAATTGCAGCAATTCTACGAATATCTAATCGAACAGATGCGTAAAATTTTAAAGCTCTGCCACCAGGAGTTATTTCAGGGCTTCCAAACATGACTCCAATCTTTTCTCTTATTTGGTTAATAAAGATAACACAAGTATTTGATTTGGCAATTGGCCCAGATAATTTTCGCAATGCCTGAGACATCAATCGTGCCTGTAACCCCACGGTGACATCCCCAATTTGACCTTCTAGTTCTTTCCTTGGAACCAATGCAGCAACAGAATCTATAACCACAACATCTAAAGCTGCGGTTTGTACTAATTTCTCTAAAATATCTAGTGCTTGTTCCCCTGAATCTGGTTGAGAAACAAGTAAGTCATCCGTATTGCATCCTAAATTCTTTGCATAGATAGGGTCTAATGCATTTTCAGCATCAATAAATGCAGCATGTCCTCCACTTTTGTGGCATTCTGCTATCACATGTAGCGCTAAGGTTGTTTTGCCAGATGATTCAGGTCCAAAAACTTCAATTACCTTTCCTCTTGGAAGTCCGCCTATACCTAATGCCATATCTAATGAAAGAGATCCAGTTGAAATTGTATCAACTTTTAATTTAGTATTTCCACCCAATCGCATAATAGAACCTGCGCCATACTCTTTAATGATTTGTTGTTCTACTGTTTCAATTGCTTTATGTTTCTTATTTGGCATCTTAATTCATTCCTTATATTTCAATTCTTTTCTAAAAGTTTCCTTAGTTCATTTAAACATAACACCACAGTAAGTTGTCGATTAATTTTACGATTTGGTGTCAAATTGTACTGCTTAATATAGACATTATTTTTATAAAATATTCCAACAAATGTTAAGCCAACTGGTTTTTTTTCAGTTCCTCCTTTTGGTCCAGCTATTCCGGTAATGCCGATACCAATATCGCTCTTTAATTTCTTTGCAATCTTAGATGCAAGTTCTGATGCTACTTCTTCACTGACTGCACCATATTTGTCCAATAAATCACCATCTACCCCCACAAGGTCTCTTTTTAGAGCATTACTATAACACACTATCCCTCCATTAAAATATTGAGAACTCCCTGATAAATTTGTTAGTTTTGCACTCAACATTCCAGCAGTACATGATTCTGCAGTTGCAACAGTCAAATTCTGTTCTTTTAATTTGTCTGCAACTATTGCTTCAATTGTATCATTATTAAATCCATAGACATATTTACTAATTCGATTTACGATTTGGTCTTTTAAGTCTAGAAGCGATTTATGATCGCTTGTTGTTAACCTAATATCAACTCCCAACATGCGATGTGGCAAAAAGGCAACATCACAATTCTTATTTGATTCAATTAAATCAACAATTTTTTCCTGTAAGATTGATTCAGGAAGTCCCGTGGTACGAATAGTCTCACAATGCACTTTTGATGTTAATTTCTCTTCTAAATGGGGCAAAATATAACTTAATATCATTCCTTCCATTTCTTTTGGTACGCCAGGCAAGGCAAAATAATTGGATCCATCTTTTTCAAAATGCATTCCCCTTGCAGTACCAAAAGAATTATCAATCATTTTGGCTTTATCCCCTGTATGCGCTTGGTTACGATTTAGGGTTGGAACTTTCATATTAATTGCTTTAAAACGTTTCTCTAATTCTTTCCAATATTCTTCATCAAAAACAGGGCTATCGCCAAAATATTCATACAACGTTTTTACAGTAATATCGTCAAGAGTTGGACCCAATCCTCCTGTTATAATAATATGATCACAATCCTGTGAGAATTCATCAAGTGATTTAGTAATCATATCAGCATCATCTGCGATGGTTTTTTTAACATGAACTTTAAGTCCAATTTCTAATAATCGTTGGCCAATCCAAGCAGAATTACGATCAATCGTAAATCCACTTAACAATTCATTTCCAATAGCAATGATCCCAATCTTCATTATAGAACCCATAAATAAATGCTTAACATAATAATAACAATCCCCGAGCTTAAAAAAGCTGCAACCATATCATCACCTATAACTGCCATATAGTTATCGCCCTTAGCATTACTATCCCACTTGTTCCACCATGATGGAGCTGTGGTGGGATTTTCAACCCATCCAACAGGACCAATTTTGCTAATATCAAAGATTCGAAATAGTATAAATGTTATAAAAAACAACAGTTCTTGGTTATTTATATAATCAGGAAGATTAAAAGTAAAACCTCCAAAAATATCAGAAAACATGTGTACTATGATAAGAGCGAGGGCCATTCCCATAACTTCATCTAATACAAACTCTTTTGGATCTTTAGATTTAAACAAAGGTAATGAGTTCTCATATACAGTAGGTGCAAAAAAAAGCATAATAAAGCCGAAAAATAGTAATGAACCAAGTGGGTCTCTAGCCAAGATAGCTGTTAACAAAACAACCAAAGAAGCCCATGTTCCACCGCCTGGCAGTCTGCCCAACCCAAAAAGGGTTGCAAGTTGATACATTCCATTCTTTTTAAAATCCATTTTTCACCATATAATGCATACCTGTTGCTCCCGCATATATTGCATTCAATCCTATTATCAAATTAATAGATTCTTGGTAATAGATTTGAAGTCCAGAAGAAAATTGTACTACCAAATTTGGAGTGGCAGGATCTGGAAGTGCAACCAAGATAAAAATTACAGCAAGATGTTGAAATACTGTTTTGAACTTTCCATATTTTGAAGTAACCAACGGTCGATTTTTATTGCGTAGATATTGACGATAGAATGTGATTAAAACATCCCGTCCGATAATAATACTATATGCCCATACTGCTATTACCCCTTGATATAGAAATACAGTTAGTACTCCAGTCATTAAAATTTTATCTGCCAAAGGATCAAGGAAATTGCCTCTCTCATTTACCAAATCATATTTTCTTGCAAGATAACCATCAAGAAGATCACTAATGCTACAGTAGATAAAAAGAATAGATGCAATAACAAAATTATTAACAAAGATAAAATAGACAACAAAGGGAGTGACTAAAATTCTAGAAAAGGTAAAAAAATCAGCAATGCTCAATTTAATTCTACTCTTTCTTTAATCGCCGTTGCAACCGTCTTATCATCAATGTATTCAAGATTGCTTCCCACTGGTAAACCAATTGCAAGGCGTGATATTGTAATACTATGTTCTTTTAAAATTTTTTGAAGATACATTGCGGTTGCATTCCCTGATGTGCTTGGATTTGTTGCAATAATAACCTCTTCTACCCCATTACTAATTCGGCCTAGAAGCTTATCAAAAGAAAGTTCTGATGGGCCAATACCATCTAAAGGAGAAATTGCTCCGCCCAAAACATGGTATAATCCATCATAACTATGGGTGTTTTGAATTTTAATTGCATCTTCAATATTTTCAACGACACAGATATGTTTTGTATTGCTAGCGGAGCTGCAACTACATTCTTCATCTTTTTTAAGAAAAATCATCCCACAATTTTCACAGGTCTCCAGTTTATCACCGATATCTTCTAATGAAGATACTATATCATCTGCAGTTTTATCATCGGAATGAATAATAAAGTATGTAATGCGTTCTGCTCCTTTTCTTCCAATACCGGGAAGTTTGGTTAGAGCTTCTATTAATTGATCAATATATGTTGCAATATTACTCATTAAAAACCTGGAAGATTATCCATTAATCCACCTGTAACTGATTTTAATCTTTTTGAGGCTGTATCTTTTGCCTTATCCAAAGCTCCATTTGTAGCAACCTTAATTGCATTCTCAATGATATCTTTATTGCCACTAAGAAGCGTTTCATCAATTGAAACTTGGGTTGTTTTCATATCAGCAGTCATTCTAACGACGCATGAACCATTTGCGGCAGATCCTTCAACTTCAATTTTTTCTAATTCTTTTTTGATCTCATTCATTTGAGATTTCATGTTTTGTGCTTGCTTAAGCATTTCTTTCATGTTGCCAAACATTACATTGTATCCTTTCCTTGAAATAATTCAACCACATCATTTTGATTAATTGAATCATTATTTGGTTCTTCTTCAATTTTTTCAACTTTTGTATCTACTATAATTTTTACCCCTATAGAAGCATTGAGTACTTCATTAATAGAGTCTTTAACAAAACCTAAATTATCATCCATTAATTTTTGGTTAAATTTATTACTATCATAAGAGATTAATTCAAGATTATTGCCATTCATTTCTTTAATAATACAATCACTTAATAGTGCATGGACTGATCCTCTTTCTTCTGATATTTTACCTAAAATTTTATCCCAAGAATCTTTTACTTGATCGATAGTTACTTCTGATGTTTTTTTTACTGTTTCTTTTACTGTTTTTTTAACTGTTTTTTTTGGAACACTATTGGTCTTTTTAGGTTCTGGGATAGAAGGGTCTTCTTGTGGAACATCTGACTGTAAAAATTTTTCAATATCAATACTTTTATCAAATTGAAGGAATTTCATTAATGTCATTTCAAAGATTAATGTTTGGTCAGAAAAACGTTTAATAGATGCATATAGTTCTGATAAACTATTGGAAATACGCACCAAATCTTTTAAAGACCAATCGTATTTATTTTTTTTATAGAGTTTTTTTAGTTCCGGAGATAACCCCATTAAATCTAATCCATTTTTATAGTGCATCAGAGTCAAATTGCGCATATGAGTAATTAACCCTTTGATTAAATCTTCAACAATATATCCTTTCTCTTTTACATGGCGGAGAGTATCTACTAATTCTTCTCCATTCTTATCATGCAATGCGTTGGTAATATCAAAATAAACCTTTGTTGGAATCACCCCTAATAAATCAATAACTATCTCGTCTGTAATCTTTTTATCGCTAAACACCAGAATTTGATCCAAAAATCCTAAAGCATCTCTCATGCTGCCATCAGATTTTGATGCAATTAAATCCAATGAAGAATCATCAATTTTAACAGATTCCACTTTTAAAATATGTTTTAATCTTTCTTTAATTACTTCATTAGTAATTGGTAAAAAATCAAAGCGTTGGCAACGAGAAATAATAGTTTTTGGTACTTTATGAACATCTGTAGTAGCCATAACAAATTTGACATGTGGTGGTGGTTCTTCAAGTGTTTTTAAAAGTGCATTAAAAGCTTGTGTAGTTAACATATGTACTTCATCAATAATCACAACCTTAAATTTTCCTTCTAGGGGTGCAAACTTAATATTCTCTCGCAATTCTCTTATTTCATCGATTCCTCGATTTGAAGCACCATCTATCTCAATAACGTCCATGGATCTTCCTTCAATAATCTGTTTAATAACATCCGATTCGATATCATATTTAATAGATGGTTTATCTGATCCATTTAAACACATTGCAACCAATCTTGCTGCTGTAGTTTTACCAACACCTCTCGGTCCGGCAAACAAGAAAGCTTGTGCAATACGATTTTTCTCAAAAGCTTTGATTAAAGTTTTTGTAATATGGTCTTGCCCTACAACTTCTTCAAAGTGTTTTGGTCGCCATTTTAGCGCTAAAATCTGGTAATTTTTACTCAATTGAATCCTTTTACTTTCGACAATTTAACAAAAGTTTTAAATTTTATAATGATAAATAATAAAAGATTCAAATAAATTAAACAAACATAACAACAAGGTGGTAAATAATGCTCTATACAAATCCAGATAATGCATTTCTTTTTCCAAGTAAAGAAGCTATGGAAGAAGCTAGAAAGAATCATAATGATGGGAAACCTCTCATACAAGTTAATCTTCTATCTTATCGTAAAACCGCAAAATATGAAGATGAAAGTTTAAACACAATATCAGGGGAAGAAGCCTATAAAAAATATGCAAAAGTTGCTATGAAAGCAGTTACTAAAGTCGGCGGAAGATTCTTATGGTATTCCAAAGTACGATTAACAATGGTTGGTCCAGATTTGCATAAATGGGATGATGTTGGAATTGTAATGTATCCTAATCTAGATAAGTTTGTCGAAATGGCAAATCTTGATTGGTATAAAACATCTTTACACCACCGTGAAGCAGGCTTAAGAGATACTCGATTAATAACATGTTATGATATGCCACGATCTATGCGATTTCAGCTTTGGCTTGCAAGGTGGTTTGGAAAATTTCTACTTAGATAGAAAAAAGGCGGCAATGTTGCCGCCTCACTTCTTGTTCTCTTTTATTCTTCTTCTGTTTCTGGAATACTTTTAAGGCTATCTGCTTTTGTAGTGCTAGCAGTTAATCCCATTGAAGCAGATTTTTCAAAATACTTTAATGCTGATTCGCTATCTCCTACCGTAAGATAATAATCTCCCATAGAATCATATGGATTTGCAAGACCTGGTGCCAACCTGACTTGCTCTTGAAGTACTTTACCAGCATTCTCTAAATCTCCTTTATCCATATAAGCATATCCTAACATGTT
>Ga0257112_10001066_pt1 | contig 10525 bp, 8 predicted proteins | sample LP_taG_5_FD_191565 | JGI IMG/M metagenome (GOLD analysis project Ga0257112, IMG submission 191565) | Marine microbial communities from Northeast Subartic Pacific Ocean, Canada - LP_J_2015_P26_1000m | ecosystem: Environmental > Aquatic > Marine > Oceanic | place: Canada: Northeast Subartic...
GCCGAAGCCCTCACCGTTGGTGACGCCGTTGAGCCCATCTACGCCGGTTCGGCTGGTTCGCCCGATTCAGCTGGCCCCGTGACCAGCTGAGCCAGGCCCGACCACGACAGCCGCCCACCCGACCCGCAGCCGCCCACAACCGCAAGCCCCCGCACCAGGAGAACCAACATGACCACGACAGAGCCGATGCCCAGCGGAGAGATCACCGACGAGGCGTTCGACTTCCGGGCGTATGCCAACGACCCGGATCGCATCTCGGAGTTCTCGGTATACAACGACGACGTGACGACCCTCATCCACGCCGTGGAGGACAGCGCCGACGCCATCTTCACCTGGGGCTACGACAAGGGTGAGCGGGCCAGGCTGGACAAGCTCTACGAGAAGGCGAAGGTCTCCCAGTGGAACGGCCAGACCGACCTGGACTGGTCGATCGACGTCGATCCCTACAAGGTGCTCTCTCCGGCCGACCCCGCCGAGGTGGCCTACTTCGCCGAGAACCCGGAATCGCCTCTCTACAAGTTGAACGAGAAGGAATGGGAGGACCTGGGCGTCGAGTCGATGAACTGGAGCCTCAGCCAGTTCCTGCACGGCGAGCAGGGCGCCCTGGTCTGCACCGCCAAGATCGTCGAGACCGTCCCGTGGATCGACGCCAAGTACTACGCCGCCACCCAGGTGGTCGACGAGGCACGCCACGTTGAGGTGTTCTCCCAGTACCTGGACCAGAAGCTGGGCGGCATCAAGTACCCGGTCAACACCCACCTCGGCTCGCTGCTGGACGACATCATCTCGGACAGCCGCTGGGACATGACCTACCTCGGCATGCAGATCATGGTGGAGGGCCTGGCCCTGGCCGCCTTCGGCTTCATGCAGCAGACCACCGAGGAGCCGCTGCTCAAGAAGCTGCTGCGCTACGTGATGGCCGACGAGGCACGCCACGTGGCCTTCGGCGTCCTCAGCCTCCAGGAGGTCTACCAGGAGCTGACGGTGCCCGAACTGCGTGACCGCCAGGAGTTCGCCTTCGAGGCCGCCCTGCAGATGCGGGACCGGTTCATGCGCCAGGAGGTCTGGGAGCGCATAGGTGTCGACGTGAAGGACATGGTGAAGTTCACGCTGGGGATGCCTGACGAGCTGCGCATCTTCCAGAAGATGCTGTTCTCCAAGATCGTGCCGAACTGTAAGAAGCTGGGCCTGCTGGACGCCGGCGACGGCTGGCTGCGGGACCGGTTCACCGACATCGGGGTGATCGAGTTCGAGAACTGGGTCGACACGGTCGACGAGTACGACGACCTGGACGAGGTCGCAAAGGACCGGGCGCTGGCCGAAGGCTGAATCCGGCAGGGTTCGGGGATCAGCCCGGATCGGGTTCGGGAATCAACCCCGACCCGCATGACCGACCCAACTGGCAGGCCATGCCTACTCAGGCCGGGTCGTAGCCGGCCTGCTCGTGATGGCGGATCACCTCGTCGATCACGAACCGCAGGAACTTCTCGCTGAACACGGGATCCAGGCCGGCCGCCTCGGCCAGCTCGCGCATGCGTTGGACCTGCTGGGCCTCACGGTCGGGATCGGCGGACGGTAGGCCCACGGCAGCCTTGTGGGCACCCACCTGCCGGGTCACCCTGAAGCGTTCGGCAAGCAGGTGGATCATGGCGACGTCGATGTTGTCGATGCTCGACCGGAATCCGTCGAGGGCCTCGTCGTGGTCCATTGCTCACATGCCCTTTCCGGCAGGCCACCATGGCCTGCCATCTCGCCCTGCCAACCCGGCCTGACATCCTGTCTGGCGTCCTGGTCTGTAATCACGCCGACGGATCTCAGACCGTCGACCTACAGATAGGCCCGGCCCATCCGGCCCGCGCAGCGTAGGCCCTGAGGCGGAAAAGCCGGGGACGAGAAAGCCGAGGCAGGAAAAGCCGAGGCCGAGAAGATCTGAGCTTCCGAACTAGTCTCGCCGCACCGCTGTCCCGACCACCCTGGATCCGGTTGTTACCTACGGTGCCGGAGCGGACCACGGACCCGACAATCGAAAGCACCTCCCAGAAGGAAACCCCTACATGGAGATACCGCTGACCATCGCCGATCACCTGCGCCGCGCGGAGGTCGTCTACGGCGACCGGATCGCCATTATCGACGAACCGGACCAGGTGGCGGCTCCGCTCCCCGACCTGACGTACGCACGAACCGCCGAGCTGTCCAGGGCAATGGCGGCCGGCCTCGACGCCATGGGCCTGGACATGGGAGCCCGGGTGGCGATGGTCAGCCACAACGCCGCCCGGATGCTGGTGTTCCTGTTCGGGACCAGCGCCTTCGGGCGTGTCGGCGTGCCGATCAACTTCCGCCTGAACGCCGAGGAGGTCCAGTACATCGTCGACCACTCGGGCGCCGAGGTGCTGCTCATGGACCCGGAGCTGGAGGCCGACCTGGGCGACGTGAAGGTGAAGCACCGGCTCCTGAACGGCGAGGAATCCGACTCGTTGTTCCCGGAGGGCGTCGAGCCACGTCCCTGGATCCCGGACGAGAGCTCCACCGCCACCATCAACTACACCAGCGGCACGACGGCGCGCCCGAAGGGCGTCGAGATGACGCACCGGAACCTGTGGCTGAACGCAGCCGTATTCGGCTGGCAGACCGGCGTGAACGACCGCGACGTCTACCTCCACACGCTGCCGATGTTCCACTGCAACGGCTGGGGCATGCCGTATGCAGTGACCGCCATGGGCGGGAAGCACATCGTGATCCGCAAGGTGGACGGCCCCGAGATCCTCCGCCGCATCCAGCAGCACGGGGTGACGCTGCTGTGTGGCGCACCGGCGGTGATCAGCGCCGTGCTGGACGCCGCTGCGGACTGGGACGGCCCGATTCCGGGCGCCGGAACCATGCGCATCGTGGTGGCCGGAGCGCCACCGCCCACGCAGACCATCGAGCGCGTCGAGACCGAGCTGGGTTGGGAGTTCATCCAGATCTACGGGCTGACCGAGACCGCACCCCTGCTCACGATGAACCGCAGCAGGGCGGAGTGGGACGACGACACCCCTGCCGAGCGGGCAGCCAGGCTGTCGCGCGCCGGCGCACCGGCCCTCGGCGTGACCATGTCGACGTCAGCGGACGGCGAGCTGCTGGCCCGCACCAACCACGTGCTGAAGAGCTACTGGGCCCAGCCGGAGGCAACCGCGGCGGCACTGGCCGACGACTGGTTCCACACCGGAGACGGCGGGGTGATCGACGAGGCCGGCTACGCCACGATCACGGACCGCAAGAAGGACGTGATCATCTCGGGCGGCGAGAACGTGTCGTCCATCGAGGTGGAGGACACCCTGTTCTCGCACCCGGCGGTGGCCGAGGTGGCCGTCATCGGCGTGCCCGACGAGAAGTGGGGGGAGACGATCAAGGCCCTCGTCGTCCTGGCCGACGGTGCTTCCACCGACGAACGTGCCCTCATCGACCACTGCCGGGAGATCCTGGCCCACTTCAAGTGCCCGACATCGGTGGAGTTCCGGGACGAGTTGTCCCGGACGGCCACCGGCAAGCTCCAGAAGTTCAAATTGCGTGCCCCCTACTGGGAGGGCATGGAGAAGCAGATCAACTAGCCGGCACGGGCCCGACCTGAGCGACGGGCCACGCCGCTGGACCCGGATGGTCCCTGGACCGGCCACACCGGGTGGGCGGGGCCTACCTTGAACAAGGCAGCCCCATGGGCGATCCTGTCCCATGGACGTTTTCCACCTCGAGGGTGGCCGCCGCCTCATGTGGGTGGTCAAGGGGGCACTGGCCGCCAGCCTCCTGGCCGGCCTGCTGTTTCCAGGCATTCCCGGTGTGGCCGGCAAGGGCTGGCCTGAACGGTGCGTCGGCTACCCCATCTCGGCCCTGGTGGTTCCTGCCATCTGGGTGCTCCGGGGCCGACGTGGCCGGTATCCGCACCTGGCCGACGCCCTGCTGGTGGTCCCGTTCGTGCTGGACCTGCTGGGCAACCTCGTGAACCTGTTCGACACGATGGAGCAGTTCGACGACGTGCTCCACTTCGTGAACTGGACCTTCCTGGTGGCCGCCCTCGTCCTCTTCATGGCTCCGGCCGGGCTGGCCCGTTGGAACCTCGTGCTGATGGGCTCCGGGTTCGGAGCAATCGCGATCATCGCCTGGGAGGGCGTGGAGTGGATCATCCAGGAGATGGGAACCACCGGCCTGCAGCTCACCTACGACGACACGATCGGCGACCTGGTGCTCTCGACGGCTGGCGGGGTGCTGGGTGCCCTGGTGACTGCCAGCCTGCTGGCCCGGAGTGCCGCCCAGTCGCCGGACTCGAACCCAGACTCAGCCGGTAGGTAGCGGTTCTCCGGTGAAGAACCGGCGGGGGTTGTCCACGACCAGCGCCTCTATCTCAGCGGGATCCACGCCGGCCTCCAACAGCATCGGAATGATCTCGCGGTCGAAGCGTGTGGGATCGAACAGCTCACCCAGGCGGTCCATCGACCGGGCAGGGAACGGTTCTCCCTGCCAGCACCAGACCGAGTCGTGGCTGACGACCACGCGGTCGCCATATCCACGTCGGATCACCTCTGTCAGGGCCGCCACCCGGTCGGTGTCGGGTTGCAGCGCCGTGATGCCGAACCGGTCGAAGCCCAGATAGCTGCCACCAGCGGCGATTTCCTCGTGGTAGTCGGCATCGGTCGTCCCGCACGAGTGGCCCACGATGATCCGCTGTGCCGGGACTCCGGCATCGGTCAGCACCGCCTGCTGCAGGTCCCCGAGGGTGCCTTCGTCCGTGTGGGTGGTGATGGGCGTGCCGGTCGCCAGCGAGGCGGCGGCCGCTGCGTCGAAGACCCGCCGCTCGTGGTCGGTCATGTCGCCCAGGCCGGTAGCCACCTTCAGGATTCCCGGTCGGGCGCCGCTCCCACCTACCCCGTCGGTCAGCTCCGATTCGAACATCTCGGCCATCACCGCCGTGACGTCCTCATAGCGGGCCTTGAACGACCAGTAGGCGTGGCCGCCCTCCGACTCCTTGTAGAGGCCGGTGGCGCAGATGATGTTGAAGCCGGTGGCCTCCGACACCTCGACGAGCAGCGACACGTCCCGCCCGAGGTCGTTGGGGCACGGGTCCACGAGCGTGGAGTAGCCGAGGTCCTGGAGCTCGGAGATCCGGTCCACGCACACCGCCACGACATCGGCCCGGGACCGCCGGACGACCGTGGTGTGGCTCTCGGCGCCCGGCCAGCCCACGGTCAGGTGCTCGTGCATCAGCGTGCGGCCCAGGTCGTCCGGGCTAATCGGTCCTGTCACCGTCTGGACCATGGGTTCCGGTCGGTTCACGCTCATGGCATCATCGTTGCAGGTGCCCGGGTGCCCGGACACCCACCGGCGACAGGTACGACCTGACGACCGGGCAGAGCACTACCACGACCACGACCAGGCCACCATGTCCGACCACGTTCCCATCGCCGACGAGTTCCTCGCAGCCAACCGGACGTTCGCCGTCGACTTCCCCGATGCGGGCCTCCAGGTCGAGCCGACCCGCCACGTGGCCATAGTGGCCTGCATGGACTCCCGGATGGACATGTTCCAACTACTCGGCCTCGGCCACGGCGAGGCCCACGTGATCCGCAACGCCGGGGGGGTCATCACCGACGACGTCATCCGCTCGCTCTGCCTGTCACAACGGTTCATGAAGACCCGTGAGGTCGTCCTGGTCCACCACACCGACTGCGGCCTGGAACAGGTCACCGAGGACTCCTTCCGTTCCGAGCTCCAGGACGAGCTGGGCGTGACCCCACCGTGGGTGGTGGAGGCGTTCACCGACCCGCATGCCAGCGTGCACCAGTCGATGCAGCGACTGCACCTGTCGCCCTTCCTGGCCCACAAGGACCACATCCGGGGATTCGTCTACTGCGTGACCACGGGCCTGCTCGACGAGGTCACGATCGACCCGGTGGAGACGGTCGGCTGATCCGCGCGGCCGGAACCCACACCCACCCGGCCGAAACCCACCCACCTGGCTGGAACCCACCTGACGGGCCGTTCCATGCAGGATCTGCATGGGCGAGGTTGCTCGTGTGACCGCCGGCACCTACGATTCACATCCGTTGTCCAATGACGGGCAGCCCCCGGCTGTGGCGATAACCGCCCAACGGGAACCAGAAACAAACCGGAGGGGTTTACCTATGAACAAGAGCAAGCTTCTGAAGCTTCTCGCCATGTTCCTCACGATTGGTGTCGTAGCCGCAGCATGCGGTAGCGACAGCGACGGGGACGATGCAGCACCTGCCACGACGGCAGCCGCACCGGCCACGACAGCTGAGGTCGAGGTCGTAGCAGCCGGCAGCCTCCTGGACACCGTCCAGGCACGAGGCACCCTGAACTGTGGAGTCAGCGGTTCCGCCGTGGCCTTCTCAGAGACACAGGCTGATGGTTCGGTCACCGGCATCGACGCCGACTTCTGCCGTGCAGTGGCCGCCGCCGTCCTCGGCGACGCCGGTGCGGTCAACTTCGTGGCCCTGACGGCCTCGGAGCGCTTCACCGCCGTTCAGACCGGCGACGTGGACGTGCTCATGCGTAACACCACGTGGACGCAGAGCCGTGACAGCTCAGTGGGCATGGACTTCGGTCCCACCACCTACTACGACGGCCAGCAGTTGATGGCCCGAGTCAGCGACGGCTTCTCAGGTTCCAGCTCTGTTGCCGACATCGACGGCTCTGTCGTCTGCACCAACGTCGGTACGACCACGGAGAAGAACATCGCCGAGGCCGCCCTGTTGGCCGGTGCCGAGATCACGTTGCTCGGCTTCGAGACGAGCGACGAGGTGTACGAGACGTTCATCGCCGGTGGTTGCGACATCACCACCACCGATGGTTCGGCGCTCGTGGGCCGCAAGGCCAAGATGCAGCCCGCCGATCAGGAGTGGGTGATCTTCCCGGCCACTCCGATCTCCAAGGAGCCGCTCGGCCCGACCTACGGCCAGAACGACTCAGCATGGGCCGACGCCGTCAACTGGACCGTGTACGCCATGATCATCATGGACGAGTACGGCGTCACCTCCGCCAACGTCGACGCCACGTGCGCCACGGCCGAGGCCGAGGTCGCACGCCTGTGCGGAGGCGATGGTGAACTCCAGACCGCCATGGGTCTGTCCGCCGACGCCTTCCACCAGGTGATCAAGCAGGTCGGAAGCTACGGCGAGGTCTACGACCGCAACCTGAACCCGGTCGGCCTGTACCGCGAGGGCAGCGCCAACGCCGGATGGCTGGACGGGGGCCTGATCTACTCCCCGCCGGCCCGCTAAGTAGGCGAACCGACGTAATCGATGATCCGGGGGTTCGGGGGCGCAAGCTCCCGGGCCCCGGGATCGTTCGCGTCAAGGGCCGCTACGGTCCGCGGATACTGTCCACCGTCTGAGACTCTTTCCAGAGATGTCTTCCTGATCCGTCAGCCCACGATCTGAGCCAAACTCAACGATGACCGATGTCACCACCCGAGAGCGGGTATCCCAGCGAGTGCCACTGTGGCGCGACGTCATCGTCCTCAAGTGGGTGACACAGGTCTTCCTGCTGTTGGTGGTACTCAGCGCCATGTGGTTCCTGGCCAATCAGGCCGGGGACAACCTTCGGGCACGGAACATCAACACCGACTTCGACTTCCTTGAACGCCCCGTCGACATTCAGATCGGTGAGGGAATCGACACCCACCCCGACACGGGTGGACGGGCCCTCTGGTCCGCCATGGTCAACACCCTGCGTCTGTCCATTTCCGGCATTTTCTTTGCCACGATCCTGGGCGTGATCGTCGGCCTGGCCCGCCTGTCCGACAACTGGCTGGTCCGCCGCATCGGCAGCATATGGGTCGAGACGTTGCGGAACATTCCGCTGCTGGTGCAGATGATCTTCTACTACTCGGCTATGACCGCAGCGTTGCCCCGGCTCGGCCTCGAAACCGGCCCCATCAACGGCTGGCTCCACGTCTCCAACAAGGGCATCTCGATGCCCCGCGTCCACATCGCCGACGGCTTCTACCAGTGGGCGGTCGTCGTGCTCATCGGTGCAGCGGCCGCCCACTTCGTCCGCCGCCACCGTCAACGGATCCAGGACGAGACCGGTGCCAACGCCTCGCCGATCCTGTGGGCGCTCGGAACCGTCGCCCTGTTCGGCCTGGTCGGCCTGTTCGTCCACCCTGCGTTCTTCTGGCTGGGCCCCATCTTCGGCGCCATCGCCGACCTACTCGACTCGCTCCCCAACGCCGTCCCACAGCTGCTGTTCTCCGCCATCGCTGTCGGCGCCGCCACCACCTGGATCCGTCGCTTCGTTTCCGACCACCGCAGTGGCCGCGGACACGTGTCGCTCACCGACGACGACTGGTTCCGGATTGCCTTTAGCGCACTGGCGTCGCTGGTGATCGTGTTCATCGTGGTCCGCTGGACCGGCATTTCGTCGTGGGTCCTGAACAGTGGCCGCGACCTGTTCGGAGTCATGGAGGCGAAGTTCAACGTCGACGGGGCAGCCCGCCCATTCGACGCCATGCGCCCCGACATCGTCCAGAAGGGCAAGTTCCCGAACTACGGGAAAAACGGCCTGACCATGTCGATCGGCTTCGCCGCGGTGTTCTTCGCCGTCGTGTTCTACACGTCTGCCTTCATCGGCGAGAACATCCGAGGCGGCATCCTGGCTGTGCCCAAGGGCCAAACCGAGGCGGCCAAAGCCGTAGGCCTCGGCCGTGGACAGATCCTCCGCCACGTGGTACTCCCCCAAGCCCTCCGAGTCATCCTGCCCCCGACCGGCAACCAGTACCTGAACCTGCTCAAGAACACCTCGCTGGCCGTCGCCGTCGGCATGAGCGACCTGGTCCAGGTCGGCACCACGGTGTTCAACCAGACCGGCAGGACCCTGCCCGTGGTGGCCATCTGGATGCTCTTCTACCTGAGCTGTTCTCTGACCATCTCGGTGGTCGTCAACTGGTTCAACCTCCGCATGCGGCTGGTGGAGCGGTAGATGAGCGAGTTCTCAAGCGCGACCGTCGGCGATGCCGTCCTGTACGCGCCGCCGCCGGAGACCCCGAAGCTGCACCCTCGCGAGTGGGTGAAGGAGAACCTCTTCTCGAGCCCATTCAACTCCGTGCTGACCTTCGTCACCACAATCATCCTGCTGGCTGTCTTCCGCGGCTTCCTGTCGTTCATCTTCAATCCGGTCCGCCAGTGGGACAGTACGGCCACCAACATGCAGCTGTTCATGACCCGGGCCTACCCCGATGAGCAGTACATCCGAGTCTGGTTCTGCGTCGCCGTCATCCTCATCCTCACGGGCGTGTCAATGGCTGTATGGCGGGCCGGCTCGGCGATGCCTGTGGCGGGGGTCGGACACAGGCTCCTGGCCACCGGCGCCCTCCTCGCCCTCCTCGCCCTCCTCGCTCCATTCAGTGCATCGGCCACCGTCCAGTGGCTAGTCGCCGCACTGGCCGTGGCTGCCATAGGCGAGGCCCTCCGCCGCTCCGCCGGCAAGGGCGAAGACGAACGAACGGTCAGCACGCTGACGGTGTCGGTGGTCGCGCTAGCCGGCCTGGTGGCCTCGTTGTGGGTGGTCCCCTACGGCCACCACACCTACATAGGGAAGCGCGTCCCGAGGGTGTTGGCCGAACCGGGCACGGTGGCGCTGACCACCAAGTTGCCGTGGACGATCATGCTGCTCATCCTCGTTGCGGCGTACTTCGCGGGGCGTCTGATGCGGGATCGCCTGCCGACAAATCCGATACGGGCCACCCTTCTGGTGCTGTGGCTCCTGGCGCCGCCCGTGCTCGTCTACCTGGTGCTACGGGACCCGGATTTCGACATGGGCCACGTGGTCGGCACCGACCTGCCGATCTTCCTCGCCTACGCCATCGGCGGAGCGGCCCTGCTCTCGTGGCTCACCCGCCCGTCGACCGGCGAGACCGGTCGAATCGTCGCCGTGCTGATCCTGGTGGTCGGCTTCTGCACGTTCCTGACTCCAATGCGACAGGTCGTGCGACTCGACATGCTCATGCTGGCCACCTTCGCCCTGGCGGCACCAACATTCGCAGGCGGACCCCGGGCCCGGAAGCGCTACATCTTCGGCTGGTTGGGCGTACTGGGCGTGACGTCGTGGCTGATCACGTCAATCAACACCCCGTCGACCGTCAAGGTCCCGGGGGGCTTCTTCATCGGTGGCTTCACGATCACCCTGATGGTGGCCATCTTCACCATCGTGTTCTCCTTCCCCCTGGGAATTGCCCTGGCCCTCGCCCGTACGTCGAGCATGCCAATCTTCCGGCAGCTGGCGACCGGGTTCATCGAGATCGTGCGGGGCATACCGCTGATCACGATCCTGATCTTCTTCTCGATCATGGTGCCGCTCTTCCTTCCCAGGGGGATGCACCTGGACGAGGTCGCCGCTGTGGTCATCGGATACGTCCTGTTCTCATCGGCCTACCTGGCCGAGAACGTACGGGGTGGCCTGCAGTCGGTGACCCGGGGGCAGCACGAGGCAGCCGAGGCGGTCGGCATGACCACGGCCCAGAAGACGATCTTCATCG
>Ga0257112_10001070_pt1 | contig 10512 bp, 9 predicted proteins | sample LP_taG_5_FD_191565 | JGI IMG/M metagenome (GOLD analysis project Ga0257112, IMG submission 191565) | Marine microbial communities from Northeast Subartic Pacific Ocean, Canada - LP_J_2015_P26_1000m | ecosystem: Environmental > Aquatic > Marine > Oceanic | place: Canada: Northeast Subartic...
TATCACGTTCTTCCACCTCTCTTACTCTTGAATGCTCATGAGAAGCATTTTTTAATTCTTCAATTGCACCCTTAATAGTAAATTTTTTGTCATACAATAATTTCTTAATATTTAAGATCACTGAAATATCATTTTGTTTATAGGTGCGATTTCCTGCTCTATTTTTTGATGGCTTTAATGATGGAAATTCAGATTCCCAATATCTTAAGACATAAGGTTTAAGCTTGGTTAGTTCACTTACTTCTTTAATACTGTAATATAATTTTGAATTTGATTCATGCATCACTTTAATTCATCCATTACTTTAACTACTTTATACACATAAATTATATCATTAAAGTAATGCTTTAATAATAAAATTTAAAGAATTTTATTTGGATCAGAGTGATTAAGGCTATGAGCTTCTGCAACTTCTTTGTTTAGGAGGTGTCCTTTATATGTATTCAAACCCATTTTTAACTCAGAATTGTCTTTTAAACCAACTAGACCGTTATTAGCTAAATATAATATATATGGTCGTGTAGCTTCGTTTAGTGCATTTGTAGCAGTAAATGGTACCGCAGATGGGATATTTTTAACACAATAGTGAATAATGCCATCAACCTCGTAAGTAGGATTATCATGGGTTGTTGCTTTTGATGTTTCAAAACAACCTCCTTGGTCAATCGAAACATCAGATAAAATACTTTTTGGCTGCATTAATTTTAACATTTCTCTTGTAATAAGAGTTGGAGGTTTTGCTCCTATTGTCAAAATTGCTCCAATAACAATATCTGCATTAGGAAGAAGTTTATTTATGGTTTCTGAGGTTGATATAGCAGTATTGGCTTTAGGATAAGACTCTTTGACAGCAGCTAAACGTTCTTCATTAATATCTAAAATAGTTGTATTGGCTCCTAATCCTAAGCTCATTTCTAATGCATTAACCCCAACAATACCTGCTCCAAGAATTATTACATTTGCAGGATCAGCAAGCGATGTACCTGATATCAATTTTCCTTTTCCTTGGTTATTCTTTTTTAGAAGCGGTATACAGTCTAAAATTGCTAATCTACCTGCAATTGCACTCATTGGTTTTAACATTGGTAATTCGTTATCAATCTTAACGGTTTCATAAGCAATACTTGTAGTATTGCAATTAAGTAGTTTTTCGGTTAATTCTTTAGAAGAACTTAAATGTAGATAGGTAAAAATTATTTTATTTTTTAGAAGTTCTACCTCTTCGAAAGAAGGTTCTTTTACTTTAACAATTAGTTCTGCAGCATCAAAAACATCCACAGCTTTATCTAGAATAGTACAACCAACTTGTTGATAATCAGAGTTGCTATATCCACTATGGATTCCAGCGTTGTTTTCAACGAATACTTTATGTGAATTCTCTACGAGAAGTTGGGCAGTTATAGGATTTATCCCAACACGATATTCTTGTGAAATAATTTCTTTAGGAACACCAATTTTCATAAAGATTTACCTTCTTATTATTTAGGTTTATCTTTTAAAAGTTTCATACTAAAATTCAAACGACCTTGTTTATCAATTTCGAATAATTTTACTTTAACTTTGTCTCCGACTGATACTACATCTCTCACCTTATCTACTCTTTTCCAATCTAAATGAGAGATATGAACCAATCCTTCTCTACCTGGTGCGAATTCAACAAATGCACCAAAATCAAGAGTTTTGGTAACTTTTCCGTCAAATACAGAGCCAACTTTAGGATCTTCGGTAACTGCTTTAACTTGACTAACAGCATTATCAAGCGCTTTTCTATCTGCCGCTGACACACTAACAGTTCCGTCGTCTTCAATATTGATAACACATTCAGCGCTTTCTTGAATTGCTTTAATGTTCTTTCCTCCTGGACCAATAAGGGCTCCAATCTTCTCTTTATCAATCTTGAAAGATTCGATCTGTGGTGCATATTGAGACAATGCATTTGGAGAGCTTATTGCTTTATTCATTTCATCTAGAATATGCAACCTTCCCTTATTTGCTTGTTCTAACGCCATAGATAAAATTTCCATTGGAAGTCCAGGAACTTTTAAATCTAATTGGATAGCACTAATACCATCTTTAGTTCCAGCAACTTTAAAATCCATATCTCCATAGAAATCTTCAGTTCCCAAAATATCACTTAATACTGCATGATTTTCACCGTCAGTGATTAATCCCATTGCAATACCAGCAACATGCTCTTTAATAGGCACTCCTGCGTTCATCATAGCTAATGAGCCACCACAAACTGATGCCATAGAAGAAGATCCATTTGATTCTGTAATTTCTGACACAATACGTATTGTGTATGGAAACTCCTCAGATGAAGGCAATATAGGTTTTAGCGATCTTTCTGCTAAATGACCATGGCCAATCTCTCTTCTATTCGTGAAACCAATTCTTCCAGTTTCTCCTACACAGTAAGGAGGGAAATTATAGTGCAACATAAATGATTTTTTATAATCACTCGCCATTGAATCTATAATCTGTTCATCTCTAGCATTACCTAAGGTAAGCGCAACGATTGCTTGCGTTTCACCTCTAGTGAATAAAGCAGATCCATGAACTCGAGGCAATAATGATGGAACAATACTAATTGCTCTAATATCGTCTAATCCTCTACCATCAACTCTAACTTTTTTCTCTAATACAGTTTTTCTCACTGCATTTTTAAACATAGTTTTAACATATTCTTTTACTTCAGAATATATCTTTTCATCTTCTAAATGTGGGTCTGATGCTTCTTTAACTATGTCGTTATACGCATTTTCTCTCTCTTTTTTGCCTTTGATATCAAAAAGTTTATCAATCTTTGATGAATAGGTTTTATCGAGAGATTTTTCAATCTCATCACTCAATGATTTTGAATCATCCATTTCATAAGAATTATCAAATTGATCTTCAAATTCTAACTGTAAATCAACAATGTCATTAATACCTTCCATTGCAATGTCTAATGCTTCTAAAATTGTTTTTTCAGGTACAAAATTAGAACCACCTTCAATCATACAAATTTTATCTTTTTTACCGGTTACCATCAAATCTAAATCAGATGACTCCATTTGTTCCAATGTAGGATTTAAAACATATTCTCCGTCAACCAAGCCTACTTTAACAGAAGCTATTGGACCATCAAAGGGTACTGGAGACAATAACAATGCCGCAGAAGCACCAATTGCTGCTACTACATCAGGTGTATTCACACCATCATAAGACATTGTGGTTAACATGATTTGTAAATCATTTCTATAATTCTTAGGAATTAAAGGTCTAATTGGACGATCTGTCAAACGCGAAGTTAAAACTTCAGCATCTGTTGGTTTCGCCTCTCTCTTAAAGAAACCTCCGGGTATTTTTCCACCCGCATAATGTTTTTCTCTATATTCAACCTGCATCGGAAGAAAGTTTAAACCTTCTCTCGGTTCAGATGAACAACATACTGCTGCAAGCATTGCAGTGTCTCCATAAGTAATAAATACGGATCCACCCGCTTGTCTTGCTATTTGGCCAGATTCAATCTTTAATAGTCTGCCAGCTATATTTTTTTCTACTTTTATCATATTTTTTCTTTATAATCCTCTTATGGATAGTTTTTCTATTAATTCATCATAACTATCACTATTCGTTTTTCTTAAATACTTTAATTGTTTTTTTCTTTGTGACACAAGTTTAACCAAACCATATCTAGAATGAACATCTTTCTTATGATTTTGAACATGCCCAGTTAGTAATCTAATACGATCAGTAAGAAGCGCTATTTGAGCTTCACTACTGCCTGTGTTTTTTTCATCCAATCCAATGTCTTGGATAATCTTGTTTGTTTCTTTACTATATTTCATAATTTTCCTTGGAAGAATCTATCAATCTAATACATACTTCCTTGTCTTTTTCAATTTGTTTAATCAATTCTTCTTTATTGTCAAACCTTTTTTCATCCCTAATTTTTAATAAAAATTCAATATGAAAATCTTTATCATATAAGTCGCTGAATTTATTAGATAATATGTGAACTTCCATAACAAATTTTTTTTCATTAAAAGTAGGTCTAAATCCAATATTGCACATGCCAAAGTACTTTTCTCCCTCTAAAGTAACTCTTGAGATATATACTCCATTTTGAGGAAGAACTTGATACTTATTAGTTGCAATAAAGTTTGCAGTAGGATAATTCAATGATTTCCCTCTATGTGAACCATGAACAACCTTTGCTTGAAATCCATAAAATCTTCCTAATAATGGCGGTATAACGTCCAATTTTCCATCTCTAATTAATTCTCTTATGATAGTACTTGAAATTGCTCGATTATCAACTTTTCTAATATTTGGAGTAAAGAGTTCAATACCATTGTTTAAACAAAATTCGATAAGAAAATCTAGATTTCCTTTTTTCTTAAAACCAAAATAATGGTTCTTTCCAACACCAATTAGTTTAGGGTTGAATATTTTTTTAATAATCTGATTTGCAAAATCAGTAGCAGACATTCTCGAAAACTGCTTTGTGAATGGAATAACCAAAACTTTATCAATACCCATTTTTTCTAATAATTCTATTTTTGAATCAATGCTTTGAATATTGATTGGACTATCCCCATTTCTCAACACATAATAAGGGTTGGGATCAAAAGTAATCACACATGATGGAATAGAGTGTTTTTTTGCATACTTAACAATGTGATCTATCACATCTTTATGCCCTAAGTGGATACCGTCATAGTTTCCAACACTAAGAGCAGATGCACTTATGGAAGATAAATTTTCAAATGATTTTATGATTTCCATTTTTCTTCGAATTTTTCTACTGTTAGTGAATCGTCAATAATAAAAGAACCAACTTGCGTACGGGTTAATTCAATTAAATGTCCTACAGTTCCTATTTTTGCACAGATTTCTTCTGCCAAAACCCTAATATAAGTGCCTGAAGAACATTCAACTTCTATTGATAACATATCTTTCTTATATAGGGAACAATGTAAGTCTTTAATTTCAATTTCTTTTGGATTCCTCTCTACGGAGATATTTTTTCTAGCTAATTTATAAAGACGAACTCCATTGATTTTTCTTGCAGAATACATAGGAGGTTTTTGCATGTGTTTTCCAATAAAAGATTTAGCCAGTGTATTCAAATCAATATCTTTAATCTCTGGAATATCTTCTTTCTTTATAATGGACCCTGTAAGGTCTTTTGTATCGGTCTTCTCCCCTAGCTTTATAACCCCTTTGTACCTCTTGTCGTATTCTATAATTTCTGATAATTTCTTTGTTGATTTTCCAATACCTATTACCAATACCCCGTCAGCAAATGGATCTAGGGTTCCAGAATGTCCAACTTTTTTGGATGTAATTTTTTTTACTTGTCTAACTACACTGAATGAAGTATAGTTTTTTGGTTTATAAAGATTATATATCACTTTAATTAATTTTACTTATCAGGTTATTTATTTTTTCAAATTCCTCAAAAGAATTATCATATATAAATTTTAATGTAGGGGTAAATTTTAATCTAATTTGTGCAGCGACATGTTTGCGAAAAAGCGGCACCATATCGTTCAATTCTCTATCAATCAACTCAATCTCTTTAGTAGGATTAATGATGCTATAAAATATGTTAGCATGTTTTAAATCTGCAGTCATCTTAATAGAAGAAAATGTTAGGAAACCATACTTTCTTAAATCAACATCTTTAGATAAAATTTGATTTACTCTTTTTAAGAGTTCTTGTTCAACTCTTTCTACTCTAGAAAATGGTTTTGTATTCACGTCTAAGATAGTTTTCTTTTAATCTCATTAATCTTGTATGCAATAATCTTATCTCCAGGAAGATATTTCTTTATTCCCTCAATTGCTATACCACACTCTAATCCTGTGTCAACAGTACTTACATCATCTTTAAAACGTTTGAGTGATAAAATTTTTCCATCTTTAACAATTTCTTCTTCTTCTCTAACAAGTCTAACGAGAGAATCTTTAGTGATTGTACCGCTTTCAACTTGAGATCCTGCAATAAAACCAATTTTTGGAATTTTAAATGTTTCTTTAACGATTGCTTCCCCAATGACTTCTTCAACAAGATCTGGTTTTAATAACCCTTCTACTGCTAATTTCAGATCTTCTACAGCTTGATAAATAATATTATATGATCTTATCTCCACATTGCTTTGATCTGCTTGTAATCGAGTATTTGAAGGTACCTGTATATTAAACCCTAGAATAACAGCATCAGATGCTTCTGCAAGCAATACATCCGATTCTGTAACATTTCCAACGCCTTTGTGGACAATATATACACCAACTTCATCATTTTTTATTTTTTCCAAACTTTCACCTAGTGCTTCAATAGATCCATCAGAGTCAGCCTTAATAATGATATTCAAATTGTTTATGTCTCCTTCTTTAATTTGGGCTGAGATAGAATCTAGAGTATTCTTTTTTACTGTTGAGAATTCAATTTCTCTTTTAATTCTTTGTCTTTCATTTGCAATTTTCTTTAAATCAGATTCATTTTCAACTTCTGCAAAAATATCTCCAGATTGAGGAACTTGGTCAAATCCAAGAACTTGGACTGCATCTGCAGGTAATGCTGATTGAATACGATCATTTCTTTCATTCATGATTGCTCGTACCTTCCCTGGAAAATTATTGCATATAAATGGTATTCCAATCTTTAAAGTACCTTTCTGAACTAATATTGTGGCAATAGGCCCTAATCCTTTATCTAGTCTGGAGTCAATTACAATTCCTTTAGATGGAATTTCTGTATTTGCTTTCAAATCTAGGACTTCAGATTCCAATAAAACAGCTTCCATTAACTCTTCAATTCCTTCTCCTGTTTTTGCAGAAGTGTTAATAGACTGTACTTTTCCACCCCAATCTTCCACAAGAACATCTTTCTCTGATAATTCTCTCTTTACCTTATCAATATCAACTTCTGGTTTATCAACCTTATTAATTGCAACAATAATTGGAACTTCAGCTGCTTTGGCATGATTAATTGCCTCAATAGTTTGTGGCATAACACTATCGTCTGCTGCTACTACAAGAATAACAATATCTGTAGATTTGGCTCCTCTAGCTCTCATTGAAGTAAATGCTTCATGTCCTGGAGTATCTAAAAATGTAATTTTATTATCATTATAATCAACTTGATATGCACCAATCCTTTGAGTAATTCCTCCAGATTCACCCGCCACTACATTTGTTTCTCTGATATAATCTAAGATAGATGTTTTACCATGATCTACATGACCCATTATTGTTACAACTGGAGGACGGCTAACGGCATTCTTTAATTCTTCATCAGAGTGTGCTGTAACAAATAAATCATCAATCACTTCTTCAAACTTTTCTAATTCACAACCATATTCTCCTGCAATAAGTTCAATAATTTCCCATTCTAGTCTTTGATTCATGGTTGCTAGGTAACCCATTTGTAAACATTTTGCAATAATTTCACTTGAATTAACATCAAGCACTTTAGCAATTTCATCTACACTAGCATATTCTGCTAATTTTATAATTCTCTTACCTTCTGTTGCATCTACTTCTACTTCTTTTTTAGGTTTTTTATAAGATTTTTTCTTACGACTTGTATCAATTTCTGCTAGTGTTTGTTTTAATCTTTTCGCTGCAGACGTATCAGTTTTTACTATAGTTTTTTTAGTCTTTTTTTCTTTTTTAGGAGATAGTTCTTTTAATGTGATCTTTCTAAGTTTCTTTTTTGGTTCAACTTTCTTTGCTCTTTCCTTTTCTTTTTCATCTTCTTCTTTTTTCTCATCTTTAACAGATAGAATCTTGAATTCCCTAATAGATTTGCTCTTCATTACTACTTTAGAGTCATGAATTTCCTTTCTAACTTGTTCTTTTCTATCTCTCTCTGCAGATTGTCTGTCTTTGGCAAATTCGGTATAAATCAATTGTTGAGTTTTTCCATCAATTGGTGACATTGGACTTGTAGCTGAAATATTATTTGATTTCAAAAAGTCTAATATATCAGTATGAGATATATTCAACTCTTTTGCTAAATCAAAAACTCTTTTTGAATCGCTCATTAATTATTGTCCTTTTTCCTCAACAGGAACTTCTTCTTCGGCTGGAGCTTCTTCTACCACTTCTTCCTCAACAGGAACTTCTTCTTCGGCTGGAGCTTCTTCTACCACTTCTTCCTCAACAGGAACTTCTTCTTCGGCTGGAGCTTCTTCTTCTGGTTTGTTTAAATCTATAAATGTATCTACTGCAGCAGTTATAGAGTTTATTTCATCAACAGATAACTCTAACTCATCAACAAGAATTCTTCTCTTGGCTGACAAGTAATCTGCTACTGAAACAATATCAACTCCTTCAAGCTTCTTAATTAGTGCTTTTTTAATACCTTTTAAAGTATCTAAGTTAGTTTTCTGATTTAATAGCACTTCTTCATACTCTTTCTCAGTGTATGCATCAATAGTATATCCAGTTAATTTTGCTGCTAAATTAATATTAACACCACTTCTACCAACTGCGCTTTCAAGCTCTCCTTCGTTGAAAATAGCAACACAATATTTTCTATCATCATCCATGTATAAATCAATTGGTTTTGCTGGAGAAAGTGCTCTTGTAAGAAAGATTTCAGATTTGTCAGTAAAATTAACAATATCAATCTTTTCATTGTTTAATTCTCTAACAATCGCTTGAATACGGCTTCCTCTCATTCCAACACAAGCTCCAACAGCATCAATTCTTTTATCGATAGAATGAACAATGATTTTACTTCTTTCTCCAGGTTTTCTTGCAATCCCTTTGATTTCAATAATTCCATCCTCAACTTCTGGAACTTCCATTTCAAATAGCTTATATAGAAATAAATCGTCTCTTCTTGAAATAATAATATCTGGCCCTTTAGGAGTGACATCAACGGATTTAATAAGAGCTCTAATAGTGTCCCCTCTTCTAAATCTTTCTGAAAATATTTGTTCATTATGTGGCATTCTTAATTCAGTATGCTCAATATTAACAAAAGTATTTTCTCTATGAACCTGATGAACAGTTCCTATAACAACTTCTCCAATTCTTTGAACATAATCTTCGTATATATATTGTTGTTGTACTTCTCTTGTTCTTTTGTTTAAGAATTGTCGAGCATTTGAAATTAATCTTCTACCAAATCTTGCAGGATCAATTACTTCGACAAAAGTATCGCCAAGCTTTAAATCAAGTAATTCCGGTTCAAGCTCTAATGCTCTCTCAAGAGTAATATCAAAATGATCATCATCGACATGATCAACAATTGTTTTCTCAATATAAATTTCTATTTCACCCTTATCAAGATTAACAATAACACTGCAATTTTCTGAATCTCCTTTTTCTTTATCAATAATAAATAAAAACAAGTCTTCAATTATTGTTCCTAGTTCAGAACGTTCAATATTTTTCTCTCGAGCAAGCTCAATAAAAATATCAATTAAATCTCTATTTATCATATACCATCCTTATTTTTTATTGTAACAAAAATGGGCCGTAGCCCACTCAAAATATCACCAGAATATATTTATTAAAATTCGTTTAAACAAGGAACTTAGTTAAGCCCTAATGCTGCCCCGTAGGTATGCTCAAACATCTCCTTATAAGCATTATTGTCAAGTTCAATCGTATCTAGGATTTCTAATGCTTTTTCTTTGTTGTTATCATTTATCATGCGCTTTGCTTTAAGAATAGAGATATAATCTCTCTCGGTTTGAGAAATTGTAGCTTTTTGTGCTGAATTAAATAGATTCATTGCCTTCTTAGAATCTTCTTCCATTTGAGCCAACATTATATATGCTTCTGTTTGAAGGTTAGGATAATCCAATTTTTTAACTGATTCTTTTAATAGCACAGATGCTTTATCAATATCATCGTTAATAAATGCAATTTTTCCAAGATAAAACTTGGCATGATCTGCTGATTTGGTTCCACTGTAATCCTCTAATATCATTGATAATTGAAGCTCTGAATTGTCAAAATCCCCTCTTTCAAAATAAACCATTGTATTACTTAATGCAGCATCTGCTTCTGGTGAAGTTTGAGGTCTAGAAACATCCCACATTGACCAGGCTGAAAAGGTCACCAATAAAAAAAGAAAAACAGGATTTAATATGATCATATCTAGCTTACTATATTCTTTCTTAGAAGTAAGTTGAATTGGTGTACTTACACTTTCTTTTATTTTATCTATTAGTGACATATGCTTATTTCCAATAATTAAATAGTTTATATAGTTTTGGTTTAATTTTAGATGACAATTTACCACTAGAAACAGTTTTCGTAACATCTTTTCTTAGTTCTTTTTGCGTCTGCATATCTAATTGTGCAAAATCTTTACAGTCATTTGAACAACATTGATCATATTTTTTTGCACAATCCTCACACTGAATAAATAAGATATGACATGCATCATTTGCGCAATTCGTATGTGAATCCGCTTTTTGTCTACATTGATGGCACTTTCCAATCACATGGTCAGTCACCTTCTCTCCTAGACGATTATCAAATACAAAATTTTTGCCT
>Ga0257112_10001073_pt1 | contig 10495 bp, 11 predicted proteins | sample LP_taG_5_FD_191565 | JGI IMG/M metagenome (GOLD analysis project Ga0257112, IMG submission 191565) | Marine microbial communities from Northeast Subartic Pacific Ocean, Canada - LP_J_2015_P26_1000m | ecosystem: Environmental > Aquatic > Marine > Oceanic | place: Canada: Northeast Subartic...
TCAACAGATTTCCTAGTATGGTAAACAATAATTACAATGATTATCTAGTTTGCTGATGGCCGATAGCATTAAAACAGGTATCGGCTTTTTAATTCCAGTAGGATCATTGGTTGGTTTTATTCAGTCTTTGCTATCCAATGATTATATAACCGGAATTATCTTTATTATTGGGGGATTAATGATCTGGATGCTGTATATATTAGTGGTTGAATCAACCACTCCTGCACTTATGGGAAATATATTGATCGTATTTATTGTACTGTTGTCTTTAGCTGTTTTCCTTAACTATGGTCTCACACAAAATCTTTGGGGTGGCTACGAATTAAAATCAGATGGATCAATAATTGCCCTCCTTGTATTATTTTTTGGGTGTTTAATTGGGATGATGTTCCGGCAGCATCTGCTGGGTACGCCAGCACCAAGTTTAAGCGCAGAGGATCAAGACCTGGTAAATAAAGCATTGGGACAAAGTGATAATGGCGGATCAACAGCTCCTAAAGTAATCGTTGTAAAGCAGGAAATGCCACCGATTAAAGAAGACGACGAAGACAATGAAGAAGAATGGGACTATTCAAATATGTACGCCTATCCCCCTGAGTATTATGAAGATTATTATGAGGACGAAGATGACGAAGACGATGAAGAATAATCTATAGTTATTGGAAAAAATTAAAAGGGCAGGTTTTCCTGCCCTTTTTACTATCTCTCCGTTTTCGTCATCGCCAATACAATATTCGTGCTGCCAATAAATGCTTTGTGTTGTTCCCCCGTCGCTTTTATATAATAATATAGAGTAAGTACATATATTATGTGAAACCACCATTCATTTACTTTTCCTAGAAAGAATCCACCATCCAGAATTACCGTTGCCATAAATAGTATGGTGACCATAAGCGTTGGTGGATACAACTTGCGTTTTATACCCAGGATTCCTTTGTAAAACCTGTCTCCTATCTCTTGGTTGGCCTGGGTGTATTCCTTCACATTGACACCTGTGCCTACAAAGAAAAAAATGACCAGCGTTTGAGTAGCTATGAAAATAATGCTGACTAACAAATCAAAAGTAATATGGTGCGTGGGCCAGATATTTACATAATGGTTTATACCAATAAATAGGATTCCTATCCCTGAAATGATTACCAGTATATAGGATGTTATCATGAAAAACCACATGTCAGGATCTAGACATTGAAATGGAAATAAATACAATCACCATCTTGTACCACATAGTCCTTACCTTGTAGTTTAGCCAAGCCAGCATCTTTTACTGCTTTTTCCGATCCTAGACGCACTAAATCATCATATTTAAATACTTCTGCTTTGATAAAACCACGCTTGAAATCAGTGTGAATCTCGCCGGCGGCATCTGGAGCAATTGTTCCTTCTTTGATGGTCCAGCTCCGAACCTGTTTTGATCCTCCCGTGAAAAAAGTTTCTAAACCTAAAAGCTTGAAAGCGGAATGTATTAACTTATACAAACCAGGTTCAGATAAATTATATTCCTTTAGAAACATATCCTTTTCAATATCGGAAAGAACAGCAATCTCTTGTTCAAGCTTACTGCAGAGGCGGATGGCTAAGTTGCCTTCCTTATTAGCGAAATCCGCCAGTTTTTGTTCTAGATCACCCCGTTGTGCGTGAGCGATCTCTTTTTCATCAACATTTGATACATATAGGATTGGCTTGCATGTTAATAAGTGTAATGATTTAATTATGGAAACTTCATCGTCATCGGTAGGGAATGTTCGAGCTCTATGTCCTCCGTTACAATGTTTTGATAGACGAGAGAGAACATCAAATTTCTTTTTCTCGTCTTTACCGCCAGTTTTTACCAATTTTTCTGTTTTTGCATACTGCTTTTCCAGTGTTTCTAAATCTGCTAGTAGCAATTCTGTTTCAATTATTTCTGCGTCCCGAACTGGATCGACCGATCCTTCTACATGGGTTACATTGTCATCTTTAAAACAGCGTACTACATGTATTATAGCCGCAACCTGTCTGATTTGTCCCAGAAATCGGTTACCCAGACCCTCCCCTTTGCTAGCGCCCTCCACCAGACCAGCAATATCTATGAACTTTACCGTGGCCGGAGAAACTTTCTGTGGTTTAAATATATTTCTTAATTTTTCAAGGCGTTGGTCAGGTAGCTCCACAATTCCAATATGGGGATCGATCGTACAAAAGGGATAATTTTCCGTTGGGACGGATGAAGCAGTAAGTGCATTAAAAAGGGTAGATTTACCTACATTGGGCAAACCAATTATTCCGCAACGTAAAGCCATAGATTAGTATGACTGAAAGTGATTAAAAAGGATCTAATGCAAGATCCATATCACTGTCCCACACCAGTTTTTCGAATAAGCCAACCTGTAGATATTTTGCGAAGTAAATGGTTTTATCTTTCACTTTCAATACAGCATCCACCCAAGCCATAAAGGTAGGTTTCGTAATAAATTTATTAATATCAATTATATAGGTGGTTTTATCGTGGTAGAGTCGTACCTGGCCCTTGAATTTTAACTCTTTTACAACTAGAGCCCCCCATTTTCCTGTGCCTCCAGCCCATGATAGATAAAATCCAATTAATTGCCAGAAACCATCCAGCTCTAAACATTCAGGTATGACCTGGTCATTCTTAAAATGACCTTTAAAAAACCATTGTTCTTTAACTCTATCCAGCAGTTCTTGTTTAGTGTAAGAAGACTTTTTATCCATGGTTGCTTCCCAATTTTACGCGGAATTTATGAATGAATACTGGTTTCCATATTACTCTTTTGTGTTCATCATTTGTGCAGGTCTTAGTCTTGTCTAAATTCACTCTAATAAATTGGGAGTTATATTGTCTGATTGGGTATTGATATTAGGATGTTCAACCGGCCATGGCGGTGCCACTGCAAAACGTTTAGCTAAAGATGGTTATGGCATTATTGGTTTTCACTTTGATCGTGGTGATGTTAAAAAAGAGGCTGATTCGCTAAAACAAAAGATATCCAGTATTAATAATGGTAAAGTTCACTTTTGGAATATCAATGCAGCCGCTGTTGAAACAATGGATGAATACATACCTAAAATAGCCGAAATAACAGGCGGAGATCCGGTGAAATTATTGCTGCACTCTATTGCCTTTGGGACTACGACGAACTTTTTTTCTGACAAACCAGTTACTCAAAAACAAATGGATATGACAGTTCATGTCATGGGCAATTCCTTACTGTACTGGACACAAAAATTATTTAACAAGGATTTGCTTGGAGAGGGTTCTCGCGTGGTGGGCCTTACAAGTGAAGGCAATTATGTAGCCATGGATGGATATGGACCAGTGAGTGTAGCTAAAGTCGCTATGGAAGCGATAATACGACAGATTGGGTGGGAATTGGGTAAGTACGGTATTACAGCCAACGCTGTACAGGCAGGCGTCACGCCTACACGTGCACTTACAAAGATAACTGATAATTGGGAAGAATGGGTAGAAAAGACCAAAAGACGTAATCCTATGCAACGCACCACTACGCCAGAGGATATTGCCAACACCATATCATTACTATTGCGTTCTGAAGCAGATTTTATCAATTGTTCAATTATTTATTGTGATGGCGGAGAGCACCGCTCCGGATCTTTTTAATTCGATTATATTTATCTAGGAAATTGTAGCCTAGGAAGGCTCAGTATTATTATTCAGCATTTTCTGCTTGCGGATCAGTCTTATAAGCTCGTGTGTATTGGTATTTGGTTGTAACTGAAAACTGGACTCCGCAGCGTCTAAAGCAAAATTCCACCAGCCTTTTTTTGTATACATTAGTGCCAGATTATAATGCGCTGTGGTAAGATTCTCGTATTCTTCCCGAGATAATTTTTGAAGAGACGGAGGATACAAACGAATAACTTCACGATACTCCGTTATTGCTTCATCATATAATCCCTTGGCGTTATACCATTTGCCTAATTCTAAATGTCTACTGGGATTATCCCTACTGCAACCGATTAAAACCAGTACAAGGGCCGAGAGAAGGATGGTTTGGTATGATATAAGTCTAAACATTAGTGTTTGACTACGTTGGAATTTCTACTTTGCACGATTCGAAATGCAAGGAAAAATATATTAACTAATTGTTTGGGCTATCGGCTGGTTATCTAAATGGTGTTTTGGGTCCTTAACCCTGAATATAAGTAGTAGTATCCCGATGACTAAAAAACTACCGATGCCAGTTAATATTATCTCGGTGCTGATTACTCCACTCATACCACCGACAATTATGATGGCCAAAAATGTGAAAGGGGCCAAGCATGTTTCCATAAGGGCCATGTAAATTTTATTGTCTCCTTTCTGAGCAAAGTCATAAATCAAATTCATTGCGGATGGCATAAATGACCCCAATCCAAATCCAAGAAATACAAAGATAGTATATACAAATAACATATTTGTTGCTAATAATGCCGTTATAACCGCAGCGAGGTAGGAAAAAAATGATAACATTATTCCAGTTTTGTGTCCATAACGATCACCTATCCAGCCAGCGAGAAAACTGCCGATGCCTGACGTTACTACATTTATTACAATAAAAATACCGGCCTCGCTTGCATCAAAACCAAACTTATTCTGCGTATATATTGCGTAAAGACTTATTGCAGGATAATTGGCTGTAAGAAAAACTCTCGCAAGGAGATAATTGCGAAAATTGGTATTTGTTTTTATAATAGATTTTGTTTCCGCAATTAAATCAACTACTGTTCTTTCTTTGCGATTTGTTTTTGGTGTATTTATGCGGTATCCCATAAATAGAACTGTGCCTATTGTAATACATCCGAAAAAAATTAAAAAACCCCAACCATAATTTTGGGGAAATGGAATATTACTGTTTAGTATTGCTCGAACAGCAAACCCACCGATAAATCCACCAATACTATTCCAGGCGAAAGAAATACCTAAATATTTACCGCGTTTTTTATTGGAAAATGTATGATGTAAAAATTCCGTCCATATGGGAATAATTATACCGATACTAAAACCATAGAATATGAAGCACGTATAATAAAATACCCAGGCATACGCACCGGTAGGTGCGATAAATGCAAAAATGAATCCCGCACAAAATATAGGAGGTAGAGCAAACATATGTACACCAATAACGGCGCGCTTTATATCAATGATATTTCTTCCAACAATAGCAGTAAATAGTTGCGGAAATGCAACTAGAATCGACCACAATCCTGCAACTGATAAACTAATTCCTTGTGGTGCACCCAGTTGTTTTAAAAATAGCGGTATTATCGCATAAAGTGTATGAAAGGCAATACCAAAGCCCCAGCTGAATTCATGAAAACAATTTAATATTAGGTTATGGCGATCATCTTTAATGGATACCTCAGACATACTGGTTTTTAATTATCTTTTGACAAATATATCATCGAAGATAATAATAGAACTGCTCCAAATAATTGAGCTGGTTCCAGACTCCGCCCGCGGTAGAACCAATCAATACACATGGCAGAAAATGGCCAAAATAATTCATATAGCGTTGCATGCGAAGCGGGAAGACCATTTAATCCATAGTAATAAATAAATAGTGCAACACTTCCAGTTGAGCAAGTAATAACCAATAATATTTTCCACTGCATGATGGTTAGTTCCGTAACCATTTCTATATCATTAGAGACAACAATTAATGTCATACATACAAGTGCTGTTATCGTTAGTCTAAGAGAAGTAATTGTTTGAAATGAAATATGTTTAAGGGCGTGTTTTCCTAATACGGTTGAGCTACCCCAACTGAAAGCCGCCAGTAATGCCAATAATGCTGCAATGATCATATTGTCATTCCAATCTGCAATTGGTTGTAATCCAAATGTCACTAAGAAACTGCCAAGAATAGCTGTAACAGCTAATACTAAGAACTTTTTAGACAAAGGTTCCTTAAGGATCACTGCTGCTAAAGTGATTGCAAAAAGAGGCTGCAACTTTTGCAGTAACACAACAACGGATAAATCTATGTAATTTACATAACTAAGAGCGCTCGTGTAGAAAAAAGTACCCAACATACCACCACAAATACTTATCCAAAGTACTGATATCCAGGTTCGCTGCCCCAGCTTTAAGATTTCTTGCCATCCCTTAATAAGAAATGGAATAAATATTACCGCACCAATTACATGTTCAATACTAATAATGAGAAAAGCGGGAACATTATATAGCATTTGTCTTAGTAACCCATCAAGACTCCAAAGGATTGCCGCAGAAATAACGGCCAGTTGTGGTAATGCTCGTCTCCTCATGAAAACAAACTAAACGTGAATACTACAATTGCTGATCTAAGCTGAACCGCCCAAACCTGATATTTGGGACATTTCTACTCCGAAGGAACCTGCAGCTATTTTCCACATTTTTGATTCTTCCGTATTAAAAACAAAATTGTATGATGTAGATTGCATGAGCCAATCACCGTTTTCAATTTCTCGCTCTAATTGACCTGCTTCCCATCCTGCATGCCCAAGCATTAATTTATATTGTTCTGGGCCATTACCATCAGCAATATCCTGAAAAATTTTACGACTACCGGTGATAGAAAATTCGTCTGATATTTTCATGCTATCTTCACTGGTGTAAGAACTACTATGCACTACTATGCCACGTTCGATTAGTATCGGTCCGCCAAAATATACCTTTGGAATAATTTTGATTATTTCATCTTGATCCTCTAGCAGTTCTTGAAATAATACCCTTAATTCTGGTTTTTCAAACGGTTTGTTTATAATTAACCCCAGCGCACCATCATTGCTGTGTTCGCAAACCAAGACTATGCCCTGTCCAAAATACGGGTCCTGCAAATGAGGCATAGATATCAATATATGGTTTTTTAGCGAACTCATATTGCAATGTAATCCATAATCTTTATCGCTGGCAATATTGTTTTATAATGCTAGTAAGGGTTGTAATGTGAAAAGCAAATCGAAATATGATCTGAAATTAAATAGCACTAAATTTCATGATGGTCTTGAATTTAGTGGAATTATAATATTTTACCCGATTACCCAATTTAAACTATAAACTGAGTAAAAAACACATCTATGAAATCATCTGATAATATTGTATTAAAAGGTGTCCGGCAGCACAATTTGAAAAATATAGATTTAGATATTCCTCGGGACAAACTTGTTGTAATAACTGGTTTGTCGGGTTCCGGTAAATCTTCTCTTGCATTTGATACGATTTATGCCGAGGGACAGCGTCGGTATGTGGAATCTCTTTCATCATACGCCCGGCAATTTCTTGGATTAATGGAAAAACCTGACATTGATTACATAGAGGGACTTTCTCCGGCAATTTCAATGGGACAGAAGGCAACCGCGCGCAACCCCAGGTCAACTGTAGGGACAGTCACAGAAGTACATGATTATTTACGATTGCTATTTGCGCATGTAGGCAATCCACATTGTTGGATATGTGCTAAGCCAATTGAAAGGCAGACTGTACAGCAAATAGTTGACACAGTTTGCAGGTTTGATCGAGATACACGGATTTATGTATTAGCACCAGTAGTCAGAGGCAGAAAGGGAGGCATAAGGGTGTTTTTTCTGAAATTCGACGGGAAGGATATTTACGTGCCAGAGTCGATGGCAAACTGTACCAGGTTGAGGATAAGATTAATCTCAATAAGAATCAAATTCATGATATAGAGGTTGTAGTTGATAGACTGATCTTAAAAGGAGATTATAAAGAGCGGTTAACAGAATCTATCGAGTTGGCCCTGAAAGTTGGGTCAGGTGCGATCATCATTCATAATTTGAAAGGTACAGACCATCTATTTAGCGAACATTTTGGCTGTCCTGACCACCCTGAAGCATCATTGGATGAACTAACACCACGAATGTTCTCATTTAATTCACCCTATGGTGCATGTGATCATTGTGATGGATTGGGTACACAAATGAATATTGATCCAAATTTAGTAGTGCCGGATAAATCGAAATCATTGATTCAGGGTGCAATCGTTCCATTGGGTGAACAGCCACGGGGTAACTGGTATGGTGGCATTTTGAAGAGCCTTGCCAAACACTACCAGTTCAAATTTACAACACCATGGATTAAGATAGATTCTAAGATTCGTGAAATCCTATTATTTGGTACTGGCAAACAGACCCTTACTATGAATTATACTTCTAAACGTTGGTCAGGTACATATACTGGAGGCTGGGAAGGAGCTGTCGCAAATTTAGAACGGCGCTATGGACAGACAAAATCTGGCCACATTCGTAAATGGATAGAACAATTCATGAGTATGATCCCTTGTCCAAAGTGTAATGGTACCAGGCTACGCGAAGAAAGTCGGGCTGTAATAGTTGGCGGATGTAATCTAGGCACCATATCTGCAATGACAATTAAAGATGGAAAGAAGTTTTTCGAGAACTTGAAATTGAATGTGACCGACACAAAGATCGCAGCCCAAATATTGAAGGAAATTAATAGTCGTCTGGGGTTTTTGGTGGATGTTGGTTTAGAATATTTAACCCTAGATCGCTCAGCCACGACATTGTCCGGTGGAGAAGCCCAGCGTATAAGGCTCGCAACACAAATAGGATCGCAATTAATGGGAGTACTCTACATATTAGATGAACCTTCGATAGGGTTACACCCTCGCGATAATAATCGCTTATTAAATACGTTAAAAAAACTGCGGGATCTTGGAAATTCAGTTCTAGTGGTTGAACATGACCGCGAAACAATGGAATCTGCTGACCATATCATTGATCTGGGACCAGGAGCCGGCGAACATGGTGGTGATGTAGTCTATTCTGGTAAACCGGAAGGATTAATAGATTGCTCCAGCTCGTTAACAGGACTGTATTTATCAGGAAAATGCGAAATATCAATACCTAAAGTCCGTCGCAATGGTAATATGAAATCTTTATTCATAAAGGGAGCAGCTGGGAATAATTTGCGTGAAATTGATGTGGAATTCCCGCTGGGGAAATTGGTATTGATTACCGGCGTGTCTGGTAGTGGAAAAAGTACACTGATCAATGAAACTCTTTATCCAGCGGTTGCAAAGCAATTGAGCGGAGCGCGAAAATATCCGTTGGCTCACCAGTCAGTTGAAGGGATTGAATATATAGATAAAATAGTAAATATTGACCAAAAACCAATTGGTCGGACTCCGCGTTCTAATCCAGCCACCTATACAGGTGTGTTCACATTTATACGTGATTTATTTTCGCAACTGCCAGAGTCTAAGATTCGTGGCTATAAACCTGGCCGTTTTTCATTTAATGTTAAAGGCGGGCGTTGTGAGTCTTGCGGAGGAGATGGCCTAATTAAAATTGAGATGAATTTTTTGCCTGATGTATATGTTACTTGTGAAGTATGTAAAGGTGCCCGCTATAATAGAGAAACGTTGCAAATAAAGTACAAAGGTAAAAACATCGAAGATATTTTGAATATGCCGGTTGAAGAAGCACTGAAATTTTTTGAAAATATTCCCTCAGTTAAGAAAAAATTGATCACTTTGTGCAAAGTAGGCTTGGGTTATATACGATTAGGTCAACAAGCAACAACACTGTCTGGGGGAGAAGCCCAGCGTGTAAAGTTAGCAACGGAATTGTCAAAAGCTGCAAAAGACCATACAGTGTATATACTTGATGAACCTACTACAGGATTACATTTTGAAGATATCAAAATGTTGTTGTCCGTACTTCAGCGATTGGTGGATAAAGGACATACTGTTTTAGTCATCGAGCACAACTTAGATGTAATAAAGTGCGCTGATTGGATTATTGATTTGGGGCCAGAAGGCGGTAATGATGGAGGAACTGTTCTAGCAAGTGGTATACCAGAAAAAATAGCTAAGGTTAAAAAATCTTTTACTGGGCAGTTTTTACAGAAAGTACTTTAGAAGTATATAACGCGGGGAACACTAAGTGGCTTACAATTATTAAGTACTCCCTTGGTGACCCCCCTATCCATTTATTACCTTTAGTGCTCGTGTTTCACAATATTTTTTGTTTTTCCTTTAAAATTCAATGACTGAAATCCATATTACAGATCCTACCCCCGCTGAAGATGAAATAATCATCGAACGATCTTTACGCCCTTCTTATTTTGATGATTTTGTTGGTCAGAGTGATGTTGTGGAGAATTTGAAGTTGTATATTGATGCTGCCACCAAACGGGATGAGGCACTTGATCATGTTTTATTATTTGGGCCTCCTGGCCTCGGTAAAACAACATTAGCAAACATTATTTCAAAGGAGTTGAACGTTAACCTTAAGCAATCTTCGGGTCCAGTGATTGACCGCGCTGGTGACCTTGCAGGAATGTTGACAAATATTCAAGGAAAAGACGTGTTTTTTATCGATGAGATTCACAGGTTAAATAGCGTAGTAGAAGAATACATGTATTCAGCTATGGAAGATTTTCAGTTGGAAATTATGATTGATAGTGGTCCCAGTGCTCGTAGTGTGCAATTGAATATTGAACCATTTACTCTTATTGGCGCTACCACGC
>Ga0257112_10001076_pt1 | contig 10482 bp, 7 predicted proteins | sample LP_taG_5_FD_191565 | JGI IMG/M metagenome (GOLD analysis project Ga0257112, IMG submission 191565) | Marine microbial communities from Northeast Subartic Pacific Ocean, Canada - LP_J_2015_P26_1000m | ecosystem: Environmental > Aquatic > Marine > Oceanic | place: Canada: Northeast Subartic...
ATTCTGACATGGGATCGTATTCGCTGATGCCGTCGCAGACTAGATTCTTGAACGGAATTGCGTAGTGGATGTTGCCGTTGCCCTGGCCAGCGTCGAGCCACTCTTCGGCAGACATGTCGGCATGCCCCCCTCCATCGGGGCCGTACCATCCGCTGTCATCAGATGAGCACCCCATCCATCGACCTATCTCCTGTGGCCAGGTAATGCCCATCGGGTCAGCCACATCTGGTGGTTCGGTGACGTCCACAATCCTCAGGCCAGCATCCCAGTAAGATGCAATCAGAAGTTTCTGCTTGGTCACAGGGTGGACGAAGAAGACATGGTCGTGATTGAAGACTGAACCGCCGCAGGTGGTCTGTCCCTCAGGAGTGTAGGCTCCCCATCGGAGTATCTCGCGACTCGAGTTTTGCTGCTCGTCGTTTTGATTCGGCAGCCACGATTCTAAGCCTAGAGGGACGTAGAACACCTGAGTGCCCTTGATGGGGCCGCCGCCTGCTACGAGTTCAGGGTAGGGGTCGGCGCCAAATAGGAACAGGTGGCACTCTTCGCCGGACCACACCGGGTTGGCCGGCTCCCAGTCGCAGTATACATGCACATCTTGATTGTGGAAGCCCGCCGGCGGGTTGTTCCACTCGGCGACCTTGATCGGACTGGTCTTGTCACCGACGTAGATGACATCGAGACGATTTGTTCCGCTGTTGGCATCGTCATCGTTGGGTATCGGGTCGAGCTCGCTGTTGGTAAGTTCGTGGTTCACCAACACCCAGTTGTTGTCTGGGGTGACCTTGATGTCAATCATCCGGGCAATCTCGGCGTAGTATGTTGAAAGCAATTGTATGTTGTTCGGGTTGCTGATGTCGAGGATCTCAAACTGATTGTAACTAGAGACATAAGCGTAGCAACCACCGCTACCGTCGGCGTAGATTTCGCAGTCCTCGTTGAAGTTGCCCTCGATAGCTATCTCTGAGTTGTCCCCAGGGGTCGGAGCGACATTTTTCCATTCTGAGTAGCAAGGCCGACCAGCCGTGTTGTCCAAGTCTGCGGGGGGTTTGACCTCTCCGTCGCAGTTGAGGTTGTGGTAGTCTATCAGATTCGCATTCGGAGTGGAAAGTTGGTGGGCCGGCATGTCGTTGTGGGAGTGATTGGCATCCTCTATCTCGATAACCGGATCGACCCAAGCGTCCGTGCCCTCATCCAAGTCATCCCCGGTGATGAACGAGAGGCACCCAGAGAGAGGCGCTAGCACCATCAGCGCGACCATCATCAGCATCGGGGCGTTTCTCAGTACTGACATGGACAAGCCTCGCAATCGCCGACGAATACAGTCGGTTGTTCAATGCACCGGTTGCCCGAGAGCTACGCGCTGGGGTGTTATTGGTCCAATGGAATACCGTATGGCCGATCAATATCCAGTTGGACGATGTAGAGTCCCGTAGTGATGCACGACAGGTAGGTGTAGCCCTTATGGTACTCAGCGGCCCAGATGAATGGAGTCCAGCCGAAGTCGTAGTATGCGCTGTCTAGCGGCTCGCCGTCGGCTCCGTGAGACAGGTGGTAGCCAACTGTCGCAGCCATGTGGACATCGGACTTGTTGCCGTCCTCAAGTCCCGCTGCCATCAGCGTCTCGATATCCATCACCCAGAGCCCCGCATGGTAGCTCCCGAGGTAGATCCTGCCGTCCCAAGCTCCACCATGGCTGTTATCAGGTAGTCCAGGCAGTCCAGTTTGGAAGATCTGAGTGTCGGCGTTATGGGGGCTGAACAGCAACCACTCCTCTCCGCCGGGGATGTGGTGGTCGAGTGCGAACGGGTTCTCCCACCCGTGGATTAGCCGAGGCATGAAGCGAACGTTGCCGTTGACCTCCTCATACGGAGTTGTGTCGAGCAAATAGGCCATGCCGGTGCCAACAGTGGTCTCAAGGACCTCAGTAGCGAGAATGGTCAGGTGCATCTTGCCTGGAGAGTATCCGAGGTGCGAGGCGTCGACCATGTCGTCAACCGGCTCGGCGTAGTGTATGTAGGAGGCCCGACCACCATTCTCGTTGCCAGTGCAGCCACAGTCGATATTGCCGTCACCGTCGAAGTCCTCGAACTCCATCCACTGTCCTACTTCCGGAGCCCTCCAGGTACAACCGGCCTGTGTACCTCCTGAGAGTCTGCATAGTGAGCCGTGCCACATGTACTCGACGAGGTCCTTGTTGGGGTGTGGGACGTCAGAGACGTCGAAGATCCTCAGGCCGGCTTCCCAGTATGCTCCGTAGATGTAGGTCCGGCCGAAGCGCGGGTCATTGGAATCTTCTCCCGGCCAGGTCTGCACTGTCATGTCATGGATGTAGATCCAACCGCCCAGAGTGGACTCCCAACTTACTTCAGCCTCGCCTACCTTGACAATTCGCGGTAGGTCGCCGTAGCCAGCGAAGTTCAGGTGGGCAACAGTGATGCCCCCACAAGCATCGCCCTGGCCGACGTCACAGGATTCGTAGTCAGGGTTGGCGACGAAGATGTACCACTCGTTGTCTATCATGTGGGTGTAGAGGTTGTGCGGCCCGCTTGGGTGGTCGACGTCGTACCACGCATCAACGAAACTAGGATCGGTCTTGTCGGTGACATCCACTAGGGTAACAGTGACTTGTGCAGGGTCCTCCCAGTTGCCCACATTTGGATCTGCGGCCCCAGGGTCAACTATCTGGTTCTGTACTATGACGTATTCTCGCCCGTTGTACTCGAGGTACTTGACATCAAGGACTTGTGTGTTCGGGTCGTAGTACACGCCAGTGACTGTGGTGTTTGAGGGATCGGTGACATCTACGATATGCATCTCGGTCCATCCGGCGATGTAGGCGTAGGTCTTGCCATCAGGGGAGTCCGCGACTTGAATCTCGGCGTTTCCCGGGGCTGTCAGTTCGTTGAATGAGACAGGCTGGATATTATCTGTGTACATCATGTGCTGGCTTGCGTTCCTGTGGTCATGCTCCTCATCCTGCATCAGTGGGTCGAGCATCATGCCAGAACCAGCATCGCCGTCATCTGCCACGTCTGACATCATCATCACGGCAGTTGCAGCCGCCACTACGCAGACAGCGAGCCCGATGGCCAGAATGGTGCGTTGCGAATCCACTGGTCGCCGCGAGCCCCCCGGTCATGTTGAAGCCATCGCCCCACTACGGCGAGGCGTGCGCAGAGTCCGTATGTTGACAGTCGCACTGTCGCTGCTGCTACTGGCCGCCCCGGCCGCTGCTCACGACACCAAGGAATACACCATGCTTCTAAAGGAGGACGGAGTGACCCCAGACGGAGTCTCTTCGGGTGTTTTGGTCTCCACGGACTCGTTATTTTTCTACAATGTTGACAGTCGCGAGGAGGTCATTCACAGAGTCCTAATTGATGCCGACGGGGATGGAGAGTTTGAGGGCGTGGACGACATGGCGACGGCCTGGTTGAGTCCCTCTTGCGAACTCAACGAGAACGGTGACAAGGCCGACCCTAATTGCGAGGTCACAGAACTTGTCCTGCTCGACCCCTCGAACGGGCTGCTACCTGGCAACATCTCAATGCTCCATCAGATTGACCACAACCAGTCTCTGACTGAGTCGGCCTTCACCGTCAGCTTCTCCGCGGACCAACACACGGTGCTGGATAATCTCCCGACCGGTTCCGAAGAGGGGCAGTCAGGGGGCAACGACCTCTTCGTGTTGGTCCTGATGGTTTCGCTGGTAGGGATAGTGACCCTCCTGCCCAGACTGATGGACTCAACCAAGGACGAGTGAGCCACGGGTGACGGTCGCACTCAAGAACTCCAGCCGATTCGAACTGCCAAGGGCGCTTAGCTCAGCTTGGAAGAGCACCTGGTTTGCAACCAGGTGGCCGGGGGTTCAAATCCCCCAGCGTCCACCATATCCCGATCAGAAAATACCCAATACGAAGCCAATTAGGTATATTGTAACTAGAACTGCTGGCCCGTAGAACAGAACGGCCTTGAAGGAATTCCACCAACTTCTCTCTCCAAACTGTTCCTCAAGCCCGTCAGCGATACCGACACCCAATTCTTCTATCGGCCCTAGGGGCATACCCGGGCTAGGGAGTTCAGGGCTTCAACAATGCCTACTCTGCAGTTAGTTGAGCCAGTATCTTCAGTAGGCCCCTGAGAGTTACCTCACTGATTCCTGAGACCTTACAGACTTCGCTTTGCGTCCTTGGTGAGGAACTTTCCTGTGAAGCCTTGTAGATGATTACGCCGGCGATGCCCGAGGGCTTCTTGCCCTGCCAATCTAGGTTGTCCTTAACGGAGTCCCAAAGGCTCCTGACGTCACCTAGCACGTAAGGCGGCAGGCCGAGGTCTGAGTGGAACTTTTCGAAGTACTCCTCCGGCCCGGTGATGTGGTGCGTCCCCAGCATCCTAGCAACAAGTCTGATGGTCCGCTTGAGCTCCTTTTCCTCAACTGCTTTGGTCATGTCGAAGGCCTCTGCCACATCTTCTATTCTGCGAGGTATCTTGGCCTCCCTTGCGGCGATGTAGACGCAGGCTGCAGAAACGCCACGGATGCTGCGTCCGGTGACGAGACCACGTTCGACTGAGTGCCTGTACAGGGAAGCTGCCTCTTGCTCTATCTGGGACGGCAGATCGCCGCGGTCGCGGATGAATTGCATTGCCTTCATGAGATTACGACTGCGACTGTCACGAGTCTTACTGCGCTGGTCGATACGCTGTCTACGCCTCCACTCGCGCAGTGCCTTGCCGGACATGCCGTGTCGCTTGGCACCACCTGCAGTGAGGTCAGAGCGACGAATCTCAGTAGAAAGTCCCTTATCGGACAAGGTGAGTGTTGTAGGTGCACCTACACGACTCCTGTCGTCGCCGTCAGAATGGTTGATCCACTCTGCCCCAGGGTCAATCATGTTCTCGGCTGCAACGTATCCACACTCTGAACAAGAGGTTTCGCCTCTGATGTCGTCGCTGTCCCATGAATTGGCCCCGCACACTCTGCAAGGGCCTGCCATAGATTCCGTGCCACGCTCCTTAGACGGGCGTCGTGCAGGTCGAATCGGCTTTGACCGGCTTCGCTTCTGGGAAGCACGCTCAGATTCGCCGGCCTGCCTAGCAGTGTCTCGTTCCATCTTCTCAACTCGCAGTTGTATAGTAGGGTCCTTATTATTTAAGTCTTTGTATTCGGTGCTCATTGTTCTCTCTCCACTTGCAAGTCTCTTCTCAGGGGGCCGCTTTCCCGTAACTTCTTGCACCCCTCGACCCCCCTTCGACACGTGTCTGAAGACGGGCTGACCAGGACAGCGCTGTACGAGGCCCATCTCGATGCAGGTGCGAAGATGGTCGAATTCCACGGTTTCGAACTACCAATCTGGTACTCTTCGATTCAGGATGAGCATCTAGCGACAAGGGCCGGTGCTGGCCTGTTTGACGTGTCCCACATGGGCTTCCTCCGGTTCTCCGGCGACGGTGTTCTTTCATGGCTGAGTAGCATTTCGACTCAGGAGTATTTGAACTTCGCAAGCGGTAGGTGTGGATACACCCACTTCCTTGATCACGATGGATATATCATCGACGACATGATATTCGCAGTGAAGTCTGAGAACGAAGTCCTTGGAGTCCCCAATGCTTCAATGGTCGAAGTAATGCTCGATTGGTTCTCATCGCTTCTTCCAGACGACGGCTCGATTACCATCGATGATATTTCGGATGAGACCAGTATACTCGCCCTCCAAGGTCCATCGTCAACCTCCGTTCTCAGAGAGGTGCTTGGCGAGGCCAATGCTATCGGCAGGTTCCGATGCCAAGAAATAGCCGTTAACGAACTTGGAATCTCCGGATGGATACAGGGTACCGGATACACCGGAGAGCCCGGGGTTGAGATCTTCCTAGGCAACACTGACGCACCACGTCTGTGGACTGCTTTACTCGAAGCAGGCGCCGATTTAGGACTGGTTCCGGTCGGATTAGGTGCTAGAGATACCCTGCGTCTTGAGAAGGGCTACTTGCTATCAGGTCAGGACTTTCTCTGGCCTGGCCTTGGCGTCGAGCCGGAGGCCAATCTGCCCGATGGCTTCCTAGCTAGGGACGCCGGGGAGACTGCGGTGCCGTACGGCCTCGACGTTGAGCACGACTTCGTCGGAAAGCATCGTGTGGTCGAATCACTCAAGTCTGGGGCTAAGTGGCATGGGCTGGAGTGCTTGGAGAGAGGCCCCTCGCCAAGGCCAGGTCACGCCGTGCTCTCAGCCGATGAGGAGGGTGCGAGCGTACTCGGCTATGTCACCAGTGGAGGTCCCTCGCCGAGTCTGGGGCGAACAGGGATTGCGATGGCGTACCTACAGCCATCTAGTCTGGGTCAGGAGGTCTGGATACAGTCGAGTCCGCGAAAGAGGGTCAAGGCGAGCATCAGAAGACCACCATTCGTGTGATTCACACGAAAAGTAGAGAAGTCCGCCGGGCAAATCCTCATTGCTGTTCGCCCTTTTCACGGACCATGATGGAGGGCGCCCGGGGAACTATAGAGGCCGTAGCAATCAAGAATCTGCAGGAAGTCCTCCGTAAGAAGGGCATAAGCGCAGAGGCCTTGTTCTCAAAGTACGACTTAGATGGTAACGGCAGTCTTTCCGAAAACGAGTTCGCGGGTGCTCTCGAGTCGATTACCGGCCAGCAGGCACCTGCGACTATACTGAGGGCAGTGTTCGGGGCCCTTGATACCAATTCAGACGGCTCGGTAGATCTCCCCGAGATTTTGGCTATGATGGAGGGGGGTTCGACTGAATCGGTTCCTGCCGGAAGGGGAGTTTCAATCTCCGACCATCCTAACGAATCATACAACGGGGGATACGACCTACAGGACATTCAAATCAATGGCAAGGCCCTGTACAAGAGCGCCGGGGGAAACCGCCTTTACTTTTACAACGCCAACAGTGGCGGCGCACCCTCATGGAGTCTTGATGACAGAGAGCAGGATGGCAGCAACGATTGGTACAGAGGTGGCTGGTCACGACCAAGGGGCGACGGATCATTACCCACGGGAACCAGAAGATGGGTCGGCGTGGGTAAAATCACCATCTCCATTGTTGGCGAATCGAGCGAGTCAACCACTGATGATACCGCTTCCAGAGCCGCTGAAAACTCCTCTGGCGACGAACAAATCAAAATCACTCTGCCACGGTCTTCGTTCAAGAGCGGCGAGGAAATCAGTTTCTCCTTCACTGCCTTCGAACTACCCAATGACGCCTGGATAGGAATCGTACCGGCAGAAATTCCGCACGGTGACGAGGCAGTCAACGACCAGCACGATACTAGTTTCAAGTATCTTGAAGGCAGGACTCACGGTGGTTTCACTTTGCCCAACCCAGGACTAGGAGAATGGACTCTAAGGTTACATGACACCGACAACAATGGGCGCGAGTTAGCCTATGTGCCGTTCGCTGTTGCAACCGATGAAACACCCTCTTCTCCTCCAGATTTCGATACGGGCAAATCTGAATTAGACATGGTAACAGACAATTTCACAGAGCTGATATCTAAGTTAGAACGGTCTGTCAGTGATCAGGGCCTGTCAGTCGAGCAGGCCAGAGAAATTGCCGATTCTGAGGTCGAGAAGGAGATCGAGAAACTGCCTTTCTCCCTACAGTCCTCCGCTCGAAGAATTTGGAGAATTCGTGCCAACTCTATGCAGGAACAAATCGTTTCGAGAATGCCAAGCCCCGAGGCCATCGCCGCTGGAGCAGCCGCAGTGGGTGTTGCCGGTGTAGTCGCTGCTGACATGCAGGAAAACGCAGAGGAAGCACCGGTGGAGGGAGCACCCCCTGAGCCGACAAGGTCGGAGGATATGCGCAGACGAGCCAACGATGTGGGATACGCCAGCCACGATGAGTGGCATGAGGAGCACCATATCGACATCCCCGACCAAGTCGAGATCCCCGACCAAGTCGAGATTCCCGACCAAGTCGACGTTCGCGAACGAGGCGGATCGCAGACCTGGCATGACAGTCACCGCGTCACCTCATCTGATAGGGTATCTGTTCCGGATAGAGTCGAAGTTGGCACACGCAGGAGGCCCCCTCCTTCTCGTAGGAGGATGGAGGCCCCAGAAGTCGCCGCACGGGTCGCTGCACCTGTGGCCGATGCAAACGTTCCGGCTGTCTCCGTCGACCTCTCTGACCTCTCCACCGCATTCTCCGAAGCTAGGATGCTCTCGGACCAGAGGAGGCTCGCCGACTCCGTCGAGGGGCAATCTCAAAACATTTCAATGAAGGTCACAACAGCCCCCGAACGCACCTTCGGAATAGGTGTGGACGACGCCTATAGGGGTGGAAGCACTGTTATTGCCGAAATCCCCGGTGTCGGGGAGGTCGAGATTCGACTTCGAAACGATGCCGATTCGAGCTTGTTCCAAAGCGGCTCCGAGCACTCGCTGGACACATCATTCACCGGGTGGAACGGTATCCGCAAGCGACTGATACTGAGCGCTCAGTGACCCGCAGCCTCGAAGGCCTCAGCAATCATCTCCTCAAGGCTGATCTGTGGTCTGAAGCCGAACCTCTCCTCAAGCACCCATGCATCGACGATTCCGAAGACCTCTCCCTCATCGCTCTGTCCGAACTCTGGGTCGCACCCGGTCCTCTGCTTGTAGGACGCCGCTAAGTCCTCCATTGAGATTCCCTTGCCCGAGCCGACTGCAATGCTCTCTCTGGTCGGAGGCGGACTTGAAAGAACCGCATCGACCACTCGGACTAGGTCTTGGACGTGGATGAAATCCTTGAGATCGGATCCATCCCCCGGGATGTTGATCCAGCCAATCTGGCACTCCTCGGCCCATCTATGTAACAGGCCGTTGCCAGGCGGGCCTTCCAAGGGTACACCTTGGACATTCGATGCCCTGATGATACTCACAGGCCGTTCAGCCTCAGCCCGTTCCAACGCGTTCTCCTCCACCCACAACTGCCCCTCGGCCGCGATGTCACGAGGGGCTAGTGTGGACTCGAGTCCGTAGTACGAATCTCCAGGATTCCACTGCGGGTGTACACGCAGGGTCCCTAGGATTACCAGATGTAGCCCACCGTGCCTATCGACTGCATCTAGAATCGGCCTGGAGGCCTCCATCATCGAGATGTAAGCCTCCCTGTCAGTACGCCCCACCGAGATATCGATGGGGCGCGAATTGATGTGTATCAGGGCGCGGCAAGGAGTTAACATGGCATCGAGAGAGGTGGCATCAGAAAGCGACTCATCAGGAACCACTACAGCGGAGGAACCGAGCATTTCAGCGATGTAAGGCGCGACGAACGCGTCAGATGCCGAGATTGCGACCTTCATGTTATCAAGACTGACTCTCTTCGGACGATTAAGAGTGTGTCGGTGGTCCGACTAAGCCGCCGACGAACATTGAAGACTCTCGCTATTCTCCTCGATGCGCCGAGAGGCGGGAGAATGCCACAGTGGACCAATTGCCAAATCTCGGAAGAGAGCAAGAGATGCTCAGCGAAATGGGAATGAGTTCGCTCGACGAGTTGTTCTCAGATATTCCTGAGGACATCCGAAGAGACACTCCTCTGCCCCTTCGAGATCCACAGTCTGAGGAGGAGATATGGGCGGACGCCCAGAGACTACTCGGAGCCAATGTGAGCCTTGACGACAGGCCGAGTTTCCTCGCAGCCGGACTTGCTAGAAACTTCGTCCCCACGATGGTCGGAATGCTCGCGACTCGCGGAGAGTTTCTGACTTCCTACACTCCCTACCAGCCTGAGGTCAGTCAGGGGATGCTACAGGCGATGTGGGAATTCCAGACGATGGTGAGCGAGTTGGTTGGTCTGCCGGTGGCAAACGTCTCGATGTACGACGTATCAACAGCAGCGGCAGAGGCCATCACCTGTGCAGTGCGCGTCCACCGACGCAAATCGACACAGAAAAACATCGTCTACGTCTCCATGTTTGTGCCTCCTCAAAGGCTTGAGGTAATCAGGAACTACACCCAAGGGAGCGGAATCGAGATCAGGATGCTCGAGCACCTGCACGATGGCCACATAGACATGAGCTCCGCTGCCGAGGCTGCAGGCTGCTGCGCTGTCTATGTGGAGCAACCGAGTGCCTTTGGTATCCTTGACCCCGGTCTCATGGGTCTGAAGGCGGTGATTGGAGAGGAGACGGCCCTCATCGTCGGAGTTGATGTAGTCTCTCTCGGGATAGTCGAGCCACCCGGGAACTGGGGCGCAGACATCGTAGTGGGGGAGGGTCAGCCTTTCGGCATCGGGCCGACCGCGGGCGGGCCAATCTACGGCATATTCGCCTGCGGCCAGAATTACACCCGGCAGATGCCCGGCAGGATAGTGGGGCTGACGAGAGATGTCGACGGCAAGCGCGCATTTACACTCACGCTGTCGACACGCGAGCAGCATATCCGCAGACACCGCGCGACGTCAAACATCTGCTCCAACGAGACGCTCATCGCACTGATGGGGGCCATGCACATGGCATTACTCGGCCCCCAGGGGC
>Ga0257112_10001080_pt1 | contig 10463 bp, 9 predicted proteins | sample LP_taG_5_FD_191565 | JGI IMG/M metagenome (GOLD analysis project Ga0257112, IMG submission 191565) | Marine microbial communities from Northeast Subartic Pacific Ocean, Canada - LP_J_2015_P26_1000m | ecosystem: Environmental > Aquatic > Marine > Oceanic | place: Canada: Northeast Subartic...
GTATAGAACCCAAACCAGGGGAGGTAAGGGCGTTATGACAATGCGCGTTACTGAAAAAACAGGAAAAATGGTGTCTATAATGGAAGTTGTGGATGCGGATGACCTAATTGTAATTACAGATAAGGGAGTTCTTATGCGTCAGCCCGTATCCCACATAAGAACAATAGGTCGCGTAACCCAGGGAGTTAAGCTTGTTAAGCTTGACGACGGATCAAAAATTTCTTCAATTTCCCGCGTTATAAATGAAGACGCACCAAAAGATAATTATGACAAAACTGAAAATGGACACGAGGACGAAAGCAACGAAAAGACTGCTGGCGGAAAGAAAGAAAATGAACAAGAGAAAAGTGAAAACAATGAGTCGTGAGCCTGATTGACATAATTAGTTTTGTTAAAGATAAAGTTGACTCTACACTAAAACAATGCGACCGAAGCGATAGTGTCACCATTGTCGCTGCCACAAAAACACGAAACCCAGAAACTATTGAAAGGTGCATTCGAAACGGTATTGTAAATATTGGCGAGAATCGCGTGCAAGAGGCGAGCAAAAAGTTTAGCGCCGTAGAGACCAAACTAGTATACAATAAAAGAATGATTGGCCACCTGCAAACCAATAAAATCAATAAAGCACTCCGCATTTTTGACACGATAGATTCTGTAGACAGCCTGCGCATCGCTAAACAACTGGCAAACAAACTAAAGCATTCAACAAAGCCACTATCAGTATTATTAGAGGTAAACACTAGTGGAGACAAAACAAAATTTGGCTTTGATCCCAATAATGACAACGACCTATTGGAGTGCATGAGCTTAGATGAAATAGTTGTAGGAGGACTGATGACAATTGGTCCAGCATCACAAGAAAAGGAAAGCACAATTAAGGCTTTCGCGCTACTTCGAAAAATCAAAGATAACCTTAACCGACAGAGCGATAAAGAGAAAAAACTGACAGTTTTATCAATGGGTATGAGTAATGATTACGAATTAGGAATAATGCAGGGAAGCACAATGGTCAGACTGGGCACGGCATTGTTTGGGCCTCGGGAGAGATAATCAAAAACACCGCTGGATTATATTATTTATGTGCAGGACCAAAAACGTGGCGCTTGGATATTGGGGAGTCCAAAAAACTGGCAGGGCATGTTTTTGGTGTTATGAAAAATAAGTTGATTGTTTGGCCAAAAAAACTTTCATCACAAAACTGTAATCCAAAAAACATTCACACCATAAAGGCATCGGCAAAGAACAGGGATATTGTAATTATAGATCGTATAAAGAACGAAACCCCAAAGGTGAACATTTGTGGGCATGTGAATAGATCGGGTGAGAACTATCTTATTGGCATGACCCCCTATGATAATTATCCCCAGTTTCCAGACATGACGAACATGTATATAACGCCCCCAAACCAAGAAACCAAAATAGTGCACACTCTTGGGCCAAAACGATTCAAAAAAGCAGCGCTAAATAGAAAAATAATTTGGTGCGAGGCCGCGGGCCTTGTGGTTCCCGTATTTCATTATATTGGTTTTAAAATAAAAGGAATTGGTTTCAATAGCACAAATTCGCTCAAACAATTTTTTCGTTGATTTCAGGTGGAGGCTAAATTTCCGCAAGACTCAACCAATGAAAAAATACAATTTAAATAATTACAGCCACGTACAGTCAGGCCCCGCACTCGCAAGGCCTTCTAGTTGCCCTAAGACAGCTCCTTTGAAATCTGTATGCCGAGATTAACGTTGTTTATTGCCAAAGCCTTATTGGTTTCCAAGCTCCTTCCTTCCGTCTTTTTCACAACTTCTTTAAGTAAAAACGGCGTTAGGTCCTTCCCTTTTATTTTTTTTTCTCGCGCATATTTAATGGCACCATAGGTGATCTTTTCTATTTCATTATACGGGATTTCATCTTTTTCAGGAACAGGGTTAACGACCAGAGTTGATGCGCTCAGCCCCACCTCCATATTTTTTCGATAAACATGAGCAGCTTCACCGGGGCCCTCTATGCGCAAAAGGCCAAAAAGCCCGGAATTGCGTGAATAAAAAGCCGGGAATTCATTCGTCTCAAAACCCAACACTGGAACCCCTAGGGCCTCCAACGCCTCTAGCGTCTTGTCCAGGTCAAGAACAGCCTTTGCTCCGGCCGAGATGACAACCATCGGTATTTGTGAAAGCGCAGTCAAATCTTGAGAAACGTCAAACGTTTTTTCAGCACCTCGATGTACCCCTCCAATGCCGCCGGTGGAGAAAACGGAAATTCCAGATTGGTGGGCAAGGTGCAAGGAAGCGGAGACAGTGGTTCCCCCACTCCATCTTTTCGCAATGGCGAGACCCAACTCTCGCCGAGACACTTTTTTGGTAGAGGGATCTTTTGCTATGGATTCGATCTGTGCTTTTTCCAGCCCCACACAACACTCACCGTTGACAACGGCGATTGTAGCTGGAACCACGCCCTGTTGTCTACAAATAGATTCAGCTTTTAAGGCAAACTCAACATTGTCAGGGTGGGGCATGCCGTGCGATATAATTGTCGATTCCAGCGCCAAAACCGGCTTCCCGGAAATTAGAGAAGATTCAACTTCCGTTGAAAAATGGATTTTCATTAACAATTCAAAATATTCACTAGGTTAATTTCAACGCTGTTTTACTAAAAGACCATGAAAAGAATTGACCCTCAAAAATACCATTTGACGCCTCGAACTACCCTGTATAAAAAAATGGACAATATTTTTATCATCATCGATCGAAAAAGCAGGATTATAATGAAAGACGGCTACAGAATATCAGAACAGGCGAAATCAATTTTGTCTGTGGAGCCGGGTATTCGCATTAGGGTTGCCACTTCTGCACCCGTGTGCACGAAAACAAAAAAGTATCTTCGGCAGGCTGACATTGAGGTCCAGGAATTAAGCTCACTAAATATTTCTTTATAATGCTGAAACATATATTGCCGCAGGACAAAGCCGTTTCTAAGGAATTGTTCGCGCTGGCATTCCCAGTAATTTTGTCCAACTTAAGTCGGGTTCTTATGAGCGTGGTTGATGTTGCCATGGTGGGCAGGCTTGGCCCTGCGGCCCTAGCGGCCACTGGCATGGGCGCCATGCTTTTTTGGGGAGCCTTGAGCCTAGCTATTGGTATCCGAACGGGAGTTCAAACTGTTGCGTCCAGGCGCTTGGGGCAGAAAAAACATGATCAATGCGGCACCGCCCTCCACAACGGGCTTTTGATGGCGACAGCTTATGGTCTTCCAGCGTCCATTGCCGGATGGTTGTTGGCGAAGGATTTCATCCCGTTTTTTATTAATGACATAAAAGCAACACCACTTACCATTGAGTATTCTTCGATTGTTTTCCTTGGTCTTCTTTTCTCGGCCTACAGTTTCGTTTTCCAAGGTTTTTACACGGGAGTTGAAAAGACAAAAATTCACATGAGGGTTAGCATTACTAGTAATGTATTCAATGTATATTTAAACGCTGGACTTATTTATGGATCTGAGGGGGTAAAGTTATTTTTTTCTGAAACCGCCCCACCACTTTCTTTTTTATCTTATCTTTGGCAGTGGACAACTTTTCCAGCAATGGGCGTTAAGGGTGCAGCCATAGCAACTCTTATTGCGTCGCTCTGGATGTTTGTCCATTACGGCACATATCTTTTTTCAAAACAGATCAAATCGAGGTTTGCTGTTTTATCATTATCAGTAGACGGCGCAATGATGAACCGTCAACTCAGATTGGCTGCGCCGCAAGGATTGCAGGAAACGTTTATTGCAGTTGGGTGGTCTATGTTTTATAAAATAGTAGGCATGATAGGGCTTATAGAGCTGGCAACGACTGAGCTTTTATTTACTATAATGCATGCGTCCTTCATGCCCGCACTGGGGGTGGGACAAGCCTGCTTAACCCTTGTAAGCAAATATATGGGTGAAAATAAAATAAACAAATCCGAAACAAGCATTAAAGAGTCAATTCGTCTGGCGGAATATATTATGGGCGTTATGGGGTTAAGCTTTATTCTGTTTCCAACATATTATTTGTTTATTTTTACAGATGATCCAGAAATTCTTCGGATGGGAGTTTTCGGTTTGCGGATAATAGGAGCCGTGCAGTTTTTAGATGCTATCGGTTTTGTTCTTTGGTTTGCATTGTCCGGCGCAGGCAATACGCTATTTCCTGCTGTTGTAGAGTCGTGTCTAACCTGGGGTGTTATTGTTTTAGGGAGCTATGTGTTTGGAGTCGTTCTAGGACTAGGCTTTAAAGCTCTTTGGTTGCTGTTCCCTGTTTATATGGGTTTATTTGCAGTAATAATGGTTTGGAAGGTACGAAGAGGAGATTGGAAAAATATTCAAATATGATGTTCACTAAGAAACAATATCTTCCTTATTATAAGATTAACTCAGAGGCGTTAATTTACAGATTGTGTCGAACCTAAAGAGAGAAGACATTGACCCGCAAGGAACCCAAGAATGGATAGAGTCTCTTGAAGATGAAATTGAAGAACGCGGTTTCGAGCATACAAGGCATCTATTAGAAAAACTAGTAGATTATGCCTCCGTTCGCGGAGCACGCCTACCTTTTAACACAAACACGCCCTTTGTAAATACTATCATTACAGACCAAGAGCCTGAATTTCCAGGAAACCGGGAGTCTGAAAGAAAAATAAAATCCCTTGTTAGGTGGAACGCAATGGCAATGGTGGTAAACGCAAACAAAAATTCCCCAGGTATTGGCGGACACATATCAACCTATGCGTCTGCAGCTAATTTATATGAAGTAGGCTTTAATCATTTTTTTAAAGGCCCCAACCACCCGCAAGGTAGTGATCTAGTTTATTTTCAGGGACACGCATCTCCAGGTATATATGCACGAGCCTATTTAGAAGGAAGGTTTAATGAAGAAAAGATAAACGGATTTCGCCGGGAACTTTCGGCAAATGGAGGCCTGTCATCATATCCCCACCCTTGGCTGATGCCAGATTTTTGGCAATTTGCCACAGTATCAATGGGTTTGGGCCCATTATTGGCTGTTTATCAAGCTAGGTTCATGAACTATTTAATTGACCGCGGCCTAATGGAAGACACGGGTCGAAAAGTATGGGCTTTTCTCGGTGACGGTGAAATGGATGAACCAGAATCGCTAGGCGGCTTAACGCTGGCATCAAGAGAAAAGCTTGATAATCTAATTTTTGTTGTCAACTGTAATTTGCAAAGGCTGGATGGGCCGGTTAGAGGAAACAGTAAGGTAATCCAAGAGCTGGAGGGGTCTTTTCGTGGTGCAGGCTGGAATGTAATAAAAGTTATTTGGGGTTCAGATTTCGATCAATTACTTGAACATGAAAACGGGGATTTCTTCTTACGTCGCGCCGAAGAGGTTGTTGACGGTGATTTACTAAAGTACGTTGTCAAAGGCGGAAGCTACCTTCGCGAACACTTTTATGGTAAATATCCAGAGCTATTAGAAATGGTAGCACACATTAACGATGAAGATCTTGGGAAAATGCGAATTGGCGGGCACGACCCAATCAAAGTGTTTGCCGCGTATTCAGAGGCGGTTAAGATAAAAGGAAAACCCACAGTTATTCTCGCCAGAACCATAAAAGGATATGGCTTGGGTGAAGCGGGAGAGGGGCGAAACATCACCCATCAACAAAAAAAACTTAACGACGAAGAACTATTACATTTTCGCGATCGTTTTGACATACCGCTGTCTGACTCTGAAGCGTCCACAGCTCCATTTTATAAACCGGACGATAATAGCGATGAAATAATATATCTTAAAAACCAGCGCAAGAAGTTGGGCGGATATTTGCCCCATCGTCGCAGACAAGGACCCGCTATAAAAACCCCGGAGATATCATTATTTCAAGAGTTGTTGGACGGTTCAGGCGATCGGGAAATCTCAACCACCATGGCTTGCGTTCGAATGCTTACAATTCTAACAAAAGATAAGATAATCGGGAAAAACATTGTTCCTATAATACCAGATGAGGCACGAACGTTTGGCATGGACCCTTTATTTAGACAGCTCGGTATTTATGCCCACGGGGGCCAAGTGTATGATCCCGTTGATTCTGATCAATTTCTTTATTATAAGGAAGCCTCTGATGGGCAAATTTTGGAGGAGGGCATCAACGAAGCAGGGGCGATATCATCTTTTGTGGCGGCGGGGACAAGCTACAGTACGAACGGTATTAACATGATACCTTTTTATGTTTATTATTCAATGTTTGGTTTTCAAAGAATTTGGGATTTTATTTGGGCTGCAGGCGATATGCGTACAAGGGGTTTTTTGGTCGGCGGTACTGCAGGTAGAACAACACTTAACGGTGAGGGATTACAACATCAAGACGGACACAGCCATTTGGCCGCTGCCGCCACCCCCAATATTAGAGCCTATGATTTAGCTTATGGCTACGAGATAGCTACAGTAGTGCATCGTGGTCTTAAAGATATGTATGAAAAAGGGCTGGATGTTATATATTACTTAACCGTCGAAAACGAAAATTATATACATCCACCCATAAAAGACGGTATAAGTGAAGACATCATCAAAGGCCTTTATAAAATCAAAGCTACAGATAAACCAACCGTACGACTGCTTGGTAGCGGCCCCCTAATGGGAGAAACCCTAGCGGCCGCGGAACTATTAATAAAAGACTGGGGCATAGACCCTGGAATATGGAACGTTACCAGTTTCAGTGAATTGCGGCGGGACGCAGAAGAGACAGAGCGATGGAACCTGATTCATCCCGATAAAGAACCCAGAAAATCCCACCTAGAGATTAAGTTGAGCAAGCATAGGGTCCCGACAGTTGTGTCTTCTGATTATGTAAAAATGGTATCTGAGCAGATTGGACCCTATGTTCCTGGGCCGTACTATGCTTTAGGTACGGACGGGTTTGGCCGCAGCGACACTCGGGAAAACCTCCGCCATTTCTTTGAAGTGGATCGTTATTATATTGTCCTTACTGCCGTTCGGGCCCTTGCGTTAGAGGGGAAATTGGAGATGTCCAAAGCGGACGAAGTAATGAAGAAATATAATTTAAACCCGGAAAAACCGAGCCCCATCACGGTTTAGGAAAAAAGATGATTAAAGATATACTCCTCCCGGATTTAGGCGAAGGCATCGAAGGTGCTGAAGTCAGCGAAGTGGCCGTTGCTCCCGGCGACACCGTTACAGCGGAAGACGTCATTCTTGTTTTAGAATCGGACAAGGCATCTATGGAAATTCCTGCAGAAGTTAACGGAACGGTCACAGATATCTCTGTTGCTGCTGGAGATGAAGTGAAAACAGGGCAACCTCTAATGAAGATTGAAATTTCCGGTTCCGCTGACGCTGTAGCGGAAGAGCCCGCTCTTTCCGAAGAAAAAGAACAGATTGTAACGCCCCCTAAAGAAGAAAAAACCCAGGAGGTCACTCTGCCTCCAACCATAGAAGAAACAAGCTCAACTGATAATGTATTTGCTTCCCCCGGTGTCCGCCGGCTTGCCAGGGAACTAGGGATAAACCTTCAAACCATAAAAGGGTCGGGACCCAAAAGGCGCGTTACTAAAGATGACCTTAACGGCTATATAAAATTGCAAATGGCCATGTCTGCAGGATCAATTCCGGCGCCACAGCCTGTGATTGATTTTTCTCAATGGGGTGAGATTGAAGTCCAAAAACTTACCAAAATCAAACGAATCACGGGTGAGCGCCTTCAACAAGCATGGCAATTAATTCCCCACGTTACGCAGTTTGACGTAGCAGATATCACTGACTTGGATGCTCGAAGGAAAGAGGTGAAAAAAGTAAGTGCTGAAAAAGGCATCAAAGTAACCTTTTTGCCGTTTTTGATGAAAGCCCTGTCAATCGTTTTAAAGGAAAGGCCCGAGTTCAACAGTTCCTTGGACCACAAGAACCAGAACTTAGTCTTAAAGAATTATTATCATTTAGGGGTCGCTGTTGATACACCGAGCGGGCTTACTGTTCCAGTAATCCGGGATGTGGATAAAAAATCCGTATTTGAACTTTCGGAGGAACTCATGGATTTGATCGCTCGCGCCAGGGACAAAAAACTCAAACACAATGAATTGAAAGGCGGAACGTTTACAATCTCAAGCTTGGGCGGAATCGGCGGCACAGGATTTTCACCAATTGTAAACCCCCCTGAGGTCGCCATCATGGGCGTCTCTCGCAGTGCATGGAAAGAAGTTTACGATAAAGTATCCAGAGAGTTTGTTGCAAAATTTATCATGCCATTTTCATTGTCTTATGATCATAGGGTGATTGATGGTGCAGCTGCAGCTGCATTTACGTCAAGGTTTGCCGATGTATTATCAGACTTAGACCATTTTAAAGATTAGGGCCAATGGGAAAATCAAGGCAGACAGAGCTTGTTGTAATTGGTGCCGGTCCCGGCGGTTATGCTGCGGCCTTCCGTGCCGCTGACTTAGGGAAACAGGTTCTGCTTATTGATCGCGATCCGGAATTGGGCGGCGTTTGTCTCAATCGTGGCTGTATTTCATCTAAAGCGTTGCTTCATATTGCCAGGGTTATGGATGAGGCAACGCATTTAGAAAAAATGGGCGTCAAATATGGTAAGCCGGAGATTGATATTGACCAGGTGCGAGACCATAAAAATAAAATTGTTTCTCAGCTGAATAGTGGCCTTGCCCAAATGGCCAATGCAAGAAAAGTGGAAACGATCCAGGGGCTTGCTTCATTTGTATCCAACACAGAATTAAAAGTCCAAACTGACACAGACGATGTAACCATTACATTTGGTCAATGCATTATTGCTGGCGGTTCTACATCAGCCATGATTCCCGGTGCACCTAAAGAGCATCCTTCTGTAATAACATCTCGCACAGCCCTGGACCTAGAAGATATTCCTGAAAGATTATTAGTTGTTGGCGGTGGCGCTATTGGCCTTGAACTTGGACAGGTGTACGCTGCTCTTGGGACCAAAGTATCTGTCGTAGAATATTTACCCAACCTTCTTCCGGGCACAGATTCAGACCTAGTAAAACCACTACAGCGAAAACTTAAAAAACAGTGTGAAGTCATTCAGGTTTCATCAAAAGTGACAAAGGTTGAACCCAACAAAGACGGCACTTTAACTGTCACGATCAAAAACGAAAAAGGGTCTAGCACAGAAGTATTCAATAAAGTATTGGTGTCTGTAGGACGAAAACCAAACACTGGTTTATTGAATATTGAAGCCACAGATATTAAAGTGAATGATCGCGGCTTTATTCAAGCGGATGTGTACCAACGTACTTCAGTGAAAAATATTTTTGCAATCGGTGATATTGTAGGAGATCCTATGTTAGCCCATAAAGCAACCCATGAAGGAAAAGTTGCCGCGGAGGTGGCATCGGGTTATCCGGCAGCTTTCGATGTACGAGCCATTCCATCTGTGGTTTATACAGACCCGGAAGTGGCGTGGGCAGGCCTAACAGAAACAAATGCAAAAGAAAATGACATACCTTACGAAAAGGGAGAATTTCCTTGGTCAGCCAGCGGGAAAGCCCTTGCCATGGGTGCCAATCAGGGCAAAACAAAAATTCTATTCGACCCAGAGACTAAACAGGTGCTAGGCGTGGGCATTGTTGGCCCTGGCGCAGGCGATATGATTTCTGAAGGCATGTTGGCAATTGAAATGGGGGCAGACGCGGAGGACATTGGCCTTACGGTGCATCCACATCCCACACTAAGCGAAACAGTAGGTTTGGCCGCAGAGGCGTTTAGCGGGACAATTACAGACCTCTACTTACAGAAAAATTGAAGAATTAATGTTATCATTAAAACATATTATTAAAGGATTGTTTTTCACTATGTATTGTATTGAGACGCTTGTTTTAATACCATTATCAGCCCAAGAAACAAACGATACCACCGCAGTTAGAACAGATACCACGGACACAAAAAAGACAATCTTAGAACTAACACGGTCTTCCCGTAAGATAGAAGGGTTATTCACCTTTTTTCAAGATACGATTAATGGATCTGTGCAAATGCTAATAGAAAAAAACCAACTTAATAAGGAATACATACATTTTGTTCATTCACTAGATGGTGTTGTAGATGTCGGCCATTTTCGTGGCGCATATAAGACGAGTAAAATTTTCGAAATCAGAAAATATTTTAACCGTCTAGAATTTGTATCCATTAATACAGCTTATTATTTCGATCCAGAAAACCCATTAAGTCGGGCTGAGTCTGCGAATATAAATGCCGCTGTTTTGACTACCCTAGCGATTTCAACGACAGATGATGAAACTGGCGCGATGATCCTTAATGTCGACGATATGTTTCTTTCAGAGAGCTTATATCAGATCAAACCGGCCCCGAACCCCGAAACAAAACCGGGCACCCGCTTCGCCCTAGGATCATTAAACAAGAAGAAATGTCAATATATAGCGCTGAATAATTACCCACTTAATTCAGACGTAGTAATAAAATACGTATATGATAACCCCACCCCAAT
>Ga0257112_10001083_pt1 | contig 10455 bp, 6 predicted proteins | sample LP_taG_5_FD_191565 | JGI IMG/M metagenome (GOLD analysis project Ga0257112, IMG submission 191565) | Marine microbial communities from Northeast Subartic Pacific Ocean, Canada - LP_J_2015_P26_1000m | ecosystem: Environmental > Aquatic > Marine > Oceanic | place: Canada: Northeast Subartic...
GATGAGGTCCGGGTCGGCGTCGTCGTGGACGAACGCTTCGCGGAACCCGGCCAGCGGGTCGACGGCGTCGAGAGCCGCCGCCCCTGCGGGCGTCAGGTCGGTCATGGGCCCGGCGGCCGGGCCGTTCTGCTCAGCCCAGCGAGGCGAGGAAGTTGGCGGCCTCGTCCGTGGCCAACCATGCCGTGGTGGCTGCTGCCGCCTCTGCCGCCGCTGCCGCTTCCGCTGCCGCGATTGCCTCGAAGAAGGCTGTGGCCGCTGCCGCCTCTGCTGCCGCCTCTGCCGCCGCCGCTGCCGCTGCCGCCTCGAGGAAGGCCGTCGCGTTGTCCGTGGCGAGCCACTCCTCGGTCGTGGTCGGGGCCTCGCCCAGCCAGTTGGTGGCCTCGTCCGTGGCCAGCCAGACGATGGTCGCAGCCTCTTCCTCGGCCTTGGTCGGCAGGCCCAGGAACCGGCGCCCATCGGCGCTGTCGGCCCAGGTGGCCGCGACCTCCTCCTCGGCCTTGGTCGGCAGGCCCAGGAACTGGCGCCCATCGGCGCTGTCGGCCCAGGCCTCGACCTCGGCGGCTTCGGCAGCAACCTGATCGGCCGCTTCCTGGCCTACGAAGGCGAGGATGGCGAGGAAGTTCCGGGCTTCGTCGGTCGCCAGCCAGGCGTTCACCTCACCGGCCGGCGGGCCGGTCTGGACGGCGACGCTGGCGGTCGAAGCCGTTCCGGTGCCGACGGCGTTGATGGCCGAGACCCGGAAGGAATAGCTGGCGCCCGAGGTGAGGTCGCTGTACGTGGCGGTGACCGCTGTGGAGGCGGTATCGGCGGTCGACGTCGCCCAGGTGGTGCCGGTGTCGACGGTCGACTCGACCTTGTAGCCCGTGATGGCCGTGCCGCCGGTGACCGTGGGTGCCGTCCAGGTGACGGTCGCCGTCGTGCCGTCGGCGGTTGCCGCCACGGCAGTCGGCACGCCCGGTGTGGTAACGGGGATCACCGCGGCGCTGGCCGTCGAGGCAGTGCCGGTGCCGACGGCGTTGACCGGGCTGACCCGGAACGTGTAGGTGGTGCCGTTGGTCAGGCCGGTGACCGTGGCCGAGGCCGTCGTCGACGTGCCGTCGGCGAACGTCGTCCATGTGGTCGAGTCGGACGACGACTCGACGGTGTAGTCGGTGATCGCCGTGCCGCCGTTGTCCGTCGGAGCGGTCCAGGTCAGGGCGACCTGGGTGTCGCCGGCCGTTCCGGCCACAGATGTCGCCGCCGTCGGCGTCGTGACGGGCGTGGCGGAGGTGGTCGATGAGGCGGTTCCGGTGCCGACGGCGTTCACGGCGCTGACACGGAAGGAGTAGGCGGTGCCGTTGGTGAGGCCCGTGACGCGCAACGAGGCTGTCGTGGAGGCGTCATGGCTGAACGCCGTCCAGGTGGTGCCCGAGTCGGACGACGACTCGACGGTGTAGTCGGTGACCGCCGTGCCCCCGGTATCGGTCGGAGCCGTCCAGGAGAGCACAACCGAGGCGTCATCTGCCGCTCCTGACAGCGAGGTAGGCACACCTGGCGTGGTGACCGGTGTGACCGAGGCACTGGCACTCGAGTTGGAGCCGGCACCGTTGGCGTTCGTGGCCTTCACCCGGAAGGTGTAGGCGGTGCCGTTCGTGAGGCCCGTGATGTCACAGGTGAGGGCGGAGGTCGATAAGCAGAACGCTCCGTCCGGTGTGGCGGTCGCCGTGTAGCCGGTGACGTCTGACCCGCCGGTCTCCGTCGGGGCGGACCACGTCACTGTGACCTGGCCCGCGCCAGCAGTGCCGGCGACGCCGGCCGGGGCTCCCGGCGTGGTCGACGGAGTGGCGGCTGCGCCAGTCGAGGCGTTGCTGTTACCGGCAGAGTTCGCTGCCGTGACGGTGACCTCATAGGAGGTGCCGTTCGTGAGGCTCGAAATGGTGCAGTCGAGGTCCGTGTTCGATGTGGTCGAACACGTGCCAGCTGCCGTGCCCGCTGTCGAGGCCGTTGCCGTGTATCCGGTGATCTCCGCGCCGTTGTTGCTGGCAGGAGCCGTCCAGGTGGCCGCCAGTGCTGTGTCAGCTGCCACGAGCGTTGGAATGCCTGGCGTGTCAGGCGTGGTTCGCGGAGTGGCCGCGGTGGAGATCTCCGAATAGACAGAGTTGCCGTCGACGTTCCTGGCCAACACCTTGAACGTGTAGGCGGTGCCGTTGGTGAGCCCGGTCACGGTAACCGACGCATCATCGCCACTCGCTGCGTCGACGCTGATCGTGGAGATGAGCGCCGTGCCGTCCGAGTTGAGCGTCGCCAACGTATAGGCAGTGACGACCGGGCTGGACGTAACCGTTTTCCAGGTGACGTCGACAGACGTGTTGTCCGCAGTGACTGTCGGCGCCGCCGGGGCGGAGGGCGCCGCTGCAACTGCGGGGTTCGCCGTCGCCCACAACCAGAACCCTGACAGCGCTATGAAGCACACAGCGCGAACCCGCCGACTTCCCTGCCAACCCAAACTGTTCGTCATCATTCCCCCGATCGCGAAATTCCCGGTCTAGTTTCGCCCGCCCTAAACGCTCGCCTACTCGTCAGCGACATCCAAGGTCTTGGAAAGCAAGTCGACCCCATCTTGGCCAGTCACGAAGGTGCCGCCCTGGAAGAGCGTGTCCTTGTCGACGGCGTCCCCGATCGCCAGGGAGGCGGGCTGCACCTTCAGGTCGCACACGTTGCTGCTCGTGCAACTGTTGTCGGTGATATTTGCGTCGCTGATATTCAGGTAGTAGACGCCACTCGCATTGGTCAACGTGTCGGTGATCAGGGTGCCGTCGGCGGCGACGAGCATCACGAGCGCATTCGAGAGGACGGCGTCATCTCCAGTGCCCGCTGTCCCCATCGAACTCTTGATGGTCCCGAAGTAGTTGCCCTTGGACAACGTGACAATCAGGCTCCCGCTGGAGAGGGTGCAGGAGGCAGACGGAGAGCAGGCGGTGGCTGCGGCGGGACTACCAGAGACTTCGACCGTCACCAATGTGCGCTGGTGGGTGGTATCGGACCACGACGGGAAGGCCGCCAACTGGTAGTTCTTCGCGGCTGCGTTTTCGCCGGCATCGAGGTAGAGGCTGAATGCGCCGGAAGCGTTGACGTCGGCCCAGGTCACGAAGGACTCGTAGCCGTTCTCTCCCGTGTTGGACTGGCCGTCGTAATTCTCCATCACGTCCACGAACGAGTACTGGACGGTGGTCCCGTCAGTGTCCTGGAGGACTCCCGAGATGTTCGCGGAGGCCAACGCCAGCGTGTAGCCGCTTTGGCCTGATGCACAGGCATAAGCCGGGGTGCAAGCCGTCACCGAACCGCTGGCGACCGTCAAGTTGAGCTTCCGACGGATCGAGGTCGTGTCCTCCCATGACGGGTGGACGTCGAGTTCGTACGTACCGTCGGCGAGGTTCATCCCGAACTTGGCGACCGTCTGTTCGTTGACCGTCACGGGTCGGGCGTTGCTGCCTCCGATCCACTCGGGATGGTCACAACACTGGTCCGTTTGGATGTCTCCGTCGTCGTCGGAATCCTGCCACTGCATCACCGAGATGTGGGACCACGTCGCGGCAGTCTCAAAGTCGCCCTGCACGACGGTTCCCGAGAAGTTCGGGGTCTGGAGGGGAAGCACATAGGCGCCGCTATTTGTGTCGCAGTCTGCCGGGGTGCTGGCAGTGGTCTGGCACGAAGTGACCTGGCTGCTCGCAACGGTGACCGTGAAACTGGCACCTGCGAGATCCGCGGTTCCCCAACCCGGTCGGGTCCTGACGTTGTAGAGGCCGTCGGCCATCGTGAGTTCGACAAGGCCGGTGGTGCCGCCGTTGCCCCAACCGGTCCATCGGGTCCACTGCGCGTTCGAAAGACTGGTGGCCAGGCTGCCGTCGGACTGGTACCAACGCTCCACGTCGAGTCCGCCGTCGATCTCTCCGGCTTCGGTGGTCGGGTTGTAGATGACCGCCTGGAAGTTCGGCGTCCCCCAGGACATGACCACCGAACCGCTGGACATCGTGCAACCGCCGGGTCCGTAGTCGGTGTCACAGGTCACCGTGCCGTCTGAGGCCACGTCGATGTAGCCGTCGACGGGGGAGGCTCCGGACAGGTTCCAGCCGGGTTCAGCGGTGATCTTGTAGGTGCCCTCGGCGACTTCGGTCGCGAAGGCGCCATTCGAGGAGATGTGGTGTCCGGACGTCCAGTTCCACCAGTCGGCAACACCGTCGCCGTTTTCGTCCTGCGGCGACTGGACGCCCAGGTGGCCGTCGCCCGCCGCCTCGCCGCCCTTCTGCATTACCCCGATCAGGTTGGGTGTGCCCAACGTGACCGAAATCGCAGCACCGGCTGCGCTCTGCGTCGCCGCCGACCCACTGGCCGTCGCGACGCCATCGGCGATGGTGGCAGTGAACGAGACGGCGGACATGGTGGTGCTGCCGTGCGGCGGTTCGACCCGCACCGTGTAGGTGCCGTCATCCAGGGCGATGCCGAAGGTGCCGGTGGTCCCCACGCTGGTGCAATCCCAGCTTCGATTCGTGGACTCTTCGGCGCAGAGGTGTCCCCGGTCATGACCCGAGCCGGTCATAGCCGCACTGGTCGTCGGGTCGATGACGGTGCCGTTCAGGTTGGGTTCGGCCGCGGTGATGATGTAACTGCCGTCCGATTCGGCAGTGATTGCAGAGCCGGTATGTCCGAGGACCTCGGTGACGGCGGTGTTGTCGGCGTTCATCGTGACGGTGACCCCGGTCTTGGCCGTGCCTAAGTTCTGGTACTCGTCGGGCATCAGCCAGAGCTTCCAGGACCCTGAGAACACCTCGGAGCCGCTCATGTAGGGATGCAGGTTCAGGTTGATGGCACCGGTCTCGGAGATGTTGCCCTCGATCTGTGCGGCGCCGCTCGAGTCGGTGACTGACATGCATTGCTGCTGCCAGTTGGTGCCCGGGGCCTGGCAGACGTTGATCCACCCCCACTGAATCGCAGTGTCGGCGTCCTTCATGAACGATGCCGTGAAGTTGGGCACCTGGAGTACCAGGTTGACGGTCTGGGCCTCGCCGGTGACCGCCACGGTCTCTTGGACGCCCATGAGGCCGGCCAGGGAGGTGTTGAACCACGGGATCTCGACCTGGAACTTGTAGTTGCCGGCCGTGGTGAGCGCGAACGCGAAGTCACCGTTGTCCGCGCTTGGGCCGTTGGCCATGGCGCCGGTGCCATCGTAGTAGCCCTGCTCGTTTAGTTGCATGGCCATCACCCAGAGATCGCCGACCCCGTCGCCGGTGGTCGGATGGGTGACCTTGCCGGTGACGTTGGGTGCGAGCAACTGGATCGAGAAGACCTTCTCGGCGCCGGCGGAGGCGAGGCTGAAGATCTGCTCGTGCATCGCCGCGGAGGTGTCGCCGTGAACGGGTTCGACCTGCAACTGGTACACGCCGGCGTTCGGAACGGCCATCGAGAATGCACCGGTTTCGTCGGAGGCACCGAACCCGCCCTCTCCGGTGATCATGCAGAAGCTCATCGCCTCGTACATTTCGGAGTCGCAGGTGAGGGCGATCACGAAGGCGTTCACGTAGGGGGTGCCGTCGGGCGCTAGCACCGTTCCGGTGATGTTCGGGACCGTGAACACGAAGTCCTGTGTGACAGCAACTCCAGTCAACATCAGCTGAGCCGGTGCAGTCATGCTGGCAGTGGCTGGGTCGTAGGCGAAGGCCATGAACCCGCCCGATAGCGCAGGAAGCTTGTAGTTGCCGTTCGCATCGGTGAAGGTCATGACCTCATTGTCCGACGGGCCTTGCGCAGTCATCTCCATGAAGATCACGAAAGCGTTTGTCACGGGTCCGCCGGAGATTTCGGACGTGACGGTGCCGGTGATCGCGGTCGTCGTGAGTGTCAGCGTGGACACGGAGGTCGAGCCGCCGGAAGACACCTGGATCATGGTCGGCGCACTGGTGGCCTCGCTGGACCCGGAGGGTGGCAGCGCTATGACGCCGTACATGCCCGCATAGATGTCGGTGACGGTGTAGGTGCCGTCGGCAGCCGTGGTTGCCTCGTACGGCTTCGCTCCCGGCTCCTTCTCCATCACGACGACCGTGGCACCCTCGACCGGTGAGCCACTGACATCGTGGACGATGCCCGTAGCGGAACCTGTCTGAGCAGACGCGACAGGGCCTGCTACGACAGTCACGGTGGCAAGGAGGGCGGCCGCCACTCCTGCTCGCAGGAACCTACGAAGAGACATGCTTGTTGCACTCACGTCTAAATACCCCCACATAGAAGGCTGGCAAACGAATTGGGATACCGAAGACAGTAGTCCGAAGCCGCGGGCCGGGCAACAAGCGGGCAGAGATGCGTCACCACCTGCGACCAGCGCGACTCGTCACCGAGCCCCTGTACGATCCCGCCGGCGAACGGATGCGTGGCTGAGCCCCGCCGGACGCCGGTTCTCGAACAAGCAATTCCCCTCCCACCGTGGCCCGCCACGACAAAACGAAGGACCCGAGGATTCTCCCATGAGCAAAGCGCCCAACGACCGGTACGACGCCATCGTCATCGGCGCCGGGATCATCGGTTCTGCCGTCGCCTTCGAGTTGGCGAAGAAGGGCTATTCGACCCTCAACCTCGACAAGTTGCCCGCCTCGGGCTACGGCTCGACAAGTAACTCGTGCGCCATCGTGCGCGCCCACTACTCCACCTACGACGGCGTCGCCATGGCCTACGAGGGCTTCTCCTACTGGAAGGACTGGCCCGGCTACCTCGACGCCGAGGACGAGCGGGGCCATGCCCTCTACATACAGTGCGGCACCGTGCTGTTCATGCTCGAGGGCGGCCACCACGAGAAGGTCCTGCCCCTGTTCGACCAGGTCGACGTCCCCTACGAGATCTGGGACAACGAGACGATGGCCGAGCGGGTCCCGTTCTTCGAGCACGGCACCCACGGCGATCCCTGCCGCCCCGAGGACGACCGCTTCTGGGCCGAGCCCGAGGGCGAGCTCATCGGCGCCCTCTTCACGCCCGATTCCGGCTACGTGAGCGACCCCCAACTCGCCACCCACAACCTGCAGCGCGCCGCCGAGGCCAAGGGCGGCGAGTTCCGGTTCAACGTCGAGGTGGCCGACATCCGCCAGGCCGACGGCCGCGTCGCCGGCGTGACCCTCGCCGACGGTACCGAGATCGATGCCCCCGTCGTCGTCAACGTGGCCGGCCCGCACTCGTTCGTCATCAACCGGATGGCAGGCGTCTATGACTCGATGAACATCAAGACCAAGGCACTGCGCCACGAGGTGCACCACGTCCCGTCGCCGGCAGGCGTCGACTACGAGCGCGACGGTCTCCACTCCTCGGACCCCGACCTGGCGATCTACGTGCGCCCCGAGTCCGGCAACAACATCCTGATCGGCTCCGAAGATCCCACCTGCGACTCCCAGGTCTGGGTCGACGACCCCGACGACTACGACGACGTGGTCTCCGACGCGCAGTGGGAGGCCCAGGTGCTGCGGCTCGCCCGCCGCATGCCGAGCCTCGGCGTGCCCAACGAGAAGAAGGGCATCGTCGACCTCTACGACGTGTCGGACGACTGGATCCCGATCTACGACCGAACCGACCTGGACGGCTTCTACGTGGCCATCGGATCGAGCGGCAACCAGTTCAAGAACGCCCCGGTGGCCGGCTACTGCATGTCCGAGTTGATCGACGCCATCGAGAACGGCCACGACCACGACGCCGACCCGCTCGTCGTCACCGGTGTGTACACGGGCCTCGAAATGGACATGGGCTTCTACCGGCGCAACCGCGAGATCAACGCGAACAGCTCGTTCTCGGTCAACGGCTGAGCGGACCGGCTACCCCTCGTCCTCCCGCCCACCCTGGATGAGGCGGAGCGCCTGGCGGGTGTGCTCGACCGAAAGGCTCTCGTGGGGGCCGGGCACCTCCTCGAGGGGGCCGTCGTCGGCATCGAACTCGAGCTTCAGGGCCCGACTCATCACTCCGTGCAGGGCGTACGTGCACACGATGTAGCTGAACTCGAGGATCTCCTCGTCGGACAGGTGGGAGCGGAGTTCCTCGAACGCCTCGTCGGACACGTTGCCGCAGTCCAGGGTGATGGCGTCGGTGTAGGCGAGGACGGCCCGCTGCGGGGCGTCGAAGCAGTCGGCGTCCTCCCAGTGCGAGATGGCACTGATCTGGTCCTCGGAGAGACCGACGGTGCGACAGGACTTGCAGTGCTGCGAGTAGACGAAGCGGCTGCCGACATTCCAGCCGGCCCGCGTCTGGCCGAGTTCGCGCAGCACCGGGTCGACGAGGCGGCGTTCGGACCTGTAGAGGCCGATCCCGGCACAGGCGTGGTCGAAGACGTCGGGGACGAGGGCGAACACGGACCACCAGTCGCCGGGGGTGCCCGTGTCGGTGCCCGGCTCGTCGACCGGGTCGCGGTCGCCGAACACGAGTTGGAAGATCGGCTCGGCCCCCGGGTGGAGGTCGGTGCGGCGGACCTGGCGCAGGCGCGACACGTCAGGCGTCCTCCTGGGCCGGCTGTCGTGTCGGCAGCGGGTTGAAGCCCCGCAGCCCGGCCGGGTCGAGGGGACGCAGGTAGGTGGACACGTCGGTGGCCTCGGTATCTCCGAGTCGGTCGGCGGCCGACCCGGGATCGTCGCCGAAGCCGCCCGTGTCGCGACAGAACTCGACCATGATCCCGTTCGGGTCGAGGTAGTAGAGCGACACGCACCAGCCGTGGTCGACCTCCATGAGCGGAACGATGTCGTCGGCAGCCAGGCGTTCCTCGGCTTGTCGGGCACGCTCCTCGTCGGCGGCGAAGGCGACGTGGTTGACCCAGACGGGCAGGCCGTTGCCCGTGGAGACCTCGGTCGAGTAGTCGTCCCGCTCACCCACACCCTGCACCTCGAAGAAGGCGATGCAGGTGCCGTCGCCGGTGTCGAAGAAGAGGTGCCGGAAGAAGCCGCCCTCGCCGGCCTTCACCTCGGTGTGGACGAGCGGCATGCCGAGCAGGTCCTCGTAGAAGTGCCGGGTGGCCTCGGCGTCTCGGCAGGCGTAAGCGACGTGGTGGAACCCCGTGCGGCGCATTCCGTCGTTCCTCAGGCCATCGTCCATCAGGGGGATTGTCGCGCCGGTGGACCTGCCCGGACCCAACCGGGGCACATTGTCCGGGGTCGGTCGGCGGGGCCCGGTCAGCCCAGGGCGTCGACGCGTCGCTTGACGTCGTCGATCTCGACCCGGAGTTCGTCGAAGCGGAGTTGAATCTCGGCCTTGAGTTCGTCGGTGATGGTCTCGACCTGGGCCTCGACCTCCACCTTCACGTCGTCGGCCACGCCACCGACCTGGGTCTCGATGCTCTTCTCGACGTCGGCGACGATCTCCTCGACGATGGCCTCGATCTCGGCACGGATGTCGGCCTCGATCTCCGAGGCCTTCTCCTCGACCTCGGCCTCGATCTCGTCCTTGAGTTTCTCGATCTCGGCGTCGAGGTCGTCGATCTCGCCACGCGCCCAGTCGACGGCACGCAGGACGAGCACTCCACCGACCACGGCGACCGCCACGGACAGCACGCCGAGCACGAGCCCTGCCGTGGCGAGCCCCCTGCCGTCACGGCCCTTGCGCCGGCCGAGGGCGCCGTACACGATCGCCAGGACGCCGAAGACAGCCGCCACGGGAAACAGGATCGGGACGAGGCCGAGCCCGATGCCACAGACCGCCAGCGTGACCGAGGCGACGGCGAAGCCGGAGCCCGGCTGGCGCAGCACCACCACGCGGGTGGGCGTGCCGTCGTCCAGCAGGTCGTCGAGTTCGTCGGGCGTGATGGTCTCGGCGTCCTCGGCGGTCGGATCGTCGTCTTCCACGACGGAGGAACCTAGTGCGATCGGGCTGCGCGTCACGGGCCGCGTCTACCCTTCTGACGGAGGTAGATATGACCGAGATTCCCGCACTGGGACAGCGCCTGTCCGAGGCACTCGAGTTCGCCCGGATCGCCCACGGCGGGCAGCTCCGCAAGGCGACCCCCATTCCCTATGTGAGCCACCTGCTGGTGGTGGCCGGCTTCGCCATCGAGGACGCCGCCTCCGACCCGGCGCTCCACCATCGCACCGAGGCCATCGCCGTGGCGGCCCTGCTCCACGACACCGTCGAGGACACGAAGGCAACCGTCGAGACGGTGCGGGCCGACTTCGGCGACGAGGTGGCCGGAATCGTGGCGAGTTGCAGCGACGCCCTGGGCGAGCCGAAGCCGCCGTGGCGCGACCGCAAGGAGGCCTACCTGACGCACCTGCGCGAGCCGGACGTCGACAACGCCGTGCTGTGCGTGGCGCTGGCCGACAAGCGCCACAACTCCCGCTGCGTGCTCGAGGACCTCCGCACCCAGGGCGCATCGGCATGGGACCGCTTCACCGTCGGGAGCGACGAGCAACTCTGGTGGTACGGCTCACTGGCCGACGTGTTCCTCGAGCGTCGGCCCGGTCGTGCCGC
>Ga0257112_10001084_pt1 | contig 10453 bp, 6 predicted proteins | sample LP_taG_5_FD_191565 | JGI IMG/M metagenome (GOLD analysis project Ga0257112, IMG submission 191565) | Marine microbial communities from Northeast Subartic Pacific Ocean, Canada - LP_J_2015_P26_1000m | ecosystem: Environmental > Aquatic > Marine > Oceanic | place: Canada: Northeast Subartic...
CGCCGTCCCGGAAGGACGATGGTGGCAGGGCGGAGGTCGGCCACGCGCCCCTCGATATAGTGCTCGACGACGTGGGCTGCGGCCGCGGGTAGCGACGGGTGGTCCCAGCCGAGAAACACGGGTTCGACTGTGTTTGCCAGGGGTGGATTCAGTTGTGGAGTCAGGGTGAGCTTCCGTACGAGTCGGGTCAAGCTTCAAGAAGAAGCTTCATAGGTGAAACTTCATAGTTGACGGGAGCCGGGCCCTTTATGAGAATCCACTTGGCTCGGCCCGCCTCTTGGTCATCCAGGTTCAATCGTCCTCGGGTGGGCCAACTACGAACACGACGCCGAAAAAATTCCGGCATGCTCACCGGGGAATCTCATGCGTTTTCGTCTGATCGGTGCCCTCTCGATGGGATTGTTCCTTAGTATAGTCACCACGGCTGCAGCCTCCGTCCAGCAGGTGACTACCCCGGAGCAGCAGTTCGGGCACGAGATCGGTGCCGATTACGAACTCGTCAACTACACGGAGCTGTACGACTACTTCACGAAGCTCGCAGGAGAGTCCGACCGGATGACGGTGCAGGATATCGGACTCACGGAAGAAGGGCGTCCGCAAGTGATGGCCGTGATCACGTCACCTGCCAATCACGCCGACCTCGATCGATATCGGGAGATCTCCCGGAGCTTGGCGAAGGCGGACGGCGTGGCAGAGGTGGAGGCCCGTCGCTTGGCGCAGGAGGGCAAGGCCGTGGTCTGGATCGACGGCGGGCTACACGCCACCGAAGTGCTTGGCGCCCAGCAGCTCATGGAGCTGGTGTACCGTATGGTCAGCCGCTCCGATCCGGAGACCCTGCGGATTCTCGACGAGGTGATTTTGCTCGCGGTTCAGGTCAATCCGGACGGCATGGAGTTGGTTTCCGATTGGTACATGCGTGAGGCCGACCCGCAGCAGCGCAGTACACGGGGGTTGCCCGTCCTGTATCAGAAGTATGCTGGGCACGACAACAATCGCGATTTCTACATGTCCGCCCTTGCCGAGACCACCAACATCAACCGGGTACTGTACCGGGAATGGTTTCCCCAGATCGTCTATAATCACCACCAAACAGGCCCCTCGGGTACCGTGCTGTACGCGCCTCCCTTCAGGGACCCACCCAACCACAATCTCGACCCGCTCATCCTCACTGGCCTCGACGGGATCGGGGCCGCGATGCATGGGCGCTTCGTGTCGGAGGGGAAGGGAGGGGCGACCATGCGATCCGGAGGTTCGTATTCGACCTGGTGGAACGGCGGCCTGCGAACCACGCCCTACTTCAAGAACATGCTCGGGTTGCTTACCGAAACCATTGGTAATCCGACTCCGATCCAGATTCCGTTCCGACCCGAGCGGCAAATTTCACAAGGAGACCTCCCGCTGCCGGTGGAGCCAGGGGAGTGGCACTTCAGGCAATCCATCGAATACTCCCAAACGGCGAACTGGGCGGTCTTGGATTACGCTGCCCGAAACCGGGATCATCTGCTGTTCAACATCTGGCGGATGGGGATGAACTCGATCGAGCGGGGCAATCGGGATACCTGGACCGTACTTCCTTTCGAGGTGGACGCCGCAGCGACTGACCTGGGTGGGGGCCGGTCCGGTACCGTGGACGACTATCGAAGGCTTCTTCAGGCTCCTGAGAACCGCGACCCGCGTGGGTTCATCATCCCCTCGCATCAGGCCGACTTCTCTACGGCCACCAAGTTCGTCAACGCGCTTCTGAAGAACGGCGTCGACGTGCACCGGGCTACGATGGAGTTCGCGGTAGACGACGTGACTTATCCGGCCGGATCATACGTTGTAAAAGGCGATCAGGCGTTCCGTCCCCACGTCATGGACATGTTCGAGCCGCAACAACATCCGAACGACTTTGCGTATCCCGGTGGACCGCCGATCCCCCCGTACGACAACGCGGGCTGGACGTTGGCTTTCCAGATGGGGGTGGAGTTCGACCGGATTCTCGATGGATTCGAGGGCCCGTTCGAGTTGATCGAGGGGCTGGCCGAGATTCCCTCGGGAGTTGTCGTCGGAGCGGGAGCCGCAGGATACGTGTTCGATCACCGCGACAACAACGCCTTCCTGGCCCTGAACAGGCTCTTGGCTGATAGGCACCAGGTGGCTTGGCTGTTGGAACCTCCCGTAGGAGTGGATTTGCCCGAGGGGGCGTTCTACATCGCCGCCAACCAGGTGGACCGATCCAGGTTGATGACGCTTGCTGCCGAAACCGGGGTGGACTTCTACGCTGTCGTGGCTCCATCGGGAGAGACGCTTCGTCTTCGCCGGCCGAGGGTGGCGCTCTGGGATCGGTATGGAGGTTCGATGACGTCCGGATGGACCCGGAAGATCTTGGAGGACTTCGAATTCTACTTCGAGGTGGTGTACGCTGAAGAAATCGCCGGAGGTGACCTTCGGAGTCGCTTCGACGTGCTGATCCTTGAAGATGGTGCGGTGCCTGCCCCCGGCGGACGTGGCGGCGGCGCTTCTGCCGGCGCGAGTGGCGTGCCCGCCGAATATCGCGATCGCATCGGGTCCATCACGGCGGACCGTGGGGTGCCGGAGATCCTCGACTTCGCGCGAGCCGGAGGCACGGTGATCGCTGTGGGGAGTTCGGCCAGGTTGGGGTATTACGCAGGTCTTCCCCTGAGTGACCATCTGGCGGAGAATGGGCGTTCGCCTAGCCGAACCGAATATTACACACCTGGGTCGGTTCACTCGCTCAAGATCGAGCACGACAGTCCGCTGACGCATGGACTGGGGGATCGCCTGGACGTTCTGTTCAATAACAGCCCGCTCTTCGATCTGGAGCCTGGAGCCGAGATCGTCGGTGTGACGCGGCTCGGCTGGTTCGACACCGACACCCCACTCCGAAGCGGCTGGGCATGGGGCCAGGAACGCATGCAAGGAGGCACGGCCTTGATCGAGGCGAAGCTTGGCGACGGAGAGCTTTTTCTCTTTACGCCCAGGATCACTTTCCGATCGCAATCCCACGCCGCCTTCCCACTTCTCTTCAACGGGATTTTCTACGGTTCCGCCGATGATGAGCCCATTTTCTGATCGGCCTTCACGACCTCGCCACTAGGCGGAACCTGTTGGAGGACTGACGGCTATCAAGGGGATCAGCGGCGGTCTCAGGGGACCAGCCGCGGTTGAGGGGTGTGGTATCGGAATTCTCTCGGAGGGAAGTTTCGTTGGGTAAGACATTCCTGATACGAGTTGCTGATCCAAGAGGACTCACGTTCGCGATTGTGGCTCAGTGCGCGGCCCAGTGCTTCATCGCCGGGTCCGCTGCGGCCCAATTGGACGGGGTAGTCACAAGAGCCGGTGGTTCCCCGCTCGAGGGTGTCTCCATCGAGGCGTGGAGTGTCGATCGTAGGATCGCTGCTACGCTCACGAACGCTCTTGGGGTGTTCACTTTTTCCGAGGAGATGGTCACCGGCACGGTCCTGCTCCGCGTGACGGCGCTCGGTTTCGACGTAACGGAAGTGGAGGTCCGGGATGGCGTCACCTCCTACGAGATCGAACTAACGGAAGAGCCGCTGGCCGTCGAAGGGCTGGTCGTGGCCATGGAGAGGGCCACCTGCGAGGACGGTAGAGAGGATGAAGAGGGGAGGCGGCTCTGGCAGCTCGCCCGAATCCGATACGACGGCCTGATGGATACGCTCGGCGTTGCGACCTATCTGGCCGAGGCGGACACGATCGTGCCGTTGTCCGAGCTCGGCTCCCTGAAGCTTCCTTCCCTCAACTTGAGCCAAAGAGGATCGTCGTCACTGCTACGTTTCAGTTGGACACGGCGCATCGACAGGGAGGGATACGCCTCCGCGATCCGGAGAATTGACACGGGGAGGGCTTACGATTCCTGGGTATATCCCCCGCTCGAGGCCGACTTCGCTCCCCACTTCGTGGACGACGATTTCGGTGAACGCCATCGCTTCGTCATCGCTGATGATTCCGACGGTTGGGTGTTGGAGTACTGCCCGAAGAATACGGACAAACCTTCCATCAAAGGCACCATCACACTCGCGCGGGATACGACCTTCGCCGCTGTCGACTGGCTCTTCGACACCCCCGAGCCCATAGAAAGCGCCGGAGGGCGAGCCTTGTTTAAGCCCATCCTCCCGGGCGCTGTGCAGCTGAGCCATCTCCTGCCTGCCGAGGCGGTGACTTGGCGTGCCGTCCCCGCGGGGGATTATCTGCAGAGCTACCAGCGCTACGAGGACTGGAAGGTTGCTCCCGGCGATTCCGTACCCCTTCTGCCGCTGCGGCGAGTGAGCGGCGGAGCGGGGGGCGTTAGTCGCTGAGCGTACGCCTGAGATATTCTCTCAGTCGTTGCCAAGCGTCGAGTCCGGGTTCGGTCAGAAGCTCCGGATCTCCGTCGATGCGGAGCCAGAATCCATGGTTCACCTCGTCGTAAACGTGGACATCGTTCTCGACTCCAGCAGACTGGAGCGCTGACACGAATTCGTTCACCTGCTCGGGCGGAATGCCGTTGTCCATCTCGGCGAAGCTCCCATACACCTCGTGGTCGATCGACGCGAGCACCGCCGGATCGGTGACGAGACTTCCGTAGAAAATGGCGGTCGCTTCGTGGTGCTCCCCGCCCAGAGCGTAGGTGAGCGCCACGCCACCTCCGAAGCACCACCCCATCGCGCCGACACGGCCGGTCACGTCGTCCCGCTCCCGCAGAAATCGCGCGGCGGCATCGAGATTGGCAACCATGGCGTCGGGGTCCGCCAAGTGTTCTGACATCAGAGCTCGGTTCTCAGCGCCGGTCGTTCCGACTTGGCCGGAGTAGAGATCTGCGGCAAGCGTTACGTAACCCTCGTCGGCCATCGCGTCCGCTACCTCGCGGACACGGTCCACCAGGCCGTTCCATTCATGGATTATAATCAAGGCAGGGAATGGGCCTTCACCCTCGGGGACGGCCAAATACCCTACGGCCGCCGCATCGCTAGCATAGTAGGAGACTGATTGACCGCTCAGCGGAGGGGCCATCCCGAGAATTGCCGGCGGCAGGACGCCATCGGGCAAAGAGGTCGCTGGGGGTGAGGCATCTGCGGTGCAGGAAGCCCCTACCACGAGAATCACCAGAGCGAGTGCCAACTTCCTGATCGTTGTCATGATCCTTTCCTTTTGAACAGAGTGGTTCTAGACAATGGCGGTCAGCGAGCCTTGTGTTTCGTCTGAAGGCGAGAGGGACCACGAGCATAACGTGCGCCAGGTCTGACCGCGAGCGGCCTGAGGCCCGTAACCCGAATGGCCCGAGACTTGCAAATGGGACTAGGACGCGCTGAAACTCCTTGATTTCCAAGGGAAAAAAGTCGAACCTTCGGCGCCGAATTGTTCACAAAGAAAGCCCCCTTCTTGACGGTTGGAGCATGTGAGCCGCCAATCCTCATCGGTCTTATCCCCGTACGGCTTCCTAGGCCGGTCTTTCATCGCGTTTGAGCGTGTGGCTAATTCGGTTGCCGGACACGCGGGGCAGATCGGTCTGCTGGCGTGGCACATAGGTGTGGCCTGCGTGCGCCTCCGTGTATCTCGCCGGGACATCGTGCGACAGCTCAATATCATCGGCATCCAGAGCATCATGATCGTGTTAATCGCGGCCGCGCTCATCGGTATCGTGACGAGCCAGCAGGGTGGTTACCAGATGCAGAGTCAGATTCCGCTCTACGTCATGGGATCCGTCGTGGTGGAGAGTGTCATACTCGAAATGGGTCCGGTCCTCACGGCTATCGTGATGGTGGGCAGAGTCGGCGCCCGGATCACGGCCGAGCTGGGTACCATGAAGGTCTCCGAGCAGGTGGACGCGCTTATATCGGTGGGTCGAGATCCGATCGAGGTCCTAGCCGCACCACGAGTGCTGGCGATGATCATCTCGATGCCGCTCCTAGTAGCCATGGCCAACCTCACCGGTATCACCACGGGGATGCTTTCGGCTCGGGTGACCCTCGGACTGGGTCAGGAGACCTTCTTTTACGGCGCGCAATTATTCTGGCATAATTACGACCTGCTCTATTCGCTCATGAAGGCCCTGGTATTCGGCGTGGCGATCCCACTCATCGCGGTCCACATGGGCCTCCGAACGGGCGGCGGGGCCGAGGGAGTCGGGAGATCGACGACACACTCGGTGGTATTCATGACGCTGACGATCCTGGTCATCGACGCCCTGTTCCCTCCACTTTTCCTTAATTAGGCCGGGCTGTGTCCGTTGGCGTAAACGGGTCGGGGGCGGCGATCGAGTATCGCAACGTGTTCAAAGCGTTCGACGTCCCAGTCCTCACGGGTGTGACACTCTCCGTGGAGCCGGGTGAGATGTTTGCGCTGTTCGGCCCTTCCGGAACCGGTAAAAGTGTGCTTCTCAAGACGACCATCGCCCTGGTCACCCCGGATCGGGGAGACGTGACCGTGGGCGGAGAATCCGTGTATTTCGGAGGGCGCGATGCGCTCGAGAGGATCCGCCGAATGGTCGGTTTCGTTTTTCAGCATGCCGCCCTGTTCGATTCGTTGACGGTCTTCGAGAACGTCGAGATCGGGATTCCGGAAGAGACCCTGAAACTGATGGGAGCGAACGAGGTGGCACACCGGGTCTCGGAGTCGTTGGAGCTCGTCAACCTAGATCCAAAGCAGGTGCTGGATAAGCTTCCGTCCGAGCTGTCGGGTGGGATGAAGAAGCGTGTAGGCATCGCCCGGGCCATCTCGGGACGCCCGGAAATCCTGCTTTGGGACGAGCCGACCACCGGTCTCGATCCAGTCAACTCCGCGGCCATCGAAAGACTCATCACCCAGCTTTCGGACGAATTGAAGGTCACATCTCTGCTGGTCACCCACGATATCGTGGGGGGCCTCGAGATGTGTGATCGGGTCGCGATGCTGGAGGGAGGGCGCCTCCGTTTTTGCGGTTTGCCGGGCGATTTTCTGGCGAGCAACGACCCGGTGGTGAACGCATTTACGGATCGAAAGGCCGCCACCGCGGCACTAGATACGTTGGAGATCACTTGAATGACGATTCGTTGAACAGGAGCATCCATTGACAGCAAATGAGATTCCAGGGTCCTCCCACGTGCAAGAGGAGTTGGTGCCCGAGCGGTCCGGAAGCCAACAGGTTCGCATCGGAATTTTCGTGTTGGGTGGTTTGATTGCGACCATAATCCTTCTCTTTTGGTTGACCGATCCTGCGTTTTTCCGTGGCCGGTACAAGATCACGACCGACATCGAGAATGTGATGGGGCTCAACAAGGGTGCTCCCGTCCAGATGCGCGGCGTGACCATCGGAAGGGTTCACAGCTTCGAGATGGCTGGGGACCGTGAGGACGTCATGGTTACCCTCGAGATAGAGGGCCAGTGGCCCATCCCTGAGGGCTCACGCGCTCAGGTTGTGACGCTAGGACTGATGGATCCCAAAACCGTGGAAGTGGTCCCGGGCCCCGGGCCCGGAACGATCGGTGGCGGGGCGTCGCTGCCGGGAAGCGCCGTGAAAGGCCTACTCGATCATACGGAGTCCTTGGGCGAAATGGGGCAAGCTGTTCTCGACCGAGTCAGCCGCCTGCTGTCAGAGGAGAACCTGGAGGCCATCGGTGGAAGCGCCGAGGGTCTGAACAAGCTCGTGGGTGAACTCTCGGATATCGCGAGTACGATCGAATCCGAGAGCGAGGACGTCAGGGAGTTGATACAGTCGTTGACCACCGCCGCCGATGGGCTTGCGGAGGCGACCGGTCCGGAGCTGCGGGAAAACCTGACGAGCACTCTGGCCGTAGCGGACACGCTCATGGCGCGCCTCAACACCACGTCGGAAAGCATCGAGGGGGCTGTCCAATCCTTCGAGACGATCCTGACGCACATCGAAGATGGCCAGGGCACACTGGGCCGTCTCTGGGCCAGTGATACACTCTACACGAACCTGACCGGTGCGATCGAGAGCGCACGCTTTCTGCTGGATGACATCCGGGAGAACCCGGGGCGTTACATCAAAATGTCGGTCTTCTAGCCTCTACCACCCCGGCGACAGCACGAAACCCCAGTGTGCTCCCCTGTCCGGGCGCTGGAACGGATAGGCTCGATAGACTTCCAGAATCAAGAACTGCAAGATGTTGAAGCGGGCTCCGCCGCCCACGGAGAACACCGGTACGCGCTGCCCACCCGAGCGTGAAAACTCGAACCTGAGCTGGTCAAAGTTGTTGACGGCGACCCCGACGTCGCCAAAGGCGAAGAGTGTAGTAGGCAGGTACGAGAAGTTGAAGAGCCCTAACCGCTCGGTCCCGAAGAGCGGAATCCGAACCTCAAGGTTGGCGACCCCGATGCGGTGACCGAAGAGGCGATCGAACGCGGGGCAACTGCCCACAGCGGCGTTTGTTTCCGCGGCCGATGCGGCACATTCCTCTGGTTGGAAACTTTCGTACGCGTACCCACGAGTGAACGTTTCGTACCCCAAGAAATAGGGTTGAATGGTCGCCACAGACCGGTCCGTTTCCAAACTGTTTCCGTAGCGCCCGAAGTGAAGAGCTCGAGCCGCAAAAGTGATGTTTTTGTTGGGGTTGAAATATCGCCGGACATCCAGCACGAGAGAGGTGAAATTGACCGAGCCCACGGACTGACTCACCTCCAGCCGAAAACGTCCGCCCGACACAGGTCCGGTGAAGGCGCTATTGGACTTGTCGCCGACCAGAGCGACGGAAGCCGAGGCGAGATTGATGGCAGGCCGAGATGGGAGTGGTTCTACCTTGCTGCCGATAAAATACCCGTAGGGGTCGAAGACGGATTCCCGTTGCTCAAAGTCGTAGGAGTAGCGCTGGACCCCGATGTTACCCTCCACACGACGCGTCGTGGAGAACGGATAGGCCCCCATCAGACTGGCCTGGTTCACATAGATGCGCTGGATCTGCTCAATGATGCTAATGGTGCCGTCAGGGTTTTCGGAATAATACGAGTAGCCCTGCATATAGGGGATCCGACCACCTGATACCCCCCAATTGAGGCGTTTCGCCTGATTCGTGAAAAAGGCCTGCCCGCCGAAGTCCTTTAGCGTCCCCTGAGCCAGAACCATGACCCCAAGCGTTCGGTTACCGAGCATGTCACTGAAATACGCCGAAGCCCCGCCGGAGGCGTAAGCCCCGTATCGGTCGGTGCCCACGCCGAGGGAGGGTTGCCCCAGGTAATCGAGAGCGAGCGAGGAATCGTATTCGCGCGCGTTCTCGACGAGGTAGGTTCCGGTCGGGACCAGGCCCATGAGCGGATCTTCGAAGTAACTGGCGATCCGGCTCGGCCGTGCCGGCTCCTCCGGCGGAAGGAGACGGCCCGCCTGGGGTGAAGAGGATACGGTGATCTCTTCGCCCCCCGCGTCGGCCTCGCCGGCCTGTAGGCTGTAGACGTGGAATTCGGTTGCGTCGAACACGGTGAAGAGGATCGTTCCGGCATCTCGAGCCACAGACATAGTCGGCGAAATTGCGCTGATCCCGCTCACGCCGGTCTGCAGCCGGGTGATACGGCGAACGTCCTGAGACTCAAACACATACTGGTAGATATCGCTAAAGCCGTCCTGATCCGAGACGAAGTAGAGGCTACGGCCGTCTGGGGAATACTGCGGATTGATGTGCTTGACCTCGCCGAAGACACTGAGCGTGGATACTCGGCCCGAGGCCACGTCCAGGAATGCGATCTGCGACTCACTGTACTGGAGGCGTTCGAAGTTCGTAATCGCCCCCCGATCGGAGACGAAAGCGATGGTCGATCCGTCCGGCGACCAGGTGGGCTGAAGGTCGGCGTGTTTGTCGTCTGTGTGCTGTCTGAGCGCGCCAGTGAAGACATCCCAAGTGTAGATGTCGCTCACGCCCCCAGTGAGCCCGGAAAAAGCGATGAATTGACCGTCCGGGGACCAGGCCGGACTGGTAATGGCCCCGATACCCTCGAGCGGGATTTTCTGGGTGACGTCCCCGCTCTCCACATCCACGATCGCCAACTCGTTGTCTCCATCGGCGAACACCGCGAAGACGAACTGGGTGCCGTCCGGCGACCAGTCTCCCGCCGAGTCGATGAACCGCAACGCATCGAAATGAGAGTCGGAGTTGGCGCTGACCAACTTCTTCAGGATCTCGCCGGTCCGCGCATCGGCCAGGAACATGTCGATCCCAAAGAGATCTCTCTCGGAGAGAAAAGCGACGTACCTCCCGTCCGGACTCACCGAAGGAGCAACGTTCTGCCGCCCCGCCCCGGTGGATGGGGCCAGGAGCAGCGCTCCGGACTCACCCGGAGCTTGCCTTCCGGCCATGAGGGGAAGGTACTCGGCCTCGACGGCCTCTCTCCACCTGGCCGAGAGACTGTCTGAGCCCATGCCAACTACCTGAGCGAGGGCGGGCTCCCATCCGATGCGGAGTGCCCTCCGGAATATGTCCGCGACACGGTCATCACCAAACATGCCTCCCATAAAGGCCCAGAACGC
>Ga0257112_10001085_pt1 | contig 10453 bp, 8 predicted proteins | sample LP_taG_5_FD_191565 | JGI IMG/M metagenome (GOLD analysis project Ga0257112, IMG submission 191565) | Marine microbial communities from Northeast Subartic Pacific Ocean, Canada - LP_J_2015_P26_1000m | ecosystem: Environmental > Aquatic > Marine > Oceanic | place: Canada: Northeast Subartic...
TGTATGTTAGCTTCTTTCTATTTTGCCAGAGGCAACAGGTGGTTTTGGGCAGGTTTTTTCGGAGGTCTAACTGCCTTGACCAGATCAATCGGAGTATTTGTCTGTCTACCTTTATTTTATGAATATATTCATTCAAAAGATTTTAAGGTAGCTAATGTCCGTGTAGATGTTCTATGTTTGTCACTTGTGCCTATAGGTCTATCGCTTTTTGCATTCTTGAATTATCGTCTAACAGGTGACTTTCTTGCATTTTCACATATTCAACAAACTGGTTGGAAACACGAATGGACAAATCCGTTTAGTGTACTATTAGGGAGTTTGGTAGATGGAGATCCACTTCATTTTCTCAATGGGCTTTTTTCGATTACAGCTGTCGTTGTGCTTTCCGCTGGCATCAGAACAATCGGTTTTTCGTTTTGGTTAATGGGCATGATTCTGCTATTTTTTCCTCCGTTGGCTGGTAAAGTGTGTATGAACAGTATGCTAAGGTATGGACTGGTGGTCTTTCCATTTTATTTGATGTTTGCCAGGATATCAGAAAATCCTATTTGGTATTGGATGTTGGTCATCATCCTGACAATCTTACAAGGGGTTCTGATGGTTTATTGGACCAATGGCTATCATTTGATTATTTAAACAGTAAAGAGGAATTGTATGCGTTTCGTATTTTTCACAGATATCCACCTTCTTGAAAACAAAGACTCTATTATCGGCTTTGAGAAATGCTTGGACAGAATGTTAGCCTTCGATCCTCAACTGCTCATTAACGGCGGTGATTTAGGGGTTACCACTGAAGCCGTTAACACCTATTATGGAATGATTAAAGAATTGCCAGTACCAGTTTATCAGGTAAACGGCAACCATGAGATTTGCAACGGATCCCTAATCCCAGAAGAAGCAGGACAATTTTCGTATAGCTTTGACGATCATGGTATCCATTTTGTGATATTCGATACAGTTAGGTATTTCGAACCGACAGATGAACATCCACACAATTGGTATTTCGTTGCTGACCAACAAAATCTGGAATGGTTGGCAGCGGATCTGGCAGGAATTCCTAAACAGATGCCGGTTATCTTGGCCAGCCATTGTGCATTATCGACTTCTGCACCTTTCCGTTTCGGTCAAAAGATAGGCATGGAATTTCCGGTGAATGAAGTAACAGATGCTGACAAGGTACTGGATCTACTTAAGTCATTTGAAAACGTGGCCACACTCCACGGCCATGATCACGAAAATTGCCGTCATTCTGTTGAAGGAATTCAGATACTGACGACGGCTGCTGTGGCAGGGGGATGGTGGCGAAACGGTTTGGAAAGTCCTAATGTTTCTGGCGAACCGCAAGGGTTTCGGGTTATTGATATTGATTCGGGAAAAATTAGAAGCCGATACGTAGTTCTACAGGAGAGCCAGCCACAGCTAGCTTCGTGGTATGTGCAAGCAGAGGCTGGTCGTTATTTTATCAATATCTTCGATGCTTCACCGGGAACACAGGTTTATATTGACGATATTGGTAAATTGCAACCCTTGAATCCATTCTCGGATTCAGCCAAACAGCTCTCCCCACATTTTTATGAGTTATCTTCCAAAAATATTGAGCAAATTGCATCTAAAGAAGTACTCAGCCTTACAATGGTATTTGAAGGTGGTCAGACAAATCGGTTTGAAATTGATTGTCCATCTTTCGGTTAAAGCAATGAGTAGAAAAAGTTAGGAGAAATCATGATATCCAATAGCTGAGGTTGATGGATATGTCCAAAATGGGTATCATGTTACACAGAATTTCGTTGCCCCTGACGAAATAACGGAACTGCGGGAAGATAGTATAAAACTGGCGCGAGGCGGATATAATTGTGCAAGCCTCCCACCCGTAGATCCTGATGTAAGTGACGACCAAGTTTTAAGAAAGATTTTGTGCATCCATCAACCCCACCAAAATCTGCCAACTGCTTAGTCAGATTGTTGGAGCACATCTGCCATGGTGGGATGGTCGTGTGAAATGTATGCAGTCGATGCTTTTTATTAAGCCACTTGGTTTTCAAGGAAACCCTTGGTATCAAGATGAGGCAGCCATTCCCACACGAGATCGGTCCCTAACAGGTGCATGGATAGCACTGGATGATGCCACTATGGATAATGGCTGTTTGATGGTATTACCGAAATCTCATCAGAGTGGTTATTTGCATCACCGTCGTCAAACAGTTGACATTGATGAGTACGATGATACTGGTGAAGCCTACGATTTCGATCAATCCCAGTTGGTACCGGTGGAAGCTAAAATCGGTGATGTAATATTCTTTAATGGGTGCCTAATGCACGGATCAAAGAAGAATCGCAGTCAGAAATATCGCAGAGCTCTAGTTTACCATTATTGCAATGCTTGGTTGTTGCTCCCATGGAAAAAAGCACCAGCTATGGCTGATTACCGAGGTATTATTCCTGTTAATGGTGAGGATCCATATGCATGGACGGGTACGGAAGAATTGAACGCTGAAAATGTTGGCCTGCGTCGGTGCAAGGCGTCTGAATCTGATTGATGTCGTTGTTATATAAATGAAGGTAATCGAATGCCGAATCAATTTCCATTAATTGAAGTATCAGGTTCTCCTTATGAAATGGGGTATCAGCATGGCGCACAAGCAACTGATCTTGTCAAAAAGTACCTGACTTGGATTGAGAAACTTACAAGAATATCGAGAGACATCCTTTGCAGGAATGCCATGGTGTTTCTACCATTGATTGAGGCCTTGAGCTCTGACTTGGTAGAAGAAATTAAGGGGTTAGCTGATGGCGCCGATATCAGTTTTGAGGAAGCTGTATTGTGTCAAGCTCGTGCTGAAGCATCTCGGAAACCAGACGGTGGATGTACGGCATTTGCCCTAACGGGGACGGCAACAGCTAATGGAAAAACACTGGCCGGGCAGAATCAAGATCTTGAACCGGAATATGCAGATATTGCTATCTTGCTTCGAGTCAAACCAAATGGAAACAAACCACGAGCCTTAATGTTTACTTTTGCTGGCCAGCTTGGTTATTCTGGCATGAACCAGTATGGAGTGGCGCATTTTGCTAATGCGCTGTACGATTTTCAGTGGCAATTTGGATTGCCTCATTATCCTTTGAAGAGAATTCTGCTTGAACAGCCAGATGTTGATGCATGTATAGATCTCCTCGCTCAGCACAGGACATGTTCGGCTGCTAATCAGGTTATCTGTGATGGGCACGGCCAGATTCGTGATGTAGAGATTCATCCTACGGGTATTGCCCTGTTTCATGATGAATCGCCCGACCATTTGTTACACGCAAACCATTATCTGACACCTGAATTTATTAGCTATGAATCCCATTCGTTAAAAGATTCTACTGCTAGATTGAGTCGGATGCGTAGTCTAATTAAACAGAATTGGGGACAAGTTTCCGTTGAGACAATGAAAGAGATTCTGGCTGATCATCTTGGTGATCCTGCAGGGATTTGCCGCCATGGCGCAGTTGGGATGCATTCGGTTTCTGGTTATATTGCCGAGCCATCTGTGGGCCTCCTACACGTTCGATGTGGGCATGGGTGCACTGGCACTTGGCAAACCTATGAAGTTTAGCTTCTAGTAAATAGGATGCGTGAGTTGTTATTGGTGGGAAATTAAGACGAACAGAAAAAACGGGAGCACTTTATTACGGAAATACTCCTGTTTTTTTGTATAATATTTCGTTTGCTATTTCAAAATCACCATTTTCTTGGTTTGGGTGTAGTTATTAGTGTGAATGGCATAGAAGTAAGTGCCACTGGCTACCTTTTCCCCGTTGTTATTTTTTCCGTCCCAATGGATTGCCTTATCATGACTGGTATACTTTCCTAGTAGGGTATATCCTAGATCAATCCTTCTTACTTGATTCCCTTTCAGGTCAGAAATGGTGAGTGAGACATTGGTATTTTGATGGAGTTCAAACGGAATCCATGTTTCAGGATTGAATGGATTTGGATAGTTAGGCAAGAGCTGAGTTTTTTTAGGCAATTGTTTGGTAAGAACAACTCTTAAGAGGCTCAATACAGTTTTTTCAGAAGACGATAGATTATACTTAGACTCTAGTTGATCAACTAGAGTTTCGATATTACGTTTCTGGTTTATCGTAAGTCCAATTTCCTTAATCATGGTCGGTGCAGCGACAATTTTACCTTGTCCGAAGTTTCCTGCAACCATGACTAAATCAAAGATATTAACATCCTTGTCTCCATTGACGTCACCTAATAAATTATTGTCTTTTTCCCCAAATTGTCCTGCGACCATTACTAAGTCGAAGATATCGACTGCTCCATCTCCATTGATATCGCCGATTAGTTCGGGTTTTTCTTCTATCCCATCATAGGTAAGAAATTTACCTGTTTTGTCAATGAATCCCCATTTGCCATCTAATTCAACCGGTGCTAGTCCCTCAGTGAAATTTCTTACCGAATCAAATTGGGGTTGAATCACTATCTTCCCTGTTTTGTCAACAAAACCCCATTTGTTATCTGATTTAACGCGTGCTAACCCTTCAGTGAAATCCTTTACCTGAGGTTGAATGATTATCTGATCTTTTTCATCAATGAATTCCAATTTACGACCCAATTCGACTAATGCTAGTATATCAATGAAATCTTTTATCCACTCAAGTTGGGGTTGAATAGCGATCTTGTTTGTTTTGTCAATGACTCCTGACTCACGACCTAATTCGACTAGTGTTAATACATCAACGAAATTCCTTACAATGTCGCCCGATTCAGTGTTCAGTTCAACTAGCTTTAATATGTCAATAGTATTCTGTATCCACTCAAGTTGGGGTTGAATCACTATTTTACCTGTTTTGTCGGTGAACTCTGCCTTATCATCTAATTTGACTAGTTTCAATCCTTCAATAAAATCTTCTACCTGATCAAATTGAGGTTGAATGATTATCTTTCCGGTTTTGTCAATAGCTCCCCACTTTCCTTCTGACTTAACTAGTGCAAATCCTTCGTGAAAACCCGATTCATTACGGATACCCCATATTATCATTGGATTTACCCCCGAAGGAAAAACCAATGTATTTTGGAATGGAACTGAGATTATCTCCTGTGCAAAAGAGACAATACAAATAGCAAAATACAAGAAAAACGCTGGAAAATATCTGCGAAATTTCATATTAACTCACACATGGATGAATTCGAAAACTTCTAATGTACGTAAACTTATACACGGGATTTTTTTTGTAGTCAAGGAACTAATATCCTTGTCAATATCAAAAATTATTGCTATGGATTTCTTTCAGAGCTAAATTGACCCGGTACATTACAGTGGTTCAAGCCAAAAAAAGAGAAGAATCTTTAATTTGTCTCGTAGATAACTTAGTCAATCTAAAGCACTCTGGAGAGCTATCTCCCACATGGGAAATATTGTCGTTTTTTTAGTTATTGTAACTACTTTTGCTGGCTGACTTTCGAAGTGGAGCATGTTCCATGATGCTCTATGAAGGTGTGGGTAATTGATATTTGAAAATCGTCTGAACGTTTCGAGTTGCGGATTGGTTAACAAATTGTCAAGCTCCCTCAAGGAGAAAATGGTCAGTAAATGGAGAAGGATTGTGTTCTTAATTTATAGGCTATGCTGAACTAGATAAGACCTGTCAACTGGAGAGGGACACTGGAATTCGTGCTAGCGGAGAAAATCGATGGTGTCAATCATAATCCCCTTGAACCGATCAATCTATATTTTCGTCTTATAATATAATTACTGGCTTGTATATGACACCATTTGTGTCGTTTCAATATTAAGGAGAAGTCTGGATTAGAATTGATATACTTGTCTTCATTGTTACTGTAGGGGAATTTGCGTGAAAAAATACAATTTATTTTTCTCAATCTTTTACTTACAATTTGTCCTCCTCCATTTTGCAATCTCTGACCCATTTGTTAGGAGAAATGTTTATAACAAAAAAACTCGTATTGAAAAGAAGAATATTTAGACTTATTGATCAGTTTATTGGATCTACTTTAGAAACTCCAATAGCAACTGGAAAAGAACTTAGCAAAATGCATCCATCTGTTCTGGTAAAAATCCGGTCAGAAATTTACCTGAGAATACGTGAACGACATGGTGACATGGAAGAATTGGTAGAGGTCACTGGTTCCAATTCGTTAGAGAATGCTCATGTCGTGTTAAATCGAACCGTTCAGAAAAGTATTTATGAATTTGCAACCCAAAGGTTCGTTGTCCTTAATTATAGAGTTGCATGCACCTTTTAATCCAACTCAGTTGGATCTACTAAAAAATCTTGGTGCAAGTGTGCAATATCGATATGATAGTATCCATAGCCTTTCAGTGCGGATGCCTTTAAATAGAATTGTTACCTTAGCCAAATATGATTTCATCAAGGGAATTTGGTCCGACGGTCAGTCGAATCTGGCGGTCAATGGCAATAATATTGCGTAGTTGGGAGCAGACACTATTCAAGAATTCGGTGTTCTTGGAGAAGATGTGCGGGTCGCAATCACATTGATACTGGTATTGATCAGTTACATTCAGAATTTGAAGGGAGAGTGATTGCAAAACGTGGAGATCGCGATCCATCACACTGGCATGGTACGCACGTCGCTGGGATCATTGGGGCAGGTGATGATGGTGAAGGTATTACCGGTATTGCTCCTGGGGTATCTTTGATTGATGCACCTATCGCCCCTCACAGGTTCTGGTATTAAGGTGAGTATGCCGATACGATTGATGCTATTAATTGGGCTGCAGATTCTGTTAGTGCGGATATTATTAATATTAGCATGGGGTGGGGGCCTTGGGAGTATGATAGGGCTGGTTTGGACCCAATGAGTAAAACAATTAATCACGTCGTATCAGAAGGTAAATGTGTTGTAGTTGTCGCTGCGGGAAATAGCTCCGAACAGTATGATCAGGGAGTAGCGACTGAGCACCCTGAGCAAGGAAAAATGTGGATCTATCAACATGATATTGATGTTACCGGAATTATGCAAGTAACCCTTTGGTGGAAGGGGGAAGATAGTGATTTGGATCTAGTTTTAAAAATAACAATGGTGAAGAAATCATTTCTAGCCGTACTCATCGGGTGTTTGGTTGGTTTGGAAGACCTGGAGGTCAGACGAAGTACGGTGCTTATTATGAACAAATTATGTATAGACCACAAATGCCGCGTAAATTAAGAGTTAGAGTCGAAGCGTTTTTTGTGCTGGAAAACCAAACTTACAAAATCTGGTTGGATGAAAATTCTAGTTTTTTTGAATGTTGATGAGGAGCAAAGATTCAAGACAATCACCGTGCCTGGTTATGCTGAACATGCAATTACTGTTGGGGCGATAAATATCGATGATAAAAGTATTGCTTCTTTCAGCAGTCGTGGTCCAAGTGAGCATCAGTTGCCATTGATAAAACCTGAAGTGGTATCCCAGGGTGGAGCAAGTAATAATTCAGAGTTGGGCATTTATTTCACCATGTGGAACAATAGTTATGGTTATGCCGCTGGCACGAGTATGGCCGCACCACATGTCTCGGGTGTCGCCGCCCTTATTTTGGATGCAGTGGGGAAGAATAATCTTGGTCAATGGAATTTTCATCCATTTGAGGTTAAAAGTGCGATTATCAGAAGCACAGTTAACTCACCAACTGATATTGTTGATGAGCCAGATAATACCTATGGTGCAGGTATTGTAAAATCGGATAACGTCATCTTTATTGGCGAAGTGAATGAAAATGAAATATTGAGTTATTATATCTATCCAAAGATTGTTCAAACAGATTTTGGTGATTATCAGCTAAGTACTGAAACAGATTTAAACATAGGGATTCGCTGGCAGAACACAGTTTTTGATCTTGATATCTATCTCTACAATAGCCAAGGGTATCTCGTCGCTAGTCCCTCCAACCTAGATACGAATTATGAACAAATTAGTGGTGAAGTGTTTTCGGAAACCGATTCAAACTTAACTCTAAGCATTGTGAATAAAACGGATCAATTGGTTCGTTTTACTGGTGCTTCAACTTATCCTTTTGAGCAACTAAATATAGCTTTTCCTTCAGCCAATATCAAGGTAACGCCAGCACAGATCAATTTTGGTGTAGTCCCAGTTGGGACTATCAAGCGTCTACCATTGAAAATCGAGAATGATGGTGCGCAACGTTTGTTGATTACTGGGGTGATTTCAGATGATAACCGGTTCTTTGTAGATCAGACAAACTTTTTCATTAATCCTGAGAACAGTAAGATTTTGGATCTCGTGTTTAGGCCGGTTAACCAAGATCCTCTGGTTGAAAAAATAACCATTCAAAGTAATGCAGGAAATATTTTTGTGACTGCTATCGGTGGAATTGGGACTTCTGCTAAAGAAAATAAGTTTGCTCTAAACCTGAAACGGGGACTGAACTTAATTTCCATCCTTTTGGATACTGGCGTTCCTATGTCAGCTAGTATCTTTGCCAATCAAGTTGGAGCGACACTGATTATTCAATATGATACTGAAAAGAGAAATTTCGTTTCTTTCATCCCAAACTTTGATAGGTCCGATTTCCAACTTGTTGGTGGTAAAGGATACATTGTCAATTTGCTTGATGATTACAATATTGTTTTCAAGGGCCACGCCTGGAACAATGTGGATACGTCGCCATCATTAATCAGTAATATAGTTCGAACATGGGTTTTTGCTTTAGTCGGAAGGGTTGAGTTTCCTGATTTATCTTTGGTAAAAGCAACTAATAGTAGAAATGGGCTTGAATGGGAAGGTCAGGTGGGAGAAGGTCAGTTTAAAGCCATCATAATTGATCCGAATCAGCAATCTATTGTTCAAACTGGGGATAGAATCGACATTAGTGTCTTTGATCGGGAAGGAACGCGTGTGTCAGAAACGTTGGTCATGTATGTTAATCAACAAGATATTGTTAAAGCATATCGAGTTTTACGTTTGAAACCAAGGCTTATTCCAGACCGGACGAGACTGCTCCCAAATTATCCAAATCCTTCTAATCCTGAAACTTGGATTCCTTTTGAAATTAACCAAGATAGCGAGGTCTCGATAACCATTTATGATATTTCGGGTACACCCGTTAGAACAATTAGAGTTGGTTATGTAGAAGCTGGAAGTTATATAAGCCAATCAAGAGTTATCTATTGGGAAGGGAAAACTGATACTGGAGGAAGGATTTCCAGTGGTATATATTTCTACACACTGAGGATGGGTACGTCCATATGCACACGGAAAATGATTGTTTTAAAGTAGGTTGGATAGCATGAAGAATATTGATGAATGCCAAGCAAGGTGATATCTTCAGCGAGAAGATTAGGTTTCAGCCTGAGTTGCTGTTAGAAACAGAGAGAGTAGTATATAATGAGTAAATGATAAGTGTAAGCTTGAAAAATGCTCGCACCTATGTATGTCTGTAATGGCCTAATCAACGGATGGTTTTGGTATGGAATGCACTGTCTTGCTTAAGAAAATCAAGTTTCGGCTTCTATCAGCCAAAATGGATACTAGGTTATTCAGTCTATGAAATTTTTTATGGTTGTATGTTAGTTGGAGTTAATGCCTTAGTGTATCAAAAATACACTCGAGCTAGTTGGCATAATTGCCATATGCGTTCGTCAGAATCTGACAGGAATTGAAGAGTTGAGAGAGGCAAAAACTGTCGACAAGAAACCTTTGAATTTGATAAAGTGTTAATCGATGATAAATAGACATGAGTATTACCTCCTATTGGAGATAAATTGGAAACAAAAGCAATTAACAATGTAATTTCAGAATGAGTTTTGGAGGCGTTTGAATTGGAATAAGCAAGATTGGAAGTAATTAAGTGCTAAGGATGAAGTTAATTATCACTTGATATTGTAACTCAATAAATTACTAATAAGGCAATAGAAAAAATGAAAACTTACGTCTTTATAGACATTGACACCCAAATTGATTTTATTCATGATTTGGGTAATCTTGCTGTGCCTGGTGCGGAGGCACTCCGTGACAATCTAAAGGCTCTGACAGATTTCGCTTTGGCGAATAAAATTAAGATTATTGCTTCTACTGATGCACATTCACCGGATGATTCAGAGTTTGAGATTTTTCCATCTCATTGCGTAGTTGGTACTGATGGTCAACTGAAGATTGAAGAGACAACTGTTGAAAACAACAGTGTGATTAAAAACGAAGCTGAAGCTGCGGATTTGGTTGGTCAGGTTTCAGGTTTCGATCAGGTTCTACTGGAGAAGCAGACCTTTGACGTTTTCACAAATCTACATACCGAAGCAGTTATAGATTCACTGCAAGCGGAAGAATATGTGGTTTACGGCGTGGCAACTGACTACTGTGTGAAAGCGGCAGTACTTGGGTTGTTGGAGCGTGGATGCAAGGTTACCGTAGTTGAAGACGCGATTGCTCCGGTGGAGGAACAAACAGGTGAAGAGTCGCTGACATTGATGCGAGAAGAAGGGGCTA
>Ga0257112_10001091_pt1 | contig 10434 bp, 9 predicted proteins | sample LP_taG_5_FD_191565 | JGI IMG/M metagenome (GOLD analysis project Ga0257112, IMG submission 191565) | Marine microbial communities from Northeast Subartic Pacific Ocean, Canada - LP_J_2015_P26_1000m | ecosystem: Environmental > Aquatic > Marine > Oceanic | place: Canada: Northeast Subartic...
GCAAGCATATCTACTTTTACTGATGGACGATTGTTGACTAGAACCTTGATTAAGGAGTGAGTCATAACCATATCTCCTATCCATGCAGGTCCAACAATTAGTATTGAATATGGTTGCATATGAGAATCACGCAGATATGAAGTCTAAATATTCTTTTATACCCAGAGAAATATTACGAAACTGTATATCACATCCCACATGTCGTAACTTTTCTAAATGAGCTTTGGTGCAATATTGATAAACATCCCTAAGGTTTTCAGGGAAAGGAATATAACTAATCTTTCCGGATCCATGCCAGTCAATGACTGTATTAGCAACATCATTAAAGGTACTAGGTTTTCCTGTGCCCACATTAAAAATACCTGAGATACCTGGGTTTTCCAAAAACCAAAGGGTGACATCACACACGTCATCAGAAAATACAAAATCACGAAGTTGGCAACCATCATCAAAACCATGTGAGCTTTCGAAAACTTTAACTTCGCCACTTTCCTTAATTTGTTTATTAAAATGAAACACAACGCTAGCCATCGAACCTTTATGTTTTTCGCCAGGACCATAAACATTAAAATATCTCAAGCCAACAACCTGCTGTTTATAAGATAGCTCTAGCTTCCTGACATATTGATCAAATAAAAGTTTTGAGTATCCATACACATTTAAAGGGGCTTCATTCTCAGGAGTTTCTTCAAAATTTTTAGATTGACCATAAACTGCTGCTGACGAAGCATAGATAAATGGGATATTCTTCATAAGACATGAATTTAATAATTTTTTGGAATAGGTAAAATTATTTTCCATCATAAAACGGCCATTCCATTCGGTTGTAGTGGTACACGCACCCAGATGCAATACCGATTGAATTGATTTAGACAAAGCGCGATTGGATTCCAAATAAGGAATAAATTCATCTTTATCTACATAATCACAAATGTTCAGATCTGCGATGTTTGAAAATTTATGGCCGTCAGTCAGATCATCCACTATAAGAACATCGTGTCCTCGAGAATCAATAAGTTTACGGGCTAAATTGCTTCCTATAAAACCAGCCCCGCCGGTAATAATGTGCATAAATTTATCCGTCTTTAGCAAGATAGTATTTTGCCCCGCAATAGGGGCATTTTATTTCGCCAGTCTCTTCTATAGGTAAATACACTCTAGGATGAGAGTTCCATAGGTACATTCCAGGCATTGGACAAGATAATGGGATATCGTCTGGTTTAACCTCATATTGATTCTCCGCATTTGCCACAATTAAATTTTTTGTATCTTTTTCTGATTCCACCATCCAATGTACCGCCTATAGATGTAAAAAATTGGTGATAAGATTCACTGCTATTGTTTGGAAATCCAACGAAGCAGTGCTTCTTGTATTTCATCTCCGAAACCCTTATGAATATCTTCATAATTTTGAATTAAAGCAACGGCATAACGTTCTCCAGACTGAGACTGTATGTACCCTGCCATGGAAATAACATGATCTATCCTTCCCGTTTTTAAATGCGCCATGCCTGTCAATTCTTCATTATTAAAACGATGAGACATAGTACCATCCATACCCGACAAAGAAAGGGATGAAATAAATTCTGGCATGTATGGGCTTTTGTATGCATAAACTAAAAGATCTACTAATTGTTTTGCGTTAATACGCGCTTTTCGAGACAAACCAGAACCATTATCGATAACTAGATTTTCTGAATCAATGTTTTTCCTTTCGAGCCAATTTTTAATGACTTTGCGACCATTATTTTCAGTTCCTGGCTGACCAAATTTTTCTGCTGCAAGAGTCAACAGGAGATGTTTCGCCATTACATTATTGCTAAATTTGTTTATGCTTTTAATGACCTCAGCAAGGGACAGGGACTCAAAAGATAGAAACGGCTCAACCTCGATATCGCTTTTTACATTTTTCCACCCACCTTTTAACTCTCCTCCTGACTCTTCCCATATAGATTTAAATAAACCATATGTATATTCATTGTGAGTAAGCGCCATTCGGCTCATCGAATATTCGTTACAATCTCGTGGAAATTCCCCACTAAATATAAATTTATTGTATTTCTCATTTGGGGATATGGTAATCCCCCGTTGATATCCACGACATTCGCCATCAACAGTTGACAGTCGATTTATTATCTGCAAATCCTCGATAGAGGGATCCATATAAATTTGAACGTTTTTGGAAGAATCATCCGGATAAAAAAAGTAGTTGATAACTTTAAAATTCATCATCAAAGCATTGGGCTCTACGTTATATGCTCGAAGCGGTTCATTATCAAAAGCAGACGGGTCGTAATCTACAATTTTAAAAAAACTATCGTCAAGGAGTAGATTCCCATCAATGTTTTTTATTTCTCTAGATCGCAAATAATGAATGAGCTGCCATACTCTAGAGCTCACTAAAAATGGGTCTCCATAACCTTTCAAAAGCAGGTCACCTTGCAAGGTATTTTTGTCGGTGTCGATATCACCTAAAAGATGAACATCTGTCTTCCACTTATAGTTAGGCCCAAGTTCCTCAAGAGCAACTAATGTTGTTAAGATTTTTATGGTCGAGGCGGGAATTTTTGACTCGCCTTCATTCCATGACAAAAGTGTCTCGCTATTCTTAAGATCAACAACGTATAGGCTTAAACTATCGCCTGAAATATTTCTATGCTTTAAAACACTTCTAATACTTACTGGAAGAATTTGCTCGCTAAGTGAATCTATGGCCTTTTGTTCATCAGCAACTGATTCGATAGAAGTGAAGACTGCTATGCAAGCCAACAGTGTTTTGATGCTTAGCAATGCCTTTCTATTTCTTGAAATTGTCATCAATTAAAGTCATATAAAAATAATTTTTAATACATTCGTTTTCTAATTTATCTATCTTCAGCCCCGAACTCAATTTTAAAACCCAAATACTCTCATCATATATACCCAAATTTCAGTTTAAATAACGAATCATGTATTGCTATAATCAAAAAAGGAGACAAAATGACAATACTACAAAGCAACAGCCCAACTAACTTGGAATTCAACCCAAGGCACCCTTCGTTTAATCTTATTGATTCTCTCAAAAAAGACTGGCACGGAGACAGCGCATTCCGAACCGCTTGGTATAATGCCCTCTCTATGCTATTTCCTATAGGAGAAAAGTTTTTTATTGATAGTGTCTTGCATTTTAAAAAAGAAATTACTGATCCAAAACTCTTAAATGAGATAAAAAATTTCCAAGGCCAAGAAGCCATCCACAGGCTTCAGCATCAACAATATAATGAGCTACTTTGTGAACTTCGAGGCTATGATTTGGAGGCATTTGAAAAGCCGCTTCGAAAAAGAATGTCCTGGGTTCAAAAAAACCTTTCGCCCAGACGCCGATTAGCTGGGACTGCCGCAGCGGAGCATCTAACGGCAATAATGGCGCATAGAATGTTGACTAAAAAAGATTCTTTTATCGATGCAGATCAAAATATTGCAAAGCTGTGGTATTGGCATGGCATAGAAGAAACAGAACACAAATCTGTCGCTTATGATGTTTATTGTGCAGTTGGTGGGACAATACATGAACGTCGTCGAGCCCTATTAGTAAGCACTTTCTTTCTCTATAAAGATGTTTTTAGAAATATTTATCTTATTCTTAAAAAAGATGGAAAACTATGGAATTTAAAAGAGTGGATGAGTGGTTTTAAATTCATGTTTATAACTCCAGGCGTTATACCGCATATGATAATTCCATGGTTAAAGTATTTTCGAAAAAGTTTCCACCCTTGGAACATGGATAATAGACATCTTATTAAACAATGGGAAGACGGACATTTTGATAACCCATCTGAAACCGTGAGTTACTGAGAACCATGTAATTATCATACCTCAGACTCTGGAACTAGAGTCAAAAAAGGTGGAATTCACAAGGTATGACTAATAATATCAAAAAACCTTCTCAAACTTCTTGGGCGCAAAAAAAAGCGTTCTTCTTGTCTTCATTAAGTCATAACAAAAGAGATCTCACAGCTGCGCCTATAAAATATTCGCTGGGTTTACTGGCAATCCCTATGATGCTTGAAATGTCAATGGAAGCAATTTTCGCGGTTGTTGATATTGTGTTCGTCTCTTGGCTTGGAACCAATGCCATTGCTGCAGTAGGAATAACCGAAGCAATTGTAACTGTTTTATATTCAATTGCTACAGGACTTGGTATAACAGTAACAGCCATGGTATCTCGGCGTATTGGTGAAAAAAAACCAGGTACTGCAGCAAAAATTATTGGTCAAACTATTTGGATCGGAGCTTTAATTTCTATTATTACAGGATGCGTTGGTGTTTTGTATGCATCTGAACTATTACGGCTGCTGGGAGCAAGTGAAGCCGTTATTACAGAAGGAAAGAATTTTGCTTCCATTCTCCTAGGAGGTTCATTCAGCATTGTATATCTATTTCTACTTAATGCTGCTTTTCGTGGGGCTGGAGATGCCCCAGTCGCGTTACGATCACTAGCAATTGCAAATCTACTTAATATCATCCTTGATCCCTGCTTAATTTTTGGATTGGGTCCTTTTCCAGAGCTCGGAGTTACCGGAGCGGCTGTAGCAACTACAATTGGTCGAACCATAGGAGTTTTGTATCTCCTTTATTTTTTATTTTTAGGTAACGGTCGTGTGAAACTTGCTTCAAGAGATCTAATTTTAGTTCCCTCTCTGGTGAAACGTATTTTTAGAGTTTCATTGTATGCAATAGGACAATTCTTAATAACAACCTCCAGTTGGATTGTATTAATAAGAATTATTGCCCTTTTTGGAACCGCGCCAGTTGCAGCTTACACGGTTACTTTGAGACTGATGGAATTTGTTTGGCTTCCTTGCTGGGGCCTCGGGAATGCTACAGCAACCTTAGTCGGACAAAATCTAGGAGCTAAAAAACCCGAGAGAGCAAAACAAACAGTATGGGAAGGGGCTAAATATAATTTAATGCTGATGACATTGCTTGGATTAATTCAAGTAATTTTTGCACCTCAAATTATTAGTTTATTCTCAACTGAACAAGAAGTCATACGCCACGGTATCAACTGCCTCAGAATAATTGGTGCTGGATTTCCAGCCTATGCCATCGGAATGATAATAATTCAGTCTTTAAATGGTGCAGGAGATATGATTACACCGTCTATTATGAATTTTATCTGCTTCTGGTTGATTCAAATACCCTTGGCTTACTGGCTATCAGCAATAGTTAATGTTGGTCCAAGTGGAGTTTTTATAGCAATTATTTTTTCTGAGACACTACTCACTGTAATGGCTGTATGGTTTTTTCGGAAAGATTCCTGGTTAAAACAACAGATCTAGTAGACAACAAAATTGTATAATTTTAATAAGAAATTAACTTATGTCTTCAAACAAAACACTTATTGATTTCCATAATGCCACGCTATACCGCAATAAAAAAAAAGTATTCGACAATTTAAATTTGAGAATCAGGGCTAAAGATCAGGTAGCAATTCTAGGCCCTAACGGTTCAGGTAAAACAACACTTCTAAAGGCGATAAATCGAGAAATATATCCTGTTTTTGAGGATGGTGCATGGATAAAAATTCTAGGTAAAGAAACCTGGAATGTTTGGGACCTACGTTCGAAACTCGGCATCGTATCAAATGAACTTCAAATTATATATAACAAAAATATAACTGGTATTAATGTAGTTTTATCTGGTTACCTTTCTAGTATTGGGACGCACGGGTTACTAGCAAAACAAATAACCAAAATTAACGAATCAAGCGCCGAAACATTGATGAAAAATATTGGTATAGAACATCTATCAAATATTCCTCTTAAAAAAATGTCTACCGGAGAACAACGTCGCTGTCTATTAGCACGAGCTTTGGTGCACAGCCCAGATACCTTAATATTGGATGAGCCGACCACTGGATTAGATCTTTTAGCCAGATGTGAATACTTAGATTTAATTAATCGTCTTATTCTAAAAGGGCGAAATATTATCCTCGTTACTCATCGATTAGATGAGATTCCTCCTGAAATAAATCGAATAGTTATGATTCGAAATGGAACCATTATCATAGATGGACCAAAAAAAGATGTCATTAATGAAAAAAATCTTCAATTAACATTTGGCATTTCTATCGGCCTTAAAGTTCTTAATAATTACTATCTAACCTATCCAAAAAAAAACAACAAATAACAAAATCCTACTATTTTTCTATAATCGAAAAAATAAATGACTTAAAACCTTCAGGATCTTGAAGAAAACTTTCTTTTTCCCTTTTTGTTAATTTTTTTATTTTAATTTCTACTTGTTGTGCTGCACGCCTGTTTCCAATTTTGGAAGTAAAAACAAGTTCTAATGGTGTTTTTCCCCTAAGATATTTTGCACCTCTGCCTTCAACGTGCTCGAATAATCTCTTTTTTACGTCAGTTGCTATGCCAGTATAAAGGCTGTTGTCATTGCAGCGAAGAAGATAAATACTCCAGTTATCCACTATATAATCTCAAGCATAACCGCCAACCAATTTATCACCTAAAACTTTAAAAACAGCATCTTTTATTACTGCCATATTTTCTTTGTTGTTATCGAATGTAATGATAATTTCATTATCTCCGCCTAATATTTCCTGAGGTTCGTATAAACGAATAACCAGCATAAAATCGAGTAATTCGGCTTCACAAATAAAATCCTTACCAACCGCTGTTATCTCGTCCATTTCAAGATGAATATCTGCTCCAGAAGAACCACCATGAGATCTCATAATTAAAAAATATTCATTTATCAAATCGTCTGCGTTTTTGGAAACAAAGAGAAGCATCATAGAATTTTTCTTTATACCAAATGTCACTATGTTGTAATGTCTTTTCATTGATACTAAAAATTTAAACACTATTTTTATATAATTATACCTAATCTTTTAAACGACTTATTTTAGTATCTTTTTCATTCCATATTTTGCCTAACCATCGATGAAATCTTTTTCTGTACTGATCATCTTCGATGTAATTAGTATCAATCATCCAATCTTCTACCGGTCGTTTAACTATATCAATAATGACGTGGTCAAATTGGCCACAAATCATATCCCAGAATTTAGGGGTCTTTTTTGGATAAATAATAGTCACATCTAGTATGACATCAAACATTTCTCCCATGGAGGATAAAACCAAGGCAACTCCCCCTGCCCGGGGAGGCAGCAAAAATTTATAGGGTGATTTATATTGTAATTTCTTTTTTTCTGTAAAGCGTGTTCCTTCTATAAAATTGATAACACTTGTAGGTACGTTCCTAAACTTTTCACATGCCATCCTGGTAACTTCTAAATCTTTTCCTTTCGCTTGAGGGTGTTTTTTTAAATATTTTTTTGAATACCTTTTCATAAAGGGCATGTCTAGCGCCAACCATGCAATGCCTAGAATGGGTAACCAGACCAATTCACGTTTTATAAAAAACTTAAGGAAGGGTATGCGTGGATTAAAAATTGTCTGTAAAACAATGATATCTACCCAGGATAAATGATTAACAATCAATAAGTACCAACTATTAAAATTTAATTGATCTAAACCAGATATTTCCCATTTTGTTTTACTAAAAATTGAAAAAATTTTTGAATTACATAACACCCAATTAGATGCCATAGCCATAATCCAATTTGTCATTAACCGTTGAAAAGATTTAATGGGTATAAGAAACTTAACAATTGCAAAAGATAACAATGGGCAAAACCATAGAATGGTATTTACCATAATAATCAAAAATATTATAAAGCCCTTAGCATTTTTGAAGAATTTTTTTATCATTAGCGTATATTGTATTACTTAGAAAATCGTTGGTCAGAAAATTATGATATCACTCAGTATAAATGAAAAATTATATGAAATAGAAGTAGATCCAGAAACACCTATTTTATGGGTTATCCGTGACATCATCGGCTTGACTGGAACAAAATTTGGATGTGGAATTGCACAGTGCGGAGCTTGCACCGTTCACCTTGATGGAGTTGCTATAAGATCCTGTGTTTTACCGATAAGTGCGGTTGGCGGTAAAAAAATTACTACCATAGAAGGAATAAACAGCTCTGATGGAAAGCTTCATCCACTTCAAACGGCCTGGATTTCTGAACAAGTACCCCAATGTGGTTACTGTCAATCAGGACAAATTATGTCCGCCGCAGCATTATTATCAAGAAATTCATCGCCAACTGATAGTGATATTGATCAGGCTATGAGTGGTAATATTTGTCGTTGCGGTACTTATGGGAGAATACGAAAAGGAATAAAAAAAGCTGCACTCGAAATGAGTGAAGCAACGTCTAGCAAGGGAACTGTCAAATGAATAAATGGACAAGACGTGCATTTGTGACAACTGGTGTTATAACGGGAGGAGTTCTTGCAATTGGTGTCGGAATCCGTCCTGGAAAGCGTACTAAAAAAGTTGCAGATTTTATCGCCAATAAAAATGAGAGTGTTCTGAATGTTTGGCTAAAAATTTCTCCGGATAATACGGTGACTGCAATTGTTCCTCATGCTGAAATGGGTCAGGGAGTACACACCACTCTTGCAATGATGCTAGCAGACGAAATGGATGCTGATTGGAACCAAGTTGAGGTAATGGAGGCGCCAGCAAAAAAAGAATATGCTAATTATGCCCTAGCTAAGGGTTATTTGATTGGTGATACAGACTTTCCATCCTTTATGATTGATACCCTTGATGGTTTTTTTCTTACAGCTGCCAAAACAATGAGTCTTCAAATTACTGGAGGGAGCACTTCTGTAAAAACTACAGGGATATTCGGCATGAGAGTTGCAGGAGCTGCTGCAAAATCTATGTTACTTCAAGCTGCCTCTGAAATTTGGCAAGTTCCCGTTAAGGAGCTTCAAGCAATCAAGAGTCGCATCCTGCATCCATCAACTAACCGATCTGCGCCATTCTCAGATTTTGCTCTCGCTGCTGCCGATATAGAAATACCGCCCAAACCGCAGCTCAAATCAGAAAAAGAATTCACAATCATGGGGACATCTCCCCCTAAAATTGATATACCTTCTAAAACTGATGGATCTGCAAACTTTGGTATTGATATACATTTACCAAACATGAAATATGCAACTGTAAAGGCAGCTCCTGTTTTTGGCGCTAAAGTAAAATCCATCGATGAATCATCAATTCAGAACATGCCTGGTATTCGTAAAATAGTGAACTTAGGAGATGCGGTTGCAGTTATTGCTGACGGTTACTGGCAAGCTAAACAAGCATTGAAAAAACTAAGTATAGAATTCACTAAAAGTGGTTATGAAAATGTTGATCAAAGCGCAATTTTTTTACAGTTCGAAAAAGCGATGGATAAAGCTAAAAAAAATAACGCCAACAAAATAGACTTCAAAACTGGTAACACCAATATAGCAATGCAACAATCAAGTCATTCTATAGAAGCAGAGTATCGAGTTCCTTATCTTGCGCATGCCACCATGGAACCAATGAATTGCACTGCGTGGGTACATGATGGTCAATGCGAGCTCTGGCTTGGAACCCAAAACCCTCTAGGCTTTGCGGCTGAAGTTGCAAGCGCTCTAAGTCTTGATGTAGACAATATTTTATTACATAACCAATATTTGGGAGGTGGATTCGGTCGAAGAGCTTTCTCTGATTTTGCAATTCAAGCAAGTTTAGTTGCACAAGAAGTCCACTATCCAGTTAAACTAATCTGGTCACGCGAAGAAGATATGCAGCATGATCATTATAGACAAGCTAATATCAGTCGTTTTAAGGCATCCTTCGATAAAAAGGGGAATCCAACAGCATGGATTAATCAATTTGTAGATAAACATGATCCGATAGAAGCCCCTTACATACCATATGCTATAGATAATCAGCTGATTCATTACGCCGACAGCAAAACTCATGTACCTTGGGGGTTCTGGAGAAGCGTTGATCACTCATTGCACGCATTTTTTACAGAATCATTCATTGATGAAATGGCACATGATGTTAAAAAGGATGCTTATGAATTTCGCCGATATCTTTTAAAAAATAACAAGAACTTCATTGATGTCCTAGACTTGGCAGCAGAAAAGTCAAAATGGTATGAACCGCTTCCTAAAAATTGGGGCCGTGGCATTGCTATTCATAAATCATTTGGAACTATAGTTGCGCAAGTGGTTGATGTCGAAATTATCAATAAAAAGGCACTAGTCCATAAGGTAACTTGTGTTGTTGATTGTGGTTTTGCTATACATCCTGAAGGTCTCAAGTCACAAATGGAAAGTGGTATCGTCTATGGGTTAACTGCAGCTCTCTACAGTGATATATCCATCCAAAATGGTGCGGTGGCACAAAGTAATTTTCATGACTACGAAATGTTACGCATGAATGAATCCCCTGAAATCAACACCTATATTATTAATGGTGGTGGTAAAATTGGAGGGGCTGGTGAACCAGGCACACCGGCAATAGCTCCGGCAC
>Ga0257112_10001092_pt1 | contig 10429 bp, 11 predicted proteins | sample LP_taG_5_FD_191565 | JGI IMG/M metagenome (GOLD analysis project Ga0257112, IMG submission 191565) | Marine microbial communities from Northeast Subartic Pacific Ocean, Canada - LP_J_2015_P26_1000m | ecosystem: Environmental > Aquatic > Marine > Oceanic | place: Canada: Northeast Subartic...
CCAGTTTTTCGACCTTATTCAATCTGTTGACAGCCTCAGACTAGCTAAAGCTATAGATCGCAGATCTACTGATCTGGGAATACAACAGCCTATTTTAATTCAAGTTAACACCTCTGGAGAAGCAAGTAAATTCGGTATTATGCCAAATCAAGTCCAAGATTTCATTAAGCAAGCTTCGACTTACTCAAATATTCAAATTAAAGGATTAATGACAATTGGAAAACCTGAGCCAGATCCCGAGTCTGTTCGTCCATCTTTTTCCATGCTTAGGAAATTACGGGATGATATTGCCACACAGAATTTGATTAACGTTGATATGAATTGCTTGTCAATGGGTATGACAAACGATTTTGGAGTCGCAATTGAGGAAGGAGCGAACTGCATTCGGATTGGCAGATCAATTTTTGGAGAACGAAATTGATGCCCGAGCAATTTAATATGTCCCTATCTACTATCGGTCGTTTTGGAGTTATTGGCGTTGGTAACATGGGTGCAGCTATAATCCGTGGCGTGGCGAAAAAATTGCTGAGTAGTGAGCAAATCTTCGTCACAGATGTAGATCCACAAAAAGTTGATGAATTGCGTACAGAGCTTGGCGTTAATGCTTTTGATACCGTTGGTCAATTGGTCGAAAACGTTGATACTATTCTTTACTCAGCTAAACCAAACAACGCAGCAAAGATCTTTAAACAAGCAAGAGAGCTTGTTAAGCCAAGTCAACTTTTAATCTCAATAGCAGCAGGTATTCCAATTGCGCAACTGGAGTCTTATTTTGCTGAATCTATTCCTGTCATTCGCGTCATGCCAAACATTGCCGTAACAGTAGGCTCAGGAGTAGCAGCAATATCGCCTGGCAGTTACGCTGATGAAAATCATCTTGCCAAATCACAGGCAATCTTCAATGCAGTTGGCAGTTCCTTAATCATTGAAGAGAAGCAATTAGACGCTGTAACTGGTTTGAGCGGTAGTGGCCCGGCATTCGTTTTTGTGTTCATAGAGGCACTAATAGACGCAGGCGTGCATGTCGGATTGTCCCGTGAAGATGCCCATCAATTAGCTGTCCAGACTGTTCTAGGGGCAGCTAAGATAATCGATCAGAATGGAGAACATCCAGCCGTTTGGAAAAGTCGGGTGACCACGCCAGCAGGAACAACAGCCGCAGGATTATTTGAACTAGAACAAGGTAAATTTCGCTCAATTATCAATGCGGCAGTAATCGCTGCAACTGAACGTGCCCAAGAACTCGCATATGCGTAAAAGGTTACAAGGTTTTTTTCTATGATTGCTTCTATTTTAGGTCAATTGATTCATCTCTATTCTCTCATTGTTTTTGTGAATGTAATCTTATCTTGGGTTGTACACACTTCACACAATGTGACGGTTCGCAGAGTTCACAGGACAACAAGTCAACTGGTTGATCCCGTGCTTGATCCAATTCGTCGTATAATGAGTCCAATCACACAAAACATCAGGCTTGATTTTTCACCCTTCATTCTTCTAATACTTCTTGATCAAGTCTCGCGCATGTTGGGATAATTCATGAATGGTATAGCAATGCCGAATTATATTTTAGATCAACATCTCGAAGAGCAAGTTGCAGAGAAATGGAAACTGCTAAATATCTATGGGAAACTTATGGACAGAACGGAAGCAGAGCAATTTACTCTTCGTGAAATGCCGATCGCTGTTGACAGTCTTGATTTTGATAACTTGGCCGCTAGGATTCATCAAGATATATTTCTAAAAAACAATTTACAACAAAACATATATGTCGATTACACACCGCATTGGGACTATTGTGCACCTAGTATCCAACAACAGATCCTTAACACAGAACCAAAAGAATCACCTCACGATGTTTTAGCATTTCGTAATCAGTATAGGCAGTGCTTCCAAATAGCAATTGGAGCTAGGAAACAAGAACTTGAAGCACTTGGTATGTTTGCCAATTGGAAGAATAGCACAAAGAATTTATACAACCGAAATGAGTCGAAAATCCTGACTTCTTTCAATAAACTCCGAGCACAAAAACAAATTGAGACGGATCAGAAACTGGAAGTGTGGTGTTATAACCGCAATATGGTAGCCGAAGAAGATGATTTTGAGATTCGACCGACTGAGGTATTATCAGGATACGTCAAATTTCCGATGAAGGTCGGTTTTGAAGAATTTGGCAGTAGCATGTCCATAGTAGTTTCTATTAAAGAAATCTGGCAAGTGGTAGCCACGGTTGCTATCGGTATTAGGATAGATCAACGCTATTTCGTCGCTAAATTGGGTAAAGAAACGGTTATCATTGCTGAATCAGATGTTCTTTCAGATGTTCTTGAGGATAAGCTGCAGTTTATTAGGCCTATCGACTCAGAACAAGTGGCAGAATGCATTTGTATGCATCCGATTTTAAACTCTGATATACCAGTTGTCCAACTGTCAGATGCCAATAATTGGGATGGGATTTCTCATATTGCACCTGGGCATGATCCAGATCATTATATCATAGCACAGACTAAAGCACTACCAATATCAAGTGTTATTGACAATACTGGCTACCTCAATGAAACAACAAATATGTTTTATGGCCTCAAGATTACGGAGGCGGAAAAAATCATTGAATCTGAATTGGCCAAACGAAATTATCTGGTTCAAACGAGTAAAAGTGTAGTCCAATTGCCATATTGTAGCATGTCGAAGTGTAGTGCTATCTATCGACTAGTACATAAATGGAGCCTAGCTATTGATAGATCTGTTGTCACCAAACTGGTAAATTGTGATCAAAATTGGGATGGGCATCCAACAAAAGACACACTTTGGATTAAGGAAATGATCTTGCAAACCCCCCCGCCATCTATTTCTAGTCATCGAAATGGAAGCATCCCTTTTCCAATCTTCCAATGCGAGAAATGTAATACGCAACTTTCAGACGCAAAAACACTTAAGGCTATTCGTGAGCTCATTTCCCGCCGTGGTAACGATATCTGGTTCAAACTTGAAGCGGAAGATCTGTTACCAATGGAGACAATTTGCGCTAGTTGTGGCTCAAGGAAGTTTCACAAAGAAACTACTTTCCTAAGTGAAAAATTTGCAGTTATTATTAACGAGATTAACAACTCTGACGTGGGAAAAAACTATCCGAAATCAACTAGCTATTATTTCCATTGTTCGGAAGAGTTCTCGAAATGGTTTGCACAACTGAATCTAGTTTCAATTGCCTTACACAAAACAATCCCGTATCGAAAAGTAGAGATGGTTAAAATAAACAAAAATTTCGCTCACCTCGGAGTCAATGAAGAAATAGTTGGCCGTTATCCCGCTGACGTAGTAAGGATTTTCGCCATAGCTGAATCCCATAATGGGAATTCAGTTGATCAGCAATTTCAAGCATGTCAGAAAAATTATCGGTATATTAGTGAAACTTTGCAACAAATTTCATTCATTATCAGCGGTTTAAATTCTAAGCAGGATTCGCAAACACTCAGTAACATCCACGAATCGGATAACCAAGTGTTAGAACATACCAATACTTGGCTGTCAGAAATTGATTCTGCTTATGTTCGTAAGGATTTTGGTCTGGTCTGGTGTTTGATTAAGGAATTTTCTCAGATGCACCTAAGGGAGAATTATCTGCCTCAGTTGGAGGATTTTGTCGCCAAAAACAACTCCTTTCTGGTTAGCGGATTCACACGAAGTCTCCACTATCAAATCCTGATTGTGTATCTTCAGCGTATCGCACCAATTACTCCATTTCTCTCAGAATACATTTACACAAAGTTAATTGATCAAATTAATCCAATTGAAGCCCCCCAATTAAGCATTTTTCTACTTGACTGGGTGTCTCAAATTCCCAAAAATTAGCAAGGATCAAACCATGGCTACTTTAGATGGTGATTTACAAAAGGGAACAAATTATGTTCGTCCTGTTATTCCGTTACTTGGCATCTCAATTCTCATTATTTGTCTTGATCAGCTAACCAAAATAATCGTCGCGCAACATATCGATTATTACAACCAAAAAATTGTTGTGATTGAAGGCTTTTTTAACCTTCGCCATGATCGCAATAGCGGAGCGGCTTTTAGTCTAATGCAGGGCCAACGCACCTTGCTGATCGTTGCCACAATTTTGGCAATGATTTTTATCGCGTATTATTATTTCCAATTTCGGCATAGCCTTTGGATGCGGGTTGGACTTGGGTTTATTTTAGGTGGAGCAATCGGTAATTTGATAGACCGCATCCGGTATGGCGAAGTCATCGATTTTCTTCAATTTGGGATATTACCTAAGTACAAGTGGCCAACTTTTAACCTCGCAGACACTGCAATTTGTATAGGGGCAGCTATGCTTATTATCTACACAATACGAACACGAAAATTAAATTTTGAAGAAACATTTGAAAATTAAATTCGAGTTACTAATCTGCTTCACACTAATGTTCACTTGTAACAACAGCATTTTTTCACAGTTTGTAACGGAAGATTCGGAAATTGAAGAAACAACAGAGGATCGTCAAGAAGAGTCAGAAGAACCAGACAAATATCATGAAAGTGCGTTGCGTCGTTTCGAGATTATCATCCTAAGCTCCCTTCCGTTTACCGCAGTTCACAGCTTTTTCATGGTTCGTGGGATTGAAATGATACGCCAAAATAAGTTTTCTCCCAAACTCTCCGATCAGAATTTTCGTGCAATCGGTATGTGTACAGCTTGCTTTTCACTGTTCATTGGAATACGAGATTGGTACATGATGCGTGGTAAAGTCCGATCCGAACCATTGATTCCACGAGAGCGCCTCCCTAAGCGTAGGCCGACGGAACCTAACATAAGTTTATCTAATGACAGAATCGTAAGGCTTGTTGGCATTCGATTCTAATGGTATTTAATTACAACCCTGCTGACCAATTCCCAGCCCCCACCATTTGGGAAGAACCCAAAGGTATTAGTAATTATGCGTGTTTTATTCATGGGAACCAGTAATTTTGCTGTTCCAAGTTTTGAAAAATTAATCAGAGAAAAATTTGACATTGTTGGAGTGGTAACACAACCCGATCGACCGAGTGGCAGAGGAAGGAAACTACAGGCTTCCCCAATCAAGCTGATAGCTGAAAAGAACAAACTGAACATTTTTCAACCCGAGAAAGTACGGGAAAAATCCGTAGTTAGCCAGTTAAAACGTCTTGAACCTGATGTGATTGTTGTTATCGCCTTCGGACAGATTCTGCCAAGATCCATACTTGATATCCCTTCATCCGGGTGTTTCAATATCCATCCGTCGCTCTTACCCAAATATAGGGGCGCAGCACCAATTCAATGGGCGCTGATAAACGGAGAAACAGAGACAGGCATTACTATCATGTTGCTTGACGAAGGAGAGGATACTGGGGACATTATCTTGCAGAAACGTTCCAAAATTGATCCGGAAACTGATGCAATACTATTATATCAGCAACTGGGAAATCTCGCACCTAACCTGTTGATCCACATCCTAAGAAGATCGATCGATCAACTACCAATGACTCAACCACAGGAAAATTCATTGGCGACATATGCCCCACAATTGACAAAAGAACATGGCAACGTCAACTGGAATAAATCTGCGGTTGAGATTCTAAACCTTGTACGAGGAACTGCAATTTGGCCACAAGCCCATGCATTCTTGCGAGACAACTTGCATATTAAAATCCTTTCATGTTCACTCATGTCCATCAACAGCGGCAAAACTTTTCCACCAGGGACAATTGAAATAAGTAGAAATAAACAAGTAATCGTACATACTGCTCGGGGTAAGTTGATCTTGACTAAGGTGCAACCAGCGACCAAGAATAAGATGTCTGCTCATGATTTTGTCAATGGATATCGTATAAAAACAGGAGATCGATTTATTTCCTCATCTCAAAAAAACAATGATTTATAATATACTCAATTCGATTTTCAAAATCTTTTTTTCTCTCTTTATCATCATTAACTGTGTTGGCTGTTTTGTTGTCTTTTTGCTGATCCCAGAATGGATTCAGACCGAAGATATTATCACTCCTTCACTCATTGGCGAAACACATCAAAATGCAATGTCTATTGTCATGAAGGCAGGGTTAGCATTGGATAGCCAAATAGAGCACAAAACAAGCCCAATAGAACACAAAACCCAAAAAACTGTCTATGCTAAAGGCATCGTTATGACTCAAAGTCCGCTGTCAAAGACAAAAATAAAACGGTCAAAGCTGATCCGAATCGTACTAAGTTCCGGAGCTGAAATGAACAGTGTGCCAAACGTAGTCGGCAAGGACATTCAAGCCGCCGAAAAAATTCTTCAAGAACTGCAATTCCGTCGTGGGTACGTTACCACCGTTTATTCGAACCAATATCCGAAGGAGAATACAGTTATCGCCCAGACCCCGCTTGCAAATACAGTACTCCAAAGGTCAGGAGCGGTTAGCCTGCTTTTGAGTTTAGGAGCTCGTCCTCAGGTATTTGAAATGCCCAATTTAAAGGGAATGTTGGTGAATAATGTGCGCTCAATTCTCGAATCTCATGGCTTCAAAATCCAGTCAGTAGATTATGTTCTTCATCCTGAAATGCCGCAGGGACAAATTATCAGCCATCAACCGGCTATGGGAACGTTGATCCACGTTGGTCAGCAGGTTAATCTTGAAGTTAGTGGTTCACATAGAAACCAAAATAAAAGAGGAAATTTTTATGTGATTCGATATGATGTTTTAATCGTCGGTGACAAACCCAAACACTTGGAAATTCATATTGAAGATGAGCTAGGCAAAAGGAAAGTTGTTGATACTTATTACGAATCCAGCATGAAAATCCGTAAACCATACAAGATTTCTGGTAACGCCCGCATCTCGATATATGAAGATGGTCAGCGCGTCAAACATCAAGAGATCAAATGAAGAATGTCAAAATCGCTCCCTCCATACTCGCAGCAGATTTCAGTCAGTTGGGGGAGGATATACAGAAAGCAGCGGAATCGGGTGCTGACCTGATTCATTTTGACATTATGGATGGGCATTTTGTGCCGAATCTAACTATGGGAGTAGACCTTGTAAAGGCGGTCCGCCGATATACAGATCTTCCCTTTGATGTTCATCTAATGGTGACACACCCTCAGGACTATATCGAATCGTTTGTTGATGTTGGAGCCAACCTAATTACCATTCACGCTGAGATTGTGACTGCTCCGATTGATGTTGTGATTGGAAAAATAAAGTCACTTAACGTACTGGTGGGTTTGGCTACTCGCCCTCAAACCCCAATTTCAGTAATTGACCCATATCTTCCAGATTTAGATTTAGTTCTTCCAATGAGCGTCGAGCCTGGTTTTGGAGGCCAGAAGTTCATGTTGGATACCCTCGAAAAAATTAGTTATATCGATAAAAGAATTAAAGAAATTGGCAAGTCAATTGATTTGGAGGTAGATGGAGGAATTAATGAGAAAACGGCTCCGCTTGTCATTGAACGGGGGGCGACAATATTGGTTGCTGGTACAGCGATTTTCAAGCAAAGTAATTATGCGGATGCAATGAGTCAGCTTCGCCATTAAGGACAAATGAAATGCGCAGTTTCATAATTTCGCCAGATCAAATTGATGGTAATAAAATTCGCTGTAGTGCTTCGGAGCAGAAACACATAACCACAGTTTTACGGATGCAACAGGGAGATCAGGTACGATTTTTTGATGGGACTGGCAATTATTATATTGCTACGCTTAAATGTGTTGATGAAAACAATTTCTTTGCTCAGATTGTCAATCAAGGATCTAATCCTCAAAGGTTACCAAGCATCACTCTATTTCAAGGACTAACTAAATCTAGTAAAATGGATCTTATTATGCAAAAGGCAACAGAAATTGGTGTTGATCAGATTGTTCCAATGGTTACAGATAGATCCATCATTAATTTGAAGCCTTCAACTTGTATACAGAAACATGCTCGTTGGCAACGAATCGCACATGAAGCTACCAAGCAGTGTCAAAGATTGAGATTTCCTGAAATACTTCAACCCCAGAGTTTTACAGAGTGTTTACTATCGTTCGGAGACTTTGATGAAACAATTATGCTCTACGAACATGAAAAAGTAAGGTCAATACAATCTGTCCTACGCGGTTTCAGCTCGCTGGATTCAGTCGCTGTCTTGGTTGGACCAGAAGGAGGGTTTACCAATCAGGAAAATGAGACCGCACTGGCTGAAAATTGCATTCCAGTAACTCTAGGTACTAACATTCTCCGTGCGGAAACAGCAGCGATTGTGGCAGTGGCTCTCGTTGTCTATGAACTCAGAGTGGGAGGAGGCAACTAAAATGCCGACAGCATCCATTCTCACGTTTGGTTGTAAGGTCAATCAATACGACTCAAATACAATTTATGATACGATGGTACGAAGCGGGTATGAAATTGTTGATCCAGAGAAGAATGCAGATATTTGCGTTGTGAATACCTGTACTGTAACAAATTCTGCTGATCAGAAAGCGCGTCAGATAATCCGACGGATTATCCGTAAAAATCCACAAGCAAAGATAATTGTTACTGGATGCTATGCGGAGAGCGACCGCCAAGCCATAAAAGCAATTCCCGGTGTCTCATTAGTGTTTGGGAACCGTGAAAAAACGGAATTCCAACGTTATCTAGATATGATCAACAGTAAAAAATTGTTGCAAATTGAACCGATCGTCCATGATGCAGTAAGGGAACATGCCAACTTTAGTATAGGCATAAGTAGTCCTGGTGACCGAACACGTGCTATTATAAAAGTACAGGATGGGTGTAGTGCGTTTTGCACGTATTGTATTATTCCGTTCGTTCGCGGTCGAATGACAAGCCGACCGTTGACGGATATTATGGAAGAAGTTGGAAGGATTGCTACCGCTAATTGTAAGGAAATTGTTATTACAGGTGTTCACTTAGCATCTTACGGATTTGATATTGGGAGAAAAAAAACATTGTCAGACGTCCTTGAACAGGTTCATTCAATCGATGGCATCGAACGAATCCGGTTAAGCTCAATTGAACCGATGAATTTCCCATATAACCTAGCTGACTGCATGGCGGAATTGCCGAAATTCCAACCACATTTCCACCTCCCTTTACAGGCAGGATCAGATCAAACTTTGAAGAGAATGCGCCGTCGATACACAATTGAAGAATATGCTGGACTCGTTAAAAAACTGAGATCTCTGTTTCCAAGCGTTGGAATCACTACGGATATCATGGTTGGATTTCCCGGAGAGACAGATCGGGATTTTGAAGATTCCGCATCTTTTGTAGAAGAAATAAGCTTTAGCCAATTGCATGTATTCCGGTATTCTCCACGCAGAAACACACCAGCCGCGGATTACCCAAATCAGGTTGATCCTAAAATTTCCACCGAACGCAGTAGAAGGATGATTGATCTTGGTAACAAACTCAGTGCGACATTTCGGGAACAAATGATTGGCAAAACGGTGAATGTACTAGTCGAAAACTGTAAGGAAGATAAAGGCAATCTACTAACCGGATTCAGTGGGAATTACTTGCGAGTTTCCGTCGATGCACCGGACACAGCAATCAATCAGATCCTTCCAATTACTCTGAAATCGCTTTCTGGTGAAACCCTCAGGGGAAGTATAGCCGTTTAACAATAAATTCGTAGGGGATTATTAAATTAGGGAGTTGCTGCTAAATGAAGACTTTTTGCTAGGCGTGATTTCCTCCTATTGGCCGTACCTTTTTTAATCACACCTTTACTGGCAGCACTATCGAGCAGGCTCGTTGCGCGACGATAAAGAGATTCTGCTTCTTCAACGTTTCCTGCTTCTATTGCCGCTTTGGTTTTCTTGACGATAGTCCTGACGGCGGATTTCCGCCTGAAACTTACATCCCTTCTTCGTTTATCTGCGCGAATGTGCTTGAAAGCTGACGACCTATGTGCCATCTGTTAGTAAACCCTCCTTTTGATCATGTATAAGTATGTACTAAGATTAGTCATTGTCTGTTTCTTCGGAACTTGTTTCTAGAGTCTCTTCTGCCAGTTCTTCCTCGTCTATCTCTCCATCACTCGTGGGGATCAGAGTAGATTCAGTCTCCTCTATTTCTGATTCTGAATCATCATCTTCCTGTTGGACTGGAGCAATGGCTTCACGGAGCCTTACCTCTTCACTAGAAGGAACACGCTTGGGCTTTCCCTGAACACGGAGGGATGACGCAGAATCGTCCTCGCTCATTAGATCAATAAAGCTTTCCCTCTCTTCATCATTCATAAAATTGTATTCATCATCGTCAAGTGACAAGTCTTCGCTTTCACTTTTAGCTAACTCTTCCTCAAACTCATCAAATTCTGGATCATCTTCCAAATCTCCATCATCTTCCATAACACTGTCCTCTAAACCCAGTTGTAAACTGTGAGTGCGCGCACTATTTTCAAGGATTGTATCATCGTCACTGATTATGTCCTCTTCGT
>Ga0257112_10001096_pt1 | contig 10412 bp, 9 predicted proteins | sample LP_taG_5_FD_191565 | JGI IMG/M metagenome (GOLD analysis project Ga0257112, IMG submission 191565) | Marine microbial communities from Northeast Subartic Pacific Ocean, Canada - LP_J_2015_P26_1000m | ecosystem: Environmental > Aquatic > Marine > Oceanic | place: Canada: Northeast Subartic...
CGATAGATGCATTGGAAGAAATAATCCGAATTACAGAAGTTCTGGCTCTAAAATTAAATGTTGTTGGCCTGATTAACCTGCAATTCGCATATAAGGATGGTCAGGTCTACGTCTTGGAAGTAAATCCAAGAGCCAGTCGTACAATTCCCTTTGTAAGTAAAACAACGAATACACCCTTAGCCCGGATTGCAGCACAATTAGCAACTGGAGCCACCCTATCTCAATTTGATCTAAAACCCTGGGATAGAAACCCCTATGTGGCCGTTAAAGAAGCCGTATTGCCGTTTAATAAATTTCCTGAAGAGTCAATCTTCTTGAGTCCAGAAATGAAATCCACTGGAGAAGTCATGGGCATTTCTAGAACATTAGGAGAATCGTTTCGACGGGCATCCATTAGCGCAGGCAATATTATTCCCAGTACAGGTATAGTATTTATTTCAGTCAACAACGCAGATAAACTGGATGTGATTCCCATTGCCAGGGATTTGATTGAAATTGGATTTAAACTGGTAGCGACTTCGGGAACGGCAAGGCAGCTGAAAAGGAACGGCCTACAAGTAACTTCTGTGTTTAAAGTTGGAGAGGGTCGTCCCAATGTTGTGGATGGAATTAAAAATGGTGAAATAAACCTAGTAATCAATACGCCAATGGGTGCCCAGGCGAGATACGACGAAGAATCAATAGGCCGTGCCTGTATCCAAAAAGGAATTGTAGCGATTACTACATTATCAGGGGCAAGCGCAGCTGTGAGGGCTATTCATTTAGAAGCGAAACCTATACAGGTACAATCAATACAGGAATATCATGCCTAAACTTCATGTTTGCTTATTCTAAAATAATTCGATAGTATTTTTATTATCATCTGTTCAATTTAGAACTAGAGAAATAAAAAATAATAATGAATAACGACCCGCCACTAGACCAGATACAAGAACCAGAAGTTTCCACTTCAGAATTGGATGAAGTCATTGGTGCAAACAAGGATCTCTTTGATAAACTAAATAAGATCCCTGAGATTGAAGCCTTGGGCACTGTATTAGATGAAGATGATGAGAGCGTAAAAGAAGGTGATGAAACTCATCCATTATTGGATGTTGTACATAAAATAAAATCTTTATACACTGGGAATGATCTGATCAGGTATGCGGCATGGGCCATGGTAATGATCCTGATATCCACAACTGCCCTGACAATCCTTGAGTACGACATGTTCAATAGTAATTTGGCTGAAGATGTGGATGGAAGTTTTATATTTGGTACAACAGAGCCTAACTGGCTGGATACTTTTTTTCATACATTCTGGTGGTCAGTCGTAACATTTACTACCGTGGGATATGGCGATGTAAGCCCTATAACCCATCTTGGTAAATTTCTCACAATAATAATCATGTTATTAAATTTTGGCGTCGTCACTTTACTTGGCGGGGCTGTAGCATCCGTATTGGTTGCTGAACGATTAAAAGGAGATGATACCTTGGACGAGAGCAAATTTAATGGCCATCTGGTCATCGCAGGATGGAACGCAACAGTTCCTTCCATTTTGAAACTTATCGATGAAAATGAAGATTCCACGGACGTGATAATCTTGGTGAATGAAACCGATCGAGATATTATACAACGGGCTATGACGGGCTATGAAAGATTAGATATTACCCATATATCAGAAAACTTCACTCACGAGTCTGTTTTAAGAAAAGCGTTTTTGGAAAAAGCAGAAACATTCATGATTCTGCCGGATAATTCCGGGTTACTGCCCCATGAAGAACCCGATGAAGATAAAACTGTTTTAACCTGTCTCACTGCAAAGTCAATTTCTGAATCTTGCAATGTTGTTGCGCATGTTCTAGATGTAGAAAATGTATCCCACCTTCAACGCGCCAATGCAAATGAGATTGTTGTTCCGGATGAACATGTGCCGCATCTGTTGGCAAAACACGTTACAGATCCGGGCGTACCGCAATTTTTTGATGATCTTATTTTGAAGGAAAAAGATGATAAAGGTCTTCAGGAGGTAAAAATCCCCAGGACATTAAATGGGCAAACCCATAATAAGATATCTGCTTTTTATAAATTCAAATATGGCTGGTTACTGGTTGGATATGCGATCCGAAAGGCAGGGTTTAGCCTGGATGAACAAATGGGAGAAAGTGGCAGCCCGCTTATCCGGAATATGATTAAAGAACAGCTGGATGGTGCGGGAATAAACCTGACCAGCGATGAGCATGTTGTTGTTGAAATTAATCCTCCGGATGATTACAAGATTGATGAAAAACACAGCGCACTGGTATTGAGGTAGAGTATGAATCCATCAGCAGAACAAATCCAAAAGATCAATCATTTCAGCAAGGTACATATAGATATGTGTGCAAAGATCGCCAGTGTGGTAGAAATACAGGAGTGCGGTTCAAAAGAACAGCTACTCACTGAAGGGGATACAGGCGATACCATGGTACTTGTTTTTCAGGGCCAGGTAGAAGTATCTAAAAATATGATGGTAAAAACTGCCAGTGGTATTGCAACGTCAAGGAAACCCATCATTCGTTTAGAAACAACTGATCCTCCCCCGGCAGCAGAACCAGAAACAGAATCTACCGTGTTCGTAGTAGAAGCGCCAGCATTTGGAATTGGAGAATTCTCGCTAGTTTTGGATAATGCAATACGTACAGCCCATGTTCATTCCACTACGCCAGTACAATATGGAATTTTAAGCCTGGATGATTTTACAAATATTGTAAAGGAAAATCCGGAAATTGGTGGTTCAGTCTATTTCGAAGTTGCAAAATCAGCCGTAAATAATCTAGCAACTGCCAGTGGCGATATTTCAAACCTTACACAAGCTTTCTTTTTTGCACTTACACGATAATTGATTATTCCTGGATCTTAAGTTTTTCCCCGGATTTAGGTTTTTCGACTATAATATCTAATTCCCAAATAGTTATGGCATTCTGGATCAATATCACCTCATTTTCATGGATAAAATCATCAGCATTGGCGATGACAATATATGAAAGGATCAGCTCCATTAACTGATCTGTATCAAATCCTTCTGTATCTTTGATATTGATGAGTGAATCGTCAAACTGTTTCTGTCTTGATTCTTCGGTTCTTAATTCAATAAACTTATCTGTTGCCATCCCAAAATCAGTGTTAAAACTTTCATTGGTCACGTTGGGTACAAACTTTCCATAACTATCAAAAATAGCACTTTTTTCAGATTCATCTATCTCCTGGTCAGCGAAAAATGAAATACAGAGCAGGGAGTAAAGAATATCATGATGGATCGTCCACTCAGTTGGTTTTTCTTCTTCAGTTTTCTCTCTGGCTGATATTTTACGCTGAAGTTCTTCCATACGCTCCTTATCAGCATCATTCAGGTAGCCATCCTGCCGTTTCCGTTTTTGCATGAGTTTGTCCACTTCAAGAGAAAGGAATTTCACATCACGTTCAAGAGCTTCCAGCCGTTTATCCAACAGGCTGAATAACAGTTCCTTAAAGGGCTCTAGCTGATCTTTTTCAGGTGCAAAATAAATATTCAGGTTTCCTCTGTCCGTATCTTCCCAGAATGTTGGCCCGAATATGGAGAGTAAAAAACATTGGGTGTTCGCGTTGGCCTTAAATGTTTTCTCATCAAAATAAGCAAGATCATCCAGGTAGTCTTCGGCTATGGCTGCGGCAAACTCTGTCTTTTCGACGGATAAATAAAAAAGAGCCAGCCCGATTTGAATTCTGCGGGTACCATTATTACCGCCAAGAATTCCTTTATCTACTTCATCCTTAGAATACCCTGGGGGCTTATCCAGCTGCAGAATCAATTTGAGTAAATCCATCTGGTCTTCATCACTCCAGCCCTTTTCATGAATAAGAACCTGGCATTTCCTCAATTCAAATGTGAGGGTATCCACAATGAAATAAAGCGATGGGTTTCCCATGGCGTTCTTATAGATGTCATTAGCATAAAATTTAAATTTGTCATAACAGTACTTTGCCATATCCACGCGGTCCGCTTTTACATATTCCTGGATCATATTTGAATAATGAAACGAAAGATTATACAAATTGCGTGGTTCATTGTTCTTATAGGCATGTTTCATTGCAAATCTGAAAAGTGTATTAAATCGGATATTCACGTTTCCTAAAATGGTGTCATCTTCCATATCCAAGCAGGTTATGCCTATATCAACCAATTCGGCAGGGATAAGTGATGCAATGTCAAACCGATCATTTTCGATCATTTTTATATATGAATTTCCTAACAGGCGAAATACTTTAATTTCATAAAATGTCTGTGTGTCCGCCATCTCCTGGTATTGCACATCGGTATATGTCCTGAATGTCGCATTCCCTCGAATCGTAGGTGTCAGTTTAAAAAAATCATCATTAAACCCGGGCTTTTCATTGATATAAAGCTGGATGACCTTACTGATCTCTCGTATAATATTGGTTTGTGTTTCCTTGAACTGCGTAAATGCCAACAAGTCATCCAATTGATCAAGTGATCCCATAATCTCTTTTTGATATTCTTCCACTACGTCAATGCTGTCGCTCATGGCTGAATTGATCATGGTTTTTTTCATTTTATAAACAAAATTTTGGATGGATGAAGAGATGGTTGCTACCACGTTGCTCGTTTTAGAATACAGTAATATGTAAAAAATATAAGGTAGTGTAAAAATAGATGCTAAAAATAGATATAGATAGGTATTGAGGACTGCACTGGAAACACGACCCAAAGGTTCCACATAAAACATAATCAGCACTGCGTGAAGTGAAGCAATGATTAAAAACCATACGTAAATAAGGCTTAACCAATCCTTGACAAACAGATCCATAAGTTTTGGAGATGATTCTGCTGCAATGGCAATCACAATGATCAGTGTCCCAAGCACCATGGCCAATACACCGCCCCATATTTCCGGTGCAAAGGTCAAATCAATACTTCCAGGGTCGGCAAGGTCAATATTGAATTTGTTATTGAAGAAATCTGAAATTGGTTGAAAGCTAATGTAAAAGAAGATATCCGACAGGATGATCACTATGAGAACGATAACAAAGGAGATAATCGTGCGATATTTAAATTGCAGGCTGTTGAGCTTAACAAGTGCTGAATAGAGTTTTTTCATTACAGGTCTTTTAGAAATTTATCGGAGTGCTATAGTTGTCCGCTAAAATACAACTTGATTGATATTTGGCTCATGGAGGTCAAATCTATGGGTAGAATAGAAAAGAAAAACTACAATGGAGATGGTATTGAAACAATAATCCATGTAAAAAAAAAAGATAATGTTATTTTTGAGATATCTTGACCTTAGAGGTAACTCATTATAATTTTTCATGTTTTCTAGCCGTTTAATAAGATGCGTTTGCAGTTGACAGTTAGAAAAGAAACAATAACCATTACCCAAAACTAACAATATAAGGGGATTTTATGGCAAACTGGAGTCAACATCACGATTTAGTCTATGCTTTTGTCTGTGTGTCATTCCTGGCAGATGGCGAAGTAGATGAATCTGAAAAAGAAGCCATGCGTGGCAATGTCAAAGTGATGTTGCCGGATGTATCTGATGATGCTTACAACGTAATGGAAGCCGAAGTAATTGATAAATTCATTGATCTTGGTGATGAAGCAGCCCGGACCAACCAATATGGTGCATCCTTAGAGGCTCTTAAGGACATGTTCACATCGGATGATGATCGTTACAAGGTAGTAAAAAATCTAGCCTACATCGCGCGGGCTGATGATTTCATTCATGATAATGAAATGGCTATGATCGAACAGGCCGTGAGTACATTGGATATGACAGATAAGGTGAACCTCGTCAAAACAGATTCTAGCCTTTTTGTCGATCCTACATTTTAAGCACTGCCAATATAACTTCATAATAACCCCGGTTCTAACCATCGGGGTTGTCGTTTAGTTTCATAGGAGTTTTACCCATGGATGAACATAGAGAAAAAGGTGCTTCAAGACGTGAGAGTGAACGAAGAGATGAGCACAGAAGAGCAAAGCACCGCAGAAAGGTACAAAGTGACGTAAATAATGAAAATCGGGAAACCCTCGACCAGAGAAAAAACTACCAACGTATAGCTAACCGGCGCGACGGCGCGGAACGCAGGCATTAAAATTAAAAAAGGGCAAATAATGCCCTTTTTTACTGATTATCAATTTTTTACTATTTTAGCAGTATACTTTCTCCATACCGGATAGAAAATTATTCATACCCTGGAATGCTGCGTTAAAAGCTTTCGATAATTCTTGGTTTTAATGTTTACAAAGTTATTTAAGATATTTGAATATGAACCTTTTACATAGAAAGAGTAGAATATTAATAGTCCCATAAACATTGCACTTTTTGGATTTGGTCGTATCGGGAGAAATCTTTTCAGATTAGCCAATAAAGATCCCCGCTTTAACATCGTTGCTATCAGCGAACACAGTCATGTGGAAGCATTGCACTACCTATTGGTCCGAGATTCCATTCATGGGACTCTAGATGATGATATACAGTTAGACGGCGATTCCTTTGTTCTTCATGGAAAAAAAATACGTATTCTGCCAGGAGATAAACCGGGGGAAGTGCCTTGGATTACAATGGATGTGGATGTAGTTGTAGATGCTACAGGTAAATATTTAAAACGTGATGAATTAAATAAACATATCTTAGCCGGAGCAAAACGTGTCATTGTTTCCCGCACACCTGAAGATGAAATCGATCGAATTGTCATTCATGGTGTGAATGAGAACACCATCTCAAAATCAGATAAAATTATTTCTGCTACCTCTTCCACTACCCAGGTATTGGCACTGATGCTGAAAATTCTCAATCAGCACTATTCCGTAAAACGAGCAATGATGACCACAATACATGCCTTTACATCGGACCAGCCATTGGCAGATGCCATAGGTCTGGATCTGCGTAGAAGCCGATCAGCGGTTGAAAATATTATTCCCAATACCACCGGCGCTCCTGAGATTGTAGAGAAATTGATGCCAGAATTCACTGGGAAACTAGACGGGATCGCATTTAATGTTCCGGTTCCAAATGGATCCTGTGTAGATCTGACTACGGAATTGGAATTGATGCCCTCTGCCGATGAAATAAACCAGGTCATGAAAGAAGAATCAGAAAACACATATGAAGGTATTTTGGGGTACACAGATGATCCTATTGTATCCAGCGATGTAAGTGGCCGTGAGGAAACCATGGTCTTTGATGCTCAGGCTACTATGATCACTTCGGAGACATTATTGAAAACAATCTGTTGGTATGACAATGGCTGGGGATTCTCCAAACGGATTCTGGATACAATTGTACTCTATGCGAAGGAAGATCTTTCCTGATGCGGGTTGCTATAAACGGATTTGGTAGAATTGGAAGGTCTGTATTCCGAGTTCTGAATAATAACAAAGAAATTGAAATAGTTGCAATCAACGATATTTTTGATAAGGGAGCCCTCGTCTATTTACTGAAGTATGATACTGTCATGGGTAGGTTTCCCGGGGATGTTTCCCTGGACGGTGATGTCTTAGTTGCGGGTAATCAAAAGGTGAAACTGCTGGCAGAACGGATTCCTGGACAATTGCCTTGGAATGAATTAGGAGTGGATATTGTTGTAGAATCCACAGGGATTTTCAGGCAGCGAGCTCAATTGGAAGATCACATTTCCGCAGGTGCGAAAAAGGTGATCCTGACCGTTCCAGCCAAGGATGAAATCGATTATACAGTTGTACTGGGTGTTAATGATGAGGGGCTAACAAAGGACCATCGCATTGTTTCCAATGCCAGCTGCACCACCAATTGCCTGGCACCGATGGCAAAAGTGCTCCATGAAGCATTTGGAATTGAGTTGGGTGTTATCAATACGATCCATGCCTATACCAATGATCAGCGCCTGGCAGATGTGCCCCACTCTGACTGGCGCAGGAGCCGTGCTGCGGCTGAAAATGTAATTCCTACAACAACAGGCGCTGCCCGCGCTGTAGGTAAAGTGCTTCCGGAGCTGAATGGGAAGCTGGATGGAATAGCAATGCGAGTGCCAGTCCCTGATGGTTCAGTCGTAGATTTTAATGTACGCTTAGAACAGGATGTCACAGTGGATAAAATAAATGATGCTGTACGCGCGGCTGCTGATAATGGCTCCATTGCAAAGGTATTACAATATTCTACTTTACCGATTGTATCTACAGATATTATTGGGAATCAGCATTCATCTATCTTTGATGCACCATTTACGCGGGTGATTGGGGGTAATTTTGTGAAAACACTGAACTGGTACGATAATGAATGGGGGTATTCCAATCGGGTAGTGGATCTTATGGGTTTGCTAGGGAAATTGATCTAAATTGAGCGGACAATAGTATAACATACAGACTTTCATCTTTTTGTTAGCCATGTGTTTTTATCAAATAAAATTGTCCTCTCGTTTTTATGGTTCTGTAGTAAATCATAATGTTCTCCTAGAGCAGGATGCAAACATAGATCAGATTAACGATATAGCGATGTTTTATTTTGATTTTATTCCTTGGGTGTCTTGATTAATATAATTTGAAAAAAAATCGCACTAAAATTATAGCGACGGTTGGACCTATGTGTTCTAATCAGTCACTCTTAACATCCATGGTCAATTCTGGGGTAAACTGTTTTCGTATAAATCTTTCACATGGAACCGCGGAGGATAAAAAATCTTATTTTAATCTAATCCGTTCCATTATATCTGATTATGATAAAACATATCCTACCATTCTTGCAGACCTGGCAGGGCCAAAGGTGAGAGTGATGAACCTTGATAAACCAATCAGACTAGAAAAAGATCAGACAGTATTAGTGAGCAGTGAAAAAGATGGACCTGATATTATTCCTGTATCCAGAGATTTATCTTTTGGTAGCATGGCTAAGGATGCAAAAATAATGATCGATGATGGCCGGATTTGTTTGAATATAATAAAAAAAGTTTCAAAAGGAACTTTTGAATGCAAAACAATTATTCCCGGAGAAATAAAGAGCAGGAAGGGTGTTAACTTTTTAGGCATTACCCTTAGCATTCCTACTCTCACAGAACAGGACAAGATCGATTTAGAGTTGGCGCTTAAGAATGGCGCTGATTGGATTGCTCTATCTTTTACACGTTCAGCGGAAGATTATAAAATCGTACAGTCTAGGATTATTGATCTTGGTTACGATGTTCCAATTATGGCTAAAATAGAAAAATGGGAAGCTATTGAAAACTTAGATGATATCATTCGCGTGTTTGATGGTATCATGGTTGCGAGAGGAGACCTTGGCGTTGAATTGCCCTTAGAAAGAGTCCCCATTATACAGAAAGAGATTATTAAAAAGGCTCGCTTTGCTGGAAAACCGGTAGTCGTCGCTACACAAATATTAGAGTCCATGATCCAGTTACCAGCACCAACCCGTGCGGAAGTCAGCGACATTGCTAACTCTATATTAGATGGAGCGGATGCGTTACTTGTGACAGGGGAAACCGCTATAGGTCAGCATCCGGGAAAGGTGATTGATGTTTTATCCAGCGTAATTAAAGAGACGGAGAAATCTATTCACGTTAGCAGTGAACTTATTGATAATAATATAAACAGAGGAATTTCAAATGCTATAAGCCATGCCGCTTGTAGCATAGCTCATGACCTTGATCTTGATACAATTGTTACCATGACTCAAAGCGGTGCTACGGCCAGGTTTGTATCCAGTTTTCGACCTTTTGCTAAAATTATTGCGATGACAACCCTAATTAAAACCTTTCGCCAGTTATCTATCATTTGGGGCATTGAAGCTATTATTGTTCCTAAGTATGAATCATCGGATGAAATACCAGATCTTGCAAAAAAAGTGCTTAGTGAAATGAATATTGAAACAAAAAATGAGAAATTTATTATTACAGGAGGGGTACCCGTGAATGTCCCAGGTACAACTAACTTCATTTCAGTTTTAGATAATCATGTTCAGGCATGATGTAAAATTTCTATAAAATAGTTTAAAATAATTAATCTTGTTTCTGTTATTGTGGTAAAGGATAAACTATATACTTTCGCAAATAAATTTTATACCAGGTAGACCCGGAAGACGGCACACCTTATAAAAAGCAGTATGACCCCCGGAAGGTATTAAGATGCGCGGAAGTCAGTATGGTTGAACGACTTGATGAAGCTTTTGTTGACTTAGGATCTGTTGGGAAGTCCTTGGCTCAATAAATTCCTGATCTATATATAACCATAAGCTTTAAACCATAAAAAAAAGGCGTCAAATGACGCCTTTTTTATTTTATTCAAGCTCGAATCAGCCACAGGTAGTTTCAATCAATGCGGCGCATACCTTATAGGGGTCCATATTTGCAGATGGTCTCCGATCTTCAAGATATCCATAACCATCATTAGCTGTGGCCATGGGAATACGGATAGA
>Ga0257112_10001098_pt1 | contig 10393 bp, 11 predicted proteins | sample LP_taG_5_FD_191565 | JGI IMG/M metagenome (GOLD analysis project Ga0257112, IMG submission 191565) | Marine microbial communities from Northeast Subartic Pacific Ocean, Canada - LP_J_2015_P26_1000m | ecosystem: Environmental > Aquatic > Marine > Oceanic | place: Canada: Northeast Subartic...
AAAAGTCCTGTTCATATCAGAAACTATGTCTATAAAATTAGAGGATAGTCTAGCAAGACAGCGACCATCTTATTTAAATTTGCAGGGTGATGATTTTGCTACGATTGCTAGATGGACGAGCTTTGGTAATGCCGATGGCTTAGCGTGGCTGGCACAGAAAAACTTGGATACTTTCTGCAGCTTAGTAAGCGACGCCGAAAAATTGGAAGGTATCGGTTGGAAAAATAGAGAATTAGAGGGCAAATCAACGAGACAAGTAATAGAAACAGCTGGTTTTCAGGATTGTGAGTGAACAAACTACTAACAACAATAACCCTACTCTGCTTTTGCCATTTCCCCTAATAATTACAGTTGCCAACCCCATACTTAAAAGCTAATTTAGAACAAGCTGAAAAAATTTGAGAACTAGATGGCTCTACCTACAAAATCACTAGTGTTGATATCTACAGCTCTAATGATAAGTTCTTGTTCATCATTGGTCGAACCCAACTTCTATCGAATGAGTGAGACCGAGCTCATAGCCTACAACCTGACTGTCGCTGGCCCAAAACAGGTAACCTGTGTGCAAGTGCAGATTGACCCGAACCAGGAAAGCGAAAAAATATGCGGAACACTGGAAGAAATTCAGCATAGTATCGAACCAGTCGTACCCGGTGCAAAAATTAACTCTATGCCGTTCTTTTCTCCGCTCGAAAACGAAAAGTCACGAAGCACCAACCCTCCACTAAGGCCCACTGTTCGAAGACCACTCTAAATGGTGTCGGGCTTGGAGGTAAATAACTAATCAGGACGCGCTACCTCAATAACACGATCAGTTGGTTCAATCGTGCCCACCCCTTGTTGGTGAATAGAAGGGTGGGCATGGCAGCTTCCATCTGAAGTCTAATCTCCTGGACGCACTTCCCAAAATTTGAGATCAACTTCTTTAGTCAGGATGTCTACATCCAAAATCACGAAGTTTACAGCACCGTTACTGCAAGCGTCTGTAAAGTAGACATGCGTATTCGATTGATCCCTTCTGAAGGTTCCCATATGTGGAGTACTGATCCGTGTACCGTCCTCTAGAAAGGTGCGACCTTGCCCTACAAGTTTACCTCGAGTGCGATCTTGCGCGTTGGGAAAGCATTCATGAGTGAGGAATGGTGAACCGTACCCTTCAACCTTTCCTTCGAAATCAAAAGAGGTAGACTCTTCATTGATTGTCATCCTAGTAATTTTGAGTTTTCCGCGACCGTCTGGGTTTGAAAGATCCATTAATTAACTCCTAATAAGAAATGTGATTAAAACAACTACACTTGAAGATGCCGAAACACCCTCTCAAAAACTGAATACTTAATTTATCTTCGACGAAGTGTTTAAAAACCTTATCGATACTCTAAATGCCCCAATGAATTACATGACTTTTCCACAAGGAGAGATTTCCGCAAGTTGCAGGATCAGAAGAATTAGGTGTATTCCATGACATGGCATCCAGTCTCCTTCCCAAACCTTCCGAATTCTCGCCGATTACCCTAATGGCAAATGTAGAGTTCATATCACCTTCTTCCCCACTCGCTAAAATCTGCAGAAAACCGTAACCAGATCTATCATTACTAGCTCTGTTTTCTCCGTCAAATTCTGCAAGCGTCTGTTGAACGTCTTCCATAGTTTTGCCTGGATTTAGTTGGCATTGCCGTATGGCTACGTAACTTTCCTCAATTTCGCCTCCTTCATAAGGGCTTGCTTGGTCAGGTTCATTAACTGGCCAGTTACGTCCGACTTGCCTTGTCCCACCACAGTCAACCATTGCAAAAAAATGACGGCTGGGTCCTGATTGCGATTGTGACTCTAATCCCTTTATCATATGTTCAAAATTGTCCCAGTACCTGACTACGTTTATGCTTCCTGCCCGAGAAAAAGCCGCAACAATAGGTTCTCTGTAGAATACCAGGTTAGGTCCATTGTCGGTTCGCGGGATAGCTCTTCCTACGCCAACGACTTCCTCAACTGTGAAACCTGGTTTCAGGGTACATTGCATAAATTCATTGATGTTGCCGCCTTGCGCCGACGAAGAGTTCATCCAAATCATGAGGATAAAAAACGAGAGAGTTGAAGATACGTAATTTTTCATTATTACTTCCTTATCTTATATAAATTAATGTTTTTAAAGGGGTATCTTGAATAGTCCTCAAAAGGGATATAGCTGCCTCAGCGAGGAATTTAATCATAACGACCAGAAATACCTAACCGTTCGTCCAATATAATATGTAATAGTCCGAGATGGAACCAAATAGGGCTAGTGGGGGGTATTTCCCCCTGTCTTAATAATTACAGTTGCCAACCCCATACTTAAAAGCTAATTTGGGTGAGGAAAGCAGTTTTTTTACGGTGTTTCCTGACAATAAATCTAGTATCTTCTGGGTATGAATATCAATTAAGGAGTCTTATATGCCTGTTCCTTTCGAAGGCGGTTGTCATTGCGGTGCAGTACGTTATGTCTGTTCCGAAGAGCCTATTACCGTGGTTAATTGTCATTGCGGGGATTGCCAAAAAATTGCAGGCTCTCCTTTTGTAACAGGGGTTCTTGTTCCCGAAGGCTCTGTGGAAATTAATGGTGATCTTAAGAGTTACAGGGTAGAGGCAGATAGCGGAAATGGTATAACGCGAAATTTTTGCCCTGCTTGCGGAACGAGAATATTGGTGGAAATGGGAGGTGTGGACGGAGTCGGAGTGAGTTACACAACTATGGACGATAACTCTTGGTTGGAACCTGAGGTAGAATTTTATACGAGTAAAGCCAAACCTTGGGTAACCTTATGCTCAAATACTGAAAAACTTACAGAGATGACTTGAGCAGTAAAATGAAGAAACTACGAACAACAATAACCCTACTCTGCTTTCCTGTTGCAGGTTATGCGGATGTTTATTTTTTTGGAGACAAATTATGAATATAGATAAAAAATTATTCAGAGATGGTCCTTATTCAGATTTCTTCTCTCAAGGCGTCCAAGTTGGAAATATTTTAACTCTTGCCGGCCAAGTTGGAGATGGGAAAGACGGAGAAATTCCTGAAAGCATTAAAGAACAAATGGAAAATTGTTATGACAATATCCAAAAAGTCCTTAAAGAGTTCGGAGCTTCTCTTGATAATGTCATTGATGAAACTTGGTTCGTCACTGATGTTAAGGAGTGCATGGATAATGTTGGTGAGATATTTCAAGCAAGAGAGCTTATCTATGGCTGTAAACCAGAAGTGTCTCAAACTTTAGTCGGGACTTCGGCACTAGTATCACCCGACTATAAAATTGAAATCAAATGTATCGCTTCTCTTTAATCATTTGTGAAGATGAACAAACTACTAACAACAATCACTCTTCTCTGCTTTCTCCTGCTTTAATAATTACAGTTGCCAACCCCATACTTAATGGGTAATTTGAATAAAAACCTGTAAAAAAATTAGAATAGCTGTATTTGACGGTCGATACATTAAGTATCTATTGGAGATTGTTATGAAAAAGTTTCTCATACCCTTTGCGCTTTTCTTTGTCACAAGTTGTGCACCAGAACAGTCAGCAGATCCAAATATTGAGCTAGTGAGGGAAGAGTATGAAGAATACTTTAATGATTTTGTCGCAAGGGACTTCGATGCAATCGCATCTCACTTTCAATTTCCCACGATGAATCGTCTGACTACTCCTGCTGTAGTTTTATCTACGCAGGATGAAGTAAGCGCATTTTTTGAGTCGCTGCCCATTCAAGACGGCTATAGCTATAGTTTAATGGACCGAATTGATATTTATAGGTTGGCTGAAAGCGTTTACTACGTGGATCTAGATTTCACTCGCTATAACACTTCCGACGAAAATTTATTTGAGGGGCGCACTCTCTACTTTTTTGGTAACGAAACTGGTTCTTGGAAGGTATTTGCCCAAGTTCCAGTGCAAAGAGACGACTAATCACACTCTAGCTCTATAACACAATCGGTTGGTTCAATCGTTCCATCTTTCTTAATAATTACAGTTGCCAACCCCATACTTAAAGGTTAATTTCAAAAAACTCCAATTTCTGGAGGCCAATGGGGAATCTGGGCCGTGATCGCATTATTTGATTTGAACAGCTCTTTCGAGTTTGACCCTAAAATTGACCGGTGGTGGTCAACAAAGTCTCCTGAGTTATCCTCCCTGGCAAGAACGTGGTTTGAGGTTATGAGAATGTGTGGGCCTGATGTCAAAGAGAGTCTGCACAATGGCTATCCTACCGCCTGTTTGGAGGTGTACCCCTTCGCTTACGTTGACGCGTTTAGTTCACATATCAATATCGGATTTTATTATGGTGCCTTTCTTCCAGATCCTCAGAGGATTCTCATCGGCACGGGTAAACGCATGCGCCATGTCAAGCTCATTCTCGATAACCAAGGTGATTCCAGAGCGTTAAAAAAGCTTATCGAAGGTTCATATCAAGATCTTAAGATTAGGCTTTCTGAGAAATAGTATTTGGTGGATTTCGTGCTAAGGGTCAAACTTGATATAGATTAGGAGTCGGTGTTAGTGGTTAGACAATGGGTGACCCTATAAATAAGAGATCGGGAGAGCCTTTTGCCCTGTCTTTATGTTTTGCCCATAAGTTGCTAAGTTGCAGGCGTCCCCTACCCTTCCAGCATAAGCATGCGTCACCTGTATGTCTAGCTGTGAGCTGCGCCGTCCTTGCTTAAATGCCCGGTTACTGTTGAAATAAACCCCTACAACAAATTCTATGAAATCTCACTGCCCTATCTGTATTAGTGAAGGTTGAAGGAGACGTATCTATGAGCCTTTCTATGACCAGCAGCAGGGCTACCGCAATTACACTGTTGGGTCTAGCACTGCCCCTGAGCGGGATGGCACAGACAACCACTCCCTACGACACCCCTAAAGAGGTCAGCTTCGCCAAAGATATCGCCCCAATTCTCTATGAGAATTGCGTGAAGTGTCATCGCGCCGGCGGTGTGGCACCGATGTCGCTGATGACTTATGACGAGGTCCGGCCCTGGGCGCCGGTGATTAAGTACAAGACCGGTTTGCGGGACAAGATGGGCACCATGCCACCTTATTACCTGGAGCGTAGTATCGGTATCCAGCAGGTTAAGGACGATGAGCGACTCAGCGAAGAGCAGCTACAGCTGATCGCCGTCTGGGCGGACAACGGCGCGCCCCAGGGCAACCCGGAAGAATTGCCGCAGCTGCCTGAATTTAGTGATTCTAATGAGTGGCGGCTGGGAACGCCGGACCTGGTCATACCCCTTGAAGATTTGTATGTTCCCGGTGGTGCCGCTGACGCCTGGGTTGGTGGTACGCCGGCATTGACCATGCTGACCGAGGACCGCTACGTCAGTGCGTTGGATATGCGAGAGGTGAATGATGTGAAATCCTCTCAAGCGGGCGGCACAATAGTTGGTGGACTCTACATCGTCCATCACATGACCTGGCAGTCCGGTGTGATCGGTGCAGACGACGAACGCGAAACCTGGCCGGTGCATGAACTGGGCCGCAATCCAGATATTTTTGACCCCAAGGCGGGGCGCCTGCTGGCAGCCGGCTCCAGTGTTTTGCCGCTGACTTATCACCTGCATTCCAACGGTCGCGACACCAACGGTCATATGGAACTGGGATTCTATTTTCACCCCGAAGGTTACAAGCCCGAACACAAGAAAGCGCGATGGTCACTCGGCGACGGGCTGAACATCAGTATCCAGGGCAATATGCCGGGGCAGGAGTTGCACACCTACACTGTGCTCAAGGAGCACACCAAGATCTCCTCCTTCGAACCTCACCTGCACTCGCCAGGCGCACGCATGTGCCTGGAAGCAATCTGGGGCAACCAGATCGAGACACTGGCCTGTTCCGGTTATGACCATAACTGGGTCAAGCAATACACCTTCGAGGACGATTATGCACCACTGCTGCCCAGGGGCACTATTCTTCACATGATCGGCTTCATGGACAACATCGCCAGCAATCCCAATGTGGTTGACGCGAGAAACTGGTCAGGCTCCGGCAACCGATCGGTCACCAATATGTTTCTCCATCTCGGGCAATCCGTGGAATTGACCGACGAGCAATTCGTGCAGGAGATGGCGGAACGCCGGGAGCGGCTGGGCCTGACCAGGAATGATCATCTCATTGGCTGCCCGCTATGTATGGCCGACATTCCGTTGCTGGAACCCGTGGCCTATAGTGCGGAAGACTAACAGGTCGTTGAGGCGAGCAAGAGTGCAGAGCGAATTCCTCAGCTGCAGGGCCAAAAACACAGGCAGTGTCAAGGCGCGATCCACCTCGACGGTGTTGTTCCTCTGCACCATTGTTTTAGGCAGCGGCAATGTCGCCGCCCAGTCCCAGGCCTCCTACGATTCCGGCAAGGGTGTATCGCCCGTTTACGAAGGCTGGGTCCTCGAGGCCGATGGCTCCTACACATTGTTGTTTGGCTATATGAATGAAAACTGGCAAGAAGAATTGGATGTGTCCATAGGTCCGGAAAATTCTTTTTCGCCCGGTGTAGCCGACCGCGGGCAACCCACCCATTTTCTTCCCCGCCGCAACAGAAACGTGTTCGGTATAGAGGTAGCGGCAGACTTCCAGGGTGAACTGGTGTGGACTTTGATCAACGGCGAAGGCGTCACCCAGAGAGCCTATGCCTCCCTGCTTAAAGACTACGTACTGGAACCCATTACCATCATGTCTGAATCCGGTACCGTGGCCGGCGGCTTCAATAACGCCGAGGACGTGCAGAGCAATCTGCCCCCTGCAGTTAGCTTACAGGTTGAGAACGAGCACACCGTAGGCGTGGGTCAGCCCCTGCAACTCAAAGTCCTGATAGCAGACGACGGCAAACCCAATGATCGCAGCTATCGCAGTCTGGCGGCCTTCGATACAGACGATACTCCGCGGCAGCGTCTAGAAAAAGCCTTGCGGCCCCCCATCCGCGGCACGGTCGACAGGGTAGTGGGCATGACCTTCTCCTGGTTTGTTTATCGCGGTAGCGGGAAAGTGAGTTTTGAGCCGCTACAGGTGAAAACTTGGGAAGACACCCGCGCCTTTCAGAACTCACCCTGGGCGCCGTTCTGGGAAGCGCCAGAAATATCGGAAGACGGGATGGTGCAAACTGAAATTACTTTTCACGAAGCCGGTGAATACGTGATACGCGGCAGGGCCGATGACGGTGGCTTGACTGGCGAAGCTGACGTCACCGTCCACGTTATTGAATAGCCGGGGCAGGCTATGGCACTTTTAGTGATGGAGGCCGACAACCTGCAGATGCGGCAGACTATGCCGGGTTTGGACCTTTTTGAGCATTCTCATTAGTTGCAATAGTTCTACCCCCTCCTAAAATTCATTTATGGGTGACCCTGCATATAAGGGGCGGGGGACGCTTTTGCCCTGCCTTAATAATTACAGTTGCCAACCCCATACTTAATAGCTAATTTGCTAAAAATTCTAATTCTGGGGAGGAATTATGGCTGAATGATCGAGATCCCTATGATACTTGCTGCTCGTCTCTTTGCTTGTTCTGCCCGTTCTTCTTCCCTTTCTGCCTGTTTTTCTTCCCTTTGGGCGGCGATGGCTGCATCTCTTTGTTCCAAAGTTAAATTCCCAGCTTCGTAGTCTGCTTGTATCTGTGCTACTTCGCTGCTGGAACTGCAAGCGACAAATCCACTGAACGCGAAAAGTACTAGTGGCAATTTTATTAGGTGATTTATCTTCATGGCTTAGCTCTCAAAAATACCAAACCGTTCGTCCAGCATAGTATGTAATAGTCCGAGATGGAACCAAATAGAACAAGTGGGGGGGTATTTGCCCTGCCTTAATAATTACAGTTGCCAACCCCATACTTAAAAGCTAATTTGGGAAAAATCAAGAAAATAGATTTTCAGCTTTTTAAGGGGTAATACTTCAAGTATCTTCTGGGTATGAATATGAGGAAACTACCAAGATGATTAGAAAGCTGAGCATCGCAACGATCGCCATCATGATGGTTATCGTGGTCAGCGGGACGAGCTATATATACACAGCTCCTTATGCTGGCAATGCAGGGCTTTCGCGCATGCCCGGAGTTAGAATCGGTGGCACGCTTACTGCCGCACCCGAAGACTTCAGCTCACTCAATGACGTTGGAACTAATCTAATCATGAAGTTGGATGGTTTTCCGCCGTTCGTAGTCTATCTCGCGTATGTAGGAACTCCAGGAAGCGTGATCACAGGAACCCGTCCAGACGGAGGATACTGGCCGCAGCGCGTGAGAGAAGGTCGGAACGAGGGATGGTTGCGCATTGGTGAAGAGACTTTTGCAATGCGGGCCACTGAAATTCTTGGCGATGCGCGACTGCCGATGCTCGAGCTTTGGTCGCCTCGCGCCGCCAGAAGCGCACGTGCGATAGCGCAAGCGGCGGGCGAAACCGTCCCAGCAAGGGATAGCGCGATTGGTGGGTCTGAGCCACGGCTCCTCCCGGAGATCTTTTTATGGACGCCTAGGTAGCAGGTCGAGGTTAGTATCTTTTGGATATAAACAAACTACTAACAACAATAATCCTTCTCTGCTTTTCTGTTGCTGCCAATGTCTCACTTGCCCAGGACGGGTTACCTTCAGCCGACCAAGACTCCACAGCCACCTACCCTGCCACTTACTTTGCCGATTTTGATCCCCATTCTGTAAGCGACATGCTGGACCGCATTCCCGGTATTAATGTTGCACGTGGTGGGCCGGGAGGTAGTGGTGGCGGCCCGGGTAGTTCACGGGGCTCCAATCGCCGCGGCTTGGGCGCGGGGGGAGACCAGGTACTGATCAATGGTCGGCGTATTGCAGGTAAAGAAAATGAAGGAAACGATCAGCTCAGCCGTATCCCCGCCTCTCAAGTTGAATATATCGAAATAATACGGGGCACCTCTGGTGATCTCGACGTGCGTGGCGGCGGCCAGGTCATCAATATCGTGATGCTGGACGCAGAATCCAGCTCGACCATCGCCTACGAGCTCAACGCAGATCGTTCTTGGGACGGCACTTATACACCCGGGGTCAGGGTATCTCTGTCCGGCCAGCGAGGTGCTCTTGATTATTTTGTAACTGGTGAGCGTGAGCCGCAATACCAATTAAACAGAAGCAGCGAACACAGTGTATTTCCTGACGGTTCGCCAAATGACCGGCTTCAAAAAGAAACCACACAGGAAGCCTCGCCGTTAACCCTGGTCGGTAATTTCGGTTACGAATTTTCAGAACGGGATCTGGTGCATCTAAACCTGCAGTGGTCTGAAGACAACCAGGACACCGAGTTGAATCGCATTATCATGGATGACAAGTTTGAGAATCCGGTGCTAAGCCTGCAGTTCGAAGATTTACCGAGCGACAGTGAAACCTGGGAAGTCGGTGGCGATTACGAGCATATTTTCTCAAACGGCAGTCGTTTCAAGACGCTCTTTGTTGTCAACGAAAAAGATGATCTGTTCGTTCGCGAGCGCTATGACGTCGACAGCTCCGATCGTACCAAAACTCTTTTCCTCTCATCATCGGAACTCACCAAGGAACGTATAGTAAGAACCTCCTACACGTTTGACGTCTTCGATACCCAGTCACTGGAAGTCGGCGTCGAGCGCGCCCAGACTATACTGGATACTTCCCTGCAACTCGGTCTGTTAACCGGGGATGAGATATCAGATCGATTTGGCGGTTTGTCACCCGTGACTGATGCTAACGGTGCGGTAGAGGAAATGCGTTATGAGTACTTCGCCGTGCACAATTGGCAACTCAATAATCGCATGTCACTGGAAAGTACGTTGCTTTTCGAAGACAGCACTATCAAGCAGAGCGGGGATATTTCCCAGTCTCGCGACTTCGATTTCGTTCGTCCAAAGATAGACTACCGCTTTGATATCACCCCAAGCCTGCAATTTCGCACGACTATCGAAAAAGACGTGTCACAGCTGAGCTTTGGGGATTACACCACCAGCGCTGAGACCAATCGTGGTAGCGATGACGATCGGAACCAACTGGAAGGCAACCCGGACCTGGAGCAGGAAAAATCCTGGCGCTACGAGGCAAACCTGGAATACCGTCTGCCCAATGATAGCGGCGTAATCAATACCAATCTGTTCTATCACGATCTCGAAGATGTAATAGAGAAAGTCGATGTTTCAACTGAGGATGATGTACTGTCCGCGAACGGCAATATCGGCGACGGTGAACGGTATGGGCTCAAAATCGATGGAAGCTTAAGACTGGGATTCCTGGGTCAACCCAACATGTTAGTGACAACAGGCCTCGAGTTTGAAGATTCCGAAGTCACCGACCCCTTCACTGGCATGAAGAGGCGGCTGTCTCGCGGGGGTAGGGGAGAGTTCAATATTGGGCTCCGTCACGATATCCCGTCACGCAATATGAACTGGGGGTT
>Ga0257112_10001099_pt1 | contig 10379 bp, 8 predicted proteins | sample LP_taG_5_FD_191565 | JGI IMG/M metagenome (GOLD analysis project Ga0257112, IMG submission 191565) | Marine microbial communities from Northeast Subartic Pacific Ocean, Canada - LP_J_2015_P26_1000m | ecosystem: Environmental > Aquatic > Marine > Oceanic | place: Canada: Northeast Subartic...
GGATCATTGCCCGCAAGAGAGATTGCAGATTTTCTTGCATCAGAAGGTACAGTTTTTGACGTTCTTAAAGCTCAAGCAGTTTGGTCAAGAATAACATTGAATCGAGGCATGTTCCCAACTTATGGTTCATCTACTGACCTTATGCTACAAGTCACTATTCCAGGCAGTGATTTAACATATTACAAAACAAATATAAGACAAAAATTTTATCGACCTTTAGGTTTTTCAAATTTAGTTTTTGGTTTTGATGGAGAGATTGGGTTTATAGGCACTTATGGAGATACAAAGAAGACCCCATTTTTTGAAAATTTTTATTCAGGTGGGCCTCGTTCACTCAGAGGTTTTGAATCTAATACGCTTGGCCCAAGAGTAACACCATCTCCGTGCTATGAGTTTGATCCTGTGACAGAAGAATGCCCTCTAATTATTGACACTGATTTTGATGGCATCCCAGATGCAATAGCTCAAAATCCATATGCATTTCAACAAATCAGAGATCCAATTGGAGGTAATTTGCTTATAGAAGGAAGCTTGCAGCTTATATTTAATTTACCAATGGTGGAAGATCAAAGATCAATGAGATCAGCCTTTTTTCTTGATTTTGGAAATGTGTTTTCTACAGATTGCCAGTCTTATCAGTTAAATTGTTTTGAGGCTTCATTGGATGAGCTAAGATATTCAGTTGGGATTGGGGTTACTTGGATTACTGGGTTTGGACCGATGAGTTTTAGTTTCTCACAACCATTTAATGATGGAATTTATGATCGAACAGAAGAATTCCAATTTACCATTGGCACTGTGTTTTAGATATTTGTTAGTGTTTTTTATTTCAATTCATATAAAATAGAACAACCATTTAAGGGGTTAAAGATGAAAAAATTATTATTTATACCGGCATTATTAATAAGTCTATTAGTATCTGTTCCATTGCTTTCTGTGGAAGGAGCAGCAGTCATTGATATGAGAACAGCTGTTTTAGCCACACAGATCGCAAAAAATGCATTTAAAGCTCTTGAGGAAGAGAGTGAATATGCTGGAAATGTTGAACAGGTAAAATTACTACAATCAGAACGCCAGTCTTTAGCAGAAAAACTTCAAAAAGATGCTGAAACTCTTTCTCAACAAGAAATTGCTGATATGCAGAAAGATATTCAGGAAAAATCAAAGGATTTAGAATTTATTATGGGTAAAATTCAAGCCGAACAAAATGAGACAGCTGAAAAGGTATTTAGAGATTTAAACCCATCTTTGCAGAAGATACTTAGCGAGTTAATTGCTGCTAAAGAAGTTAAACTTCTTCTCGGAAGAGAAAATGTACTTTTTGCTGATACTTCACTTGATCTTACAGATGATGTAACTTCAATGCTTGATGTAGCAGCAGCAGAAGGTACGGATAAAAAATAATAGATTTGTCAGGGCCATTATATAGCCTACAAGATTTAGCCGATAAGGTTGATGGCGAAATTCTTGGCGATCCTAATATTAAGATAGATGCAATTTGCACAATACAAAATGCATCTAAGGGATGTATTTCTTTTTTAGCAAACCCAAAATATAAAAGATTCCTCTCTAGCACGAAAGCTTCTGCAGTTATTGTAAATCAAGAAAATGCAAAAGATTTAAAATGCGCAGGCATCATTGTTAAAGATCCCTATACAGCATATGCAGTCCTATCTTCTATGTTTATTCTTAATAAGAATCCATATTCTGATAAAAAAACTTCATGCTATATACACAAATCTTCTAAGGTTCATGACACTGCTATTATCGGGTCAAATGTTTATATTGGACCGGGATGCGTCATTGGGGAAAGATCAGTTATTCATGCTAATTCATCTTTGGTAATGAATGTAGAAATTGGAAATGATACGATAGTGCATTTTAATAGCGTGCTTGGTTCAGATGGTTTTGGGTATGCATCAGATTCAAATGGCTTCATTAAAATAGAGCAACTTGGAAGATTAGTAATTGGAAGCAATGTTGAGATAGGTGCTTCCTGCACCATAGATAGAGGGGCTATAGAAGATACAGAGATTCATGATGGAGTTAAGCTCGATAATCAAGTTCATATTGCCCACAATGTAATTTTAGGAGAGAATTCTGCTATCGCTGCATCATGTGCAATAGCAGGATCTACCGTGATAGGAACAAATCTTCAGATGGGAGGATTATCAGGGATTCTTGGTCATTTAAAAATTTGCGATAACGTAATGATAGGCGCTCATACTTTAATTACCAAAAATATTGATAAACCTGGAAACTATATAGGTATAATGCCTGCCCAAAATCAAAAGGATTGGGCTAAATCTTCGATCTTTATTAAAAGGAGGAAATCTAAATGACTTATGATTTTTCAGATGTAATCAAGCACTTACCTCATAGGTATCCATTTTTATTTGTTGATAAGATTGTTTCAGTTGATCTTGGTAAAAAGATCCATGCACAAAAAAATGTAGCTATTAATGAAGATTTTTTTAATGGACATTTTCCAAATAAGCCAGTTATGCCAGGGGTTTTAATTATAGAAGCCCTGGCTCAAGCAGCTGGAATTTTAGGTTTTATGACCATGGAGAAGACACCCGAAGAGGGGAGTATTTATTATTTTGCTGGAGTAGATAAAGTGAGATTTAAGAATCCAGTGATCCCTGGGGATATAGTTAATTTAAACGCAAGCATTATGTCTGAGAAGAAAGGGATCTGGAAATTTGATTGCTCAGCGGATGTAGAAGGTAAGAATGTTTGCGAAGCAATAATCTTATGCGCGGATCGACCAAAATAATATGAATTCGAACTCAGTAATTGATCCTTCAGCAAAAATACATGAATCTGTATCGGTAGGACCTTTTTGTGTAATAGGACCTAATGTAGAAATTGGCCCTAATTGCATTCTGCATTCTCATGTGGTTATTAAGGGACCAACAAGAATTGATGAAGGAAACATATTTTACCAATTTTCTACGATTGGAGAGGATACGCCAGATAAAAAATATCAAGGAGAAGAAACATTTTTAGAAATCGGTAAATCAAATATTTTTAGAGAAGGTATTACTGTGCATAGGGGCACAATTCAAGATAAATCAAAGACAGTGATTGGGGATGGAAATTTATTTATGGCTTATACACACGTTGCTCATGATTGTGTGGTTGGAAATTATAATGTATTTGCTAATACAGCTGGATTAGCAGGTCATGTTACTCTTGGAAATTACGTAACTCTTGGTGCATTTACTTTGGTTCATCAGTTTTGTAGGTTAGGCGATTATTCATTTACTGGTTTAAATACTATCATTACTATGGATGTTCCTGCTTTTGTAAAAGTAGCTGCAAATCCTGCTAGACCTATCGGATTAAATTCTATAGGTATGCAGAGAAATAATTTTGATACTGAAAGCATCAATCTAATTAAAAAGGCTTATAGAGTTGTATATAGAAAAGGCTATTCCTTAGAGGATGCAATTAAACATCTTCATGAGTTGAATTCTCAATCACACCCAGCCTTGGAGACTTTTATTGCTTCCCTTGAGAATTCGGAAAGGGGCATACTGCGATAGGTGACCAAAGAAACATTAAAGATAGGAATTATCGCTGCAGAACATTCAGGTGATCGCCTTGGTGCAAAGCTTTTAGAATCTCTTCAACGGCTTTATAAGCTAAAGGTTTACGGTATTGGTGGACCTGAAGTTAGCTCGTTTAATATCTCAAGTCCAGCAGCAGTTAATTATCAAGACTTGCAGGTTATGGGTCTTATTGAACCTATAATTAACTTACCGAGAATTCTTTCTATAAGGAAAAAACTTTTAAAGCTTTTCATTAATGAAGGTATAGATTTATTCATTGGGGTCGATTCTCCAGATTTTAATATGTTCTTTCATAAGAAATTAAAGGCAGATCATGTAAAAACTGTTCAAGTAGTGAGTCCATCTGTCTGGGGTTGGAGAGAAAATAGATTAACAGCTATTGATTCATACATTGATATTACTATGTGTTTGTTTAAATTTGAACATGAATTTTACAATCAAAAAAACATTTCAAGTTTCTTTTTAGGCCATCCTTTTAGCGATTTTAAACCAAGTGATTTCAACGAGGTAATGAGTAATTACCAATTAAGTCATTCTAGGGATTTTATTAGCATTTTGCCAGGTAGTAGGAAAAGCGAGATTTCTCATATGATGCCTATTTTTATTCAAGCTGCACAAGAGATATCTATTCATAATCCAAATGTATTTTTTTTAATTCCAGCTCCAAATGAGGTATTAGCTTCAATGATTCATTCATTTCAGGGGCTTTCTGAAATTAAACATAAAGTCTCAATTAATGCTTCTAAGGATTTTCTTTCAGTTTCTGATTTTTCAATTGTGACATCGGGGACTGCTTCGCTTGAGGCAGTAGTTTTGGGCTCTTTACCAATAATTTGTTACAAGACTAACAAGCTTAATTATGCAATTTTAAGCAGAATGATTAAGATTCCTTTTATAGGTCTTCCTAATCTCCTTTTACAAAAACATTTATTTCCTGAGTTAGTACAAAAAGGATTGTCTGTTCAAAAAGTTGTTGAAAGCTACAAAGAGTTAAATATTAAGACGCAGAAATATAAATCTTCTCTTCAAGAAATAAAGCATGCAATGAAAGGCGAGGGTTTTATGACGGCTGCAAAATTTATTAGTTCCTTGATGTGATTATTGCAGGGGTAGATGAAGTAGGGCGTGGTTGTTTAGCAGGTCCAGTCATAGCAGCAGCAGTCATATTAAGTCATCCAATAGAAGATTTAAAAGATTCTAAGTTGTTATCAACCAAAAAAAGAGAAACTCTCTCTAAGATCATAAAAAGAGATTCAGTTTTTACTCTAGCTAGCGTAGATAATAATGAAATAGATACAATTAATATACATCAAGCCTCATTGAAAGCTATGCAAGAGGCTATAATAAAATTACCCATCGCACCTGATATAGTTTATGTTGATGGGAAATTTATCCCAGATGTAGGTGTAAATTGTAAGGCAATTATTAGGGGTGATAAGCTAATAAAAGAGATCTCAGCCGCTTCAATTATTGCAAAAGTACATAGAGATGAGTTCATGAAGAAACTTGATAAAAAATTTCCAGTTTATGGTTTTGCAAAGAATAAAGGTTATGGGACAAAGCAACATCTAAATGCATTGAAAGATTATGGATACACAAGTTTTCACAGGCTTTCATATAAAGGAGTTTTGACATAAACATGATCGCTCAGTTTATCCATTTAAGAGTTTCATCAGAATATAGTATTTCTAGAGGTCTTTTAAGGATTAATGAAATAGTTGCTAATGCAGAAAAGCTTAGCATGCCAGCTGTTGCCTTAACTGATTTGAGCAATATGTTTGGCATGGTTAAATTTTTTAAGCAAGCTGAAGCTGCTGGAATTAAACCCATTAGCGGAACAATTTTGAACCTTATATCTCCAGATGCCAACGAGGGAGAAATTCTTTGTCTAGCAAAGAATAATAAAGGTTTAAAGTCTTTGATGAAGCTTATTTCTTTGGCTCAATTACAACAAAAAAAAGGAAAGGTACTCATTTCATTTGAACAACTTAGCTCTGCTTATGAAGATATTATAGTTATCTCAGGGGGAAGCCGTTCTAATATTTTTAACCTCTTTAAGCAAAAGAAAATTAAAGAATTAAAGGATGAATTAATCCAATTTAGGGATGTTTTTAAAGATGATTTTTGTATAGAAGTACAAAAAACAGGAAGAGGTCATGAAGATGAGTTTATTAAGAATATTTTACCACTAGCATATGAGTTTAGCATTCCAGTTATTGCAACAAATGATGTGATGTTTTCACGAAGAGAAGACTTTGAGATTCATGAGACAAAAGTGTGTATCAACACTGGTAAAACTCTTAATGATTCAAATAGAGAGAAAAACTACACCACTGAACAATTTTTTAAATCTACAAAAGAGATGAGAGATCTTTTTAGTAATTTTGATCCTGACATTTTATTTGATAACACTCTACGTATTTCTCAAAAATGTAATGTTTCATTTACCACTGATGAGTATTTTTTACCAGAATATCCAGTGCCTGATAACCATGATTTTAATTCTTTTCTTTCAGAACTATCTAACTCTAAACTACAAAAAATTATTCAAGATTTTGATGTAAAAAAACAATCCACCTATCAGGAACGTTTAGATTACGAATTGGCTCAAATTCATGCTACAGGTTTTTCAAGTTATTTCTTGATAGTGGCAGATTTTATTCAATGGTCAAAAAGTAATGATGTACCAGTAGGTCCTGGTCGAGGCTCAGGCGCGAGTTCGCTTGTTGCTTTTGCTCTTGGAATAACTGCTTTGGATCCTATTGAGCATAATTTACTTTTTGAGAGATTTATAAATCCAGAGCGTATTTCAATGCCCGATTTTGATATTGATTTCTGTATGGATAAACGAGATAGGGTTATTGATTATGTTAGTCAAAAATATGGAAAAGATGCCGTTTCTCAAATAGCAACTTTTGGGACTATGGCTGCTAGAGCCGTTGTAAGAGATGTTGCTAGAGTGTTAGGAAAACCATATTTATTAGGTGACAGGATTTCTAAAATGATTCCATTTGAACCAGGCATGACTCTTGAGAAAGCTATAAATAATCAGCCTATTTTTAAGAAAATGATCCAGGATGAAGGGGAGGTGTCTGAAATTATTGATCTAGCATTTAAGCTAGAAGGTATAGCTAGAAATGTTGGTAAACATGCTGGAGGTATTGTTATAGCTCCTGGCTCAATAGATGATTTTTGTCCGATATATTTTGATCCCCAATCTGAATCTATGATGACTCAGTTTGATAAAGATGATGTTGAGGCTATTGGTTTAGTAAAATTTGATTTCCTCGGACTCAGGACACTAACTGTAATTGATCGAGCAGTAAAAACTATCAATGAATATTTATTTAATAAAAATGAAGAAAAGTTAAATTTAGAATCTTTATCTTTAGATGATCCAAAAGTGTTTGAATTGCTTGCATCAGGAAGGACGACTGCAGTTTTTCAACTTGAATCCACAGGAATGAGAGAGCTCATTAGGAGATTAAAACCAACTAAATTTGAAGAAATTGTTGCTTTATTAGCTCTTTTTAGACCTGGTCCTCTTGAGTCTGGTATGCATGAAGAATTTGTAAATAGAAAGCATGGTAAAAGCAAGGTTACATTTCCTCATAAACTCTTAGCTCCAGTTCTATCAGAAACTTATGGGGTTATTTTATATCAAGAGCAAGTTATGCAAGCAGCTCAAGTATTAGCAGGTTATTCACTTGGCCAAGCTGATATCTTAAGACGCGCTATGGGTAAAAAGAAAGTTGAAGAAATGGAACAACAACGCCAAATTTTTGTTGATGGTTGTGCTAATAAAGAAATAAAAAAAGCAACAGCAGAAAAGATTTTCGATCTGATTGAGAAATTTGCTGGTTATGGCTTTAATAAATCTCATTCAGCAGCATATGCCATGCTTTCATATCAAACCGCTTACTTAAAAACTTATTACCCTGAATATTTCATGGCGGCAGTATTATCTACAGAGATGAGTAATACCGATAAAATCAATACCCTTATTAGTGAGTGCAAAGAACTAAAAATTAATGTATTGCAACCCAATATCAAAACAAGTAACAAATACTTTAATGTAAATAAAAATTTAGACATTGAATATGGATTAGGTGCTATTAAAGGGGTTGCAGATTCATTTATTGATCATGTTTTGGATGTTAAACAAAATCAATCCTTTAAAGATCTCTTTGATTTTACAAAAAAAGTTAATGTTCGTTTGGGAGGCAAGAAATCAATTGAGGCTTTGACTAAAGCGGGAGCCTTTGATGAATTAACTCCTTCTAGGTCAATTGCTTTGGCTTGCATGGAAGATATGCTTAGAGAGGGTCAAAAGAATAGTGCTCAAATGGAAGGAACTACTGATTTGTTTGCTTCCATGGAAGAAAGCTTTGATCCGTATGCAAAGTATGTGAATACCAAAGAGCTTTCAAATGAAGAGTTGCTGAATAACGAGCGTGATGCATTAGGATTTTATTTTTCTGGCCATCCTGTGATAGCAATTGAGAGAATTATTAGTAATATGCGCTCTCATTCTATAGGTGAAATAAACGATGAACTTAAACGAGTAAGAATTGTTGGTCTGCTTAATTCGTATAGACAGATTAAAGATCGATCACGAAAACAAGTTGCATTTATTAGTTTTGATGATGGGACTGGGTCTATGGAGGGTGTTGTTAACACAGAGGTTTTAGAAAGACATCATTTATTATTAAAGACTAACTCAATTTTAATTTTTTCTGGTTCTGTGGAGTTAGATGATTATAGATCTAAAGAGTTAAATAGAAGGATGTATAAAATGAAAGTTGCTACAATCTCTTCAATTCAATCTCAAATGACACAAGAGTCAAGAGCAATAATTATTGATGCTAGAAACCTATCAAGTGAATCTATTCAAGCCTCAATGAGAGATTTAAGGAACTTAAACGGAGATTTTTGGCAACATGGAAATTGTAAAGTTCATTTAAAAATTTTACATCAAGAATCTGAAGCTATAATAGAACTAGGAGATGAGTTTATGTTGATGCCATCCAATGAAAATATTAAATTGTTACAAGGGTTATTTGGTGATGGGTCTATTACTATAAATTAGAGAATGAGTATTAGTATTTTAGATTTTGAAAAACCGATTGCAGAAATTGCCGATAAGATTGATGCGCTTAGGGTTGCTGCAGTTGAAAATCCAGATCTTCTACCTCAAATTGATAAGCTTAAGATTGAAGAGAGTGCATTAAGAAAGAAGATTTATTCTAAATTATCTACTTGGCAAAAAGTACAAGTAGCTCGTCACCCAAATAGACCACATACCTTAGATTTCATAGAAAGAATTTTTGATGAATTTGAGGAATTGCATGGAGATCGTCAATTTGCCGATGATGCAGCATTAGTTGGAGGTTTAGCAAATCTTGAAGGTATTCCAGTTGTTGTTATTGGTCATGAGAAAGGCAGAGGAACAGATGAAAAAGTAAGAAGAAATTTTGGTATGCCTCAACCTGAAGGATATCGTAAAGCTAAAAGGTTGATGCAGCTTGCTGAGCAATTCGAACTCCCATTAATTACATTTATAGATACAGCAGGCGCTTACCCAGGAGTAGAGGGTGAAGAGCGAGGTCAAAGTGAAGCAATTGCAAGAAATCTTGCAATAATGTCAAGTTTAAAAACTAAGATTATTGTAGTTGTAACTGGTGAGGGCGGTTCAGGTGGCGCTTTGGCATTAGGAGTTGGAGACCATGTTGCTATTTTGGAATACGGGACATATTCTGTTGCTTCTCCTGAGGCTTGCGCTTCTATTGTTTGGCGAGAGGCTGATAAGGCAGAAGATGCTGCTGAAGCAATGAAGGTTGGAGCATTGGATTTAAAAAAGATCGGAATAGTTGATGAAATTATTCCAGAGCCAATTGGCGGAGCTCATCAAGACTTTGATGAAACATCTGCAAATATTAAAACATCTTTATTAAAAAATATGACTGAGCTTTCAAAAATCAACCAAGAGGAGCTAATAGAGAGACGATATCAACGCCTTCTTAAAATAGGGACCTAGTTTGATTTCTACGAATACTTTCGTTAATTTAGTTGATCCTAATAAAAATATTGTGATCGCTTATAGTGGGGGCGGAGACTCTTCAGCTTTACTTCACTTTTGTTATGAATTAAAACAAAAGAATATTTTATTAGGGAATTTATCTGCTATTCATATCAATCATTCATTAAATAATGAAGCTGAAGATTGGGAGAAGCATTGCAAAAGCTTCTGCAAAGAAAGAGATATACAGCTTTATTGTAAAAAAATTTCTATTGATTCAAAAAAATCTGGCTTAGAGAGCGCAGCTCGTCAAGAGCGATATAAAATTTTTGCTAAGAGACTCCAATGTGGAGATCAATTGTTATTAGCTCATCATGCAGATGATGTAGCAGAAACAATATTATATAGATTATTTCGTGGTACAGGATTAGATGGCTTGCAGGGCCCTCTTCAAAAAAGAAAGCTAGGTGATGGAGCAATCATTAGACCTTTACTACCTTACCCAAAAGCTACCCTAAATACTTATTTAAAAGATAAAAAAATCAATTTTATTTCAGATGAAAGTAATTTTAATTCTGATCAAGATAGAAATTTTATTCGTAATGAAGTTCTAGAATTAGTTCAGAATCGATGGCCGAAAGCTGCTCAACAAATTCAACAGACATCAGTATTTGCATCGCAGTATGTTTACTTAATAGAGTCATTACTTTCTGATCGGTTTGGTGAGAGTTTGTTGAAAAATAAACTAGAAAGACAAATTTTAACTTCTTTAGATGAGCCAA
>Ga0257112_10001100_pt1 | contig 10379 bp, 11 predicted proteins | sample LP_taG_5_FD_191565 | JGI IMG/M metagenome (GOLD analysis project Ga0257112, IMG submission 191565) | Marine microbial communities from Northeast Subartic Pacific Ocean, Canada - LP_J_2015_P26_1000m | ecosystem: Environmental > Aquatic > Marine > Oceanic | place: Canada: Northeast Subartic...
ATTAGTATATGATGAATATTTTGGAGGAGTTACTTTATTTACTAAAAAACATTTTGAATTGATTAATGGGTTTTCTAATGAATATTGGGGATGGGGTTATGAAGATGATGATTTGTTATATAGGTGTAGAAAACGTGGAGTTCCTTTATCTGAAAATAGATTAGGTAAATATAGTAAATTATCACAGGAAAACCAAATGGTATTACAGTTTATTGATAAATCTTATATAAAAGTTATACCAGATCAAGTTTTATCAGATACTTTTAAAGATTCATTTACCATACAATCATTGATATATTGTTCACATGATCTTATATTGAATGATACATCTACTTATGATGAATACTTTATTTTATCTAAAAAGCATTATTTTAATTTATCATTTACTAGTGGTTTACAATTAAAAGCATCTATATATGATAAGAATGGTAAAGAGTGGATGGTGTTATCACCACGATTAGCAGAACAATGGATGCATTACGTATTTACCTATGATAAAAAAAGTGGTGTGATGAGAAGTTTTGTTAATGGAGTAGAATCACCTACTTCCCCAGTTGTGATGGGTGGAATTTCAATTAGTCCAGCTAAATCTTTTATGTATTTGGGGTGTGAAGATCCATTTAATGGAAAAACAAATAATTTTAAAGGTTATATAAATCAAACTTCTATATGGAATAAAGCTTTAAAATGGAGAGAGATAAAGTCATTATTTAATAACGGTAATATATCTGATTCTCTAATCAACACTCAATCTTATAATTCTGTTGAAAATTTAGTTTATCATGTTAATGCAGAGTTTGTGAATGGTAAAAAACTTACTGATTATAGCGAGTTTAATACAGAATCTATTTTATCAGATGTAATACAAAAAAATATAAATGTTAAATTTGGATATGTGTCGTTAATACCATATAGAAGGGATGGTAAGTTTACTTGTTTAGAGCATCAAGAGAGTGGATGGGACAATTCTAAATATAAAGATTTTAATAGTAGAGAAAATCAATTACGATTTTTTAATAAAGTAAAACGAAATTTAATAGATTTAACTAAAGATGGATTATCTACATTGGATTATAAAGTATTACAAACAGATACTTTTATGGGTGATAATAAATATGTGAAGGTAGATATTTGAAGAATAAAAAATTAGCAATATGCGTTCCACACTATAAAAGGGAAGAACATCTTAAAAAGTTTATTCCACATATGGATAAGTTTTTATCAGAAAGAGGTTTTGATTTTAAGATATTTGTAGCTAATCAAGTTTATCCTGATTCTGTTAGTGGATTTAATAGAGGTACCGCAAAAAATGTGGCTTATGATGTTGCACAAAAAGAAGGTTATGATTATTTCTGTTTTCATGATATAGATATGTTGCCTGAAGATGATACTTGTGATTATAGTTGGCCTGGTGAATATCCTCAACACTTGGCGGTACGTGTCGAGCAGTTTAATTATGGATTACAATATGAAGAATATTTTGGTGGAGCAATTTTAATGACCAAAGAACATGTAGAAACTATTAATGGTTATTCTAATGGTTATTTTAATTGGGGAATGGAAGATGATGATTTTTTATACAGAGCTAAAGTAAAGGGATTAACAAAAAAAGATTTTTTACCAGAAATTTCTATTGATAGTTTGAAAGTATTAGATTTTGATGGAAATTCTTCTTATATAAAAACTAGAATAAATGATAAATTAAATAAACTTACTGAAAACTCATTTACATTTTCTGCATTTGTATTACCAAGAGAACGTTTTGATGTGGAACCATATTTGATAGGTGATATAAATAATAGAAAATTTATACATTCACATATATTATCACGACCAGGATTTCAAATGGGAGTAGCATATGATAATACAAGTTGTTTTTCTGGTGGGTGTTATAATATTAAGAATGATCATTTTTATATGTGGGCAAAAAGACAATATGAACTGTGGACTCATGTAGTTTATAGAGTTGATACAGAAAATGAAAAATCATCTTTATTTATTAATGGAATAGAAAGTAGTGCTAGATTTGGACATGGGGTTGAGAGCCCTATGGATATATCTCCACCTCTTAAAAAATATGGTAAAACTCCATATTATATAGGAGTTAATCACCCACACAGAAATACTATATTTTTTGATGGTCAGATTGGGTTATTAAGAATATATGATAGATCTTTAACAGATACAGAAATTGAAAATATGCATACAGAGGAATATTTTAATAATAGTGGTGATGCTATTTTTAATTTAACAGTAGATGATGCGAGTTGTGATTATAATAATGTTTATGCACAAACAATAGATTTTCCAAAGGTTAAGATGAATGAATTACCATATAGGAGACCTGGAAAATATAGGTCGTTATATCATAAGAGAAATGATATTGTAAATACAAGATTTGTACATCAAAAAGATACAAGTATAAATGAAAAAAGACTTGTAAATGAAGTATTGACTGGTATGATTGATATAGATAAGGATGGAATTACAGATTTAAAATATGAAGTAACAAATAGAGAAAAATTTTATGATACTAAACATGAGTTTATAAGTTTTAAATGTAAACAGGAAATACCAAGTCATGTATATAGATAATTGGAAAACCAAAGGGTTTATAGTTGAATCAATTTTTGATATAGAAGAAATGAATGAGTTGAGACGAGAGATAGATAAATTTGATCAATCCATTCCATATAAAAATCCACATAAAGAATCAAAGTTGTGTGATAAAATAATGTGTGATGATAGAATATTAAAAATTGTTGAAACTCTTATAGGTTCAAAAGTAGACGCTATACAAACTTGGTTATATTTTAAACCACCAGGTGAATTAGGACGAGATGTACATCAGGATTCTTTTTATTTACATGGTGATTGGGGCAGTGCACTTAATGCAAGTATAACTATAGATGATGCTGATGAAGAAAATGGTGGAATGTATTATTATGAAGGTTCACATAGGGATAAATATGTATATCCTATTCCAGATAATTGGAAAGATGAAGAACGAATTAAAACTAATCCAGAAGGTTTCTCTAATGAGAGGGGAAAACCTAATTGGATTCCAGGAAGTTATACTGGTGGAGAATGGATAGAGAAGTATAATAAAGTTTTTACAACTGGAAAATCTGGAGATACGGCATTTGTACATTCACACGTTTTACATGGTTCAGGTGAAAATAAATCTAAAGATAGGTGTAGGCGTTCCTATATAATTTCATATATTGCTAAAAATTCTTATTATAATGCGGGAACTGAAATGGATAGGAAATTAATTAATGTTTATAGGTAGTTATGATTTTTGCTTTTGATTTCCCTAAAGTTATTGATGATTGGGTAGGAAGACCAAATAAATGGGATGATGAAAATAATTCTACCTTTAATGGATTAATAGGATATCCTAAAGATATAACGCCATGTTATGGAGTTGCTCCTCCTAGCATTAATAATATAATAGAAAAATTTGAAAAAAAACAAAAAATTTGTTCAGTTGAAGATGCTATAAAAACAGGTGAAAGATTTTTTTATTTATTGGAAACTTATGGAGACCCATTAACCTGGCTTGGTACAGGTGAAAAAAGTTGGAAATTATTTGATGGAATGAGTGATTTAGCACTAGAATGTGTTAGGTCTGGAAAATGTAAAATTATATTGTGGTCTGCTAATGAAGGATATGATCCATTTGAACATAGAATTTTTGAGGTAATTTATAGTGAAATTGAAAAGAAAAATATTAAATGTAAGGATGTAATTTTTATAAGTGGGAATCAAATAATAGATAGTCTTAATTTGGTATGGGGAAAGTTAAATGGGACTAATGACCTTATTAGAGCTATACCCTTTAATAATGAAATTTATGACAATTTTTCAAAAATGGAAAGTGAACAATCCTCGTTTCAGAATAAAAAGTTTATTTGTTTTAATAGAATGCCTAGATTACAAAGAATAGTGTTTTTTAATTTGCTATCTAAATATAAGTTAATTAATGAAGGATATGTAAGTTTTCCAGAACAAAATTTTGGGACATTTCCAAGTAATTTAGATTATTCTAATTATTTAAAAAATACTTTACAATTTGATAATGATTTGAGAACAAGTTTAATTAAAACGTGGAAAAGTGAAATTAAAAATTTACCGTATATAGTTGATACTAATGATTGGAACCCGAATCTTTATGGTCTAATGACCTCTGAAATTTATAAGAAAACTTATTTTAGTATTGTTACGGAATCTTTATACAATGATGTTTCTGTATTTGTTGATGAAAAAATATGGAAACCAATGTATAATAATCATCCTTTTATTGTTGTAGGGTGTCCATTTACTTTGAAAAAACTTAGAGATATGGGATTCAAAACTTTTGAACCATACATTGATGAATCGTATGATGAAGAACCACATCATGGAAAAAGGATGTTAAAAATAATAAATGTAGTTAATGATATGTGTAGTATGTCAGATGAAGATTTAGGTAAAATGAGACATAATATGGAAGATATTTTAAAATTTAATAAACAAAGATTATTAAATTATGATGGATTTGATCATCTATATAAAATTTTAGAAAATTGTTTAGAATAATATGAAAATATTAATTACAGGCGGAGCTGGATATCTAGGCTCAAAACTAACAGAAACACTTTTAAGTCAAGGACATTATGTAATTGTATATGATAATTTATTTTTTGGTTCGACAGGAGTAATTCCATTTTTAGATAACTCAAAGTATAAATTTATTAAAGATACTATATCCAATTTTAGATTGATAGAGACTATGGTAAAGGATGATGTGGATTATATTATACATTTAGCAGCAATAGTTGGAGAACCAAGTTGTAAACAATATGAAAGTTCAGTCTATAAAGTAAATACTGGTGCTACTAATTGGATTAGTGAATGTGCATATAACTATGATATACCATTATTATTTTTAAGTACTTGTAGTAATTATGGAAAAACTGGTAAAATAGTAACAGAGGATTCACCATTAGAACCTCTTGGATTATATGCGAATTCAAAAATTCAAGCAGAGGAAATTGTATTAAATAATAATCAATTAATTTTAAGAATGTCTACTTTATTCGGTATTAGTTATAGAGTTAGATATGATATAACAATAAATGAGTTTGTATACCAGTATTATAAGGATAAGTTATTAAAAGTTTATGGAGAAGATACTTGGAGACCATATTTACATATACAAGACGCCTGTAATATGATTATTCAATGTATGGAAAAAGATTTACGGGGTGTTTATAATGTGGGGTTTAATGATTTGAATTATCAAAAGAAAGAAATTGTTAATAAGATAGTTGATTTTCTTGGTGAAGGTAAACTTAAATACGTAGATTTTGATGACCCTAGAAATTATAAAGTTAGTTTTAATAAAATAGAAAAAGAATTAGATTTTAAATATAAATTTACAGTTGAAGATGGAATCAAGGAAGTATACGAACAGATTCAGAAAAACATATATTAATTAATAGAGGAAATATTATGATTAGATTTTTTAAAAGAATATATTTTAAAATAAAAAGTCATTTTTTATATAAGAAAAGATTAAAAGACTTACGAAAAAGAGATCCATTTATTTATAAATGAAACATATAATAACAACTGGTTGTAGCTTTTCTGATCCAACATATGTTACAGGTAATTGGGTTAATTTTTTAGAAAAAAATTATCCAGAACATAAATTTTATCATTATGGAGCATGTGAGATGGGTAGTGATCACATATGTAAAACTGTTTTAGCAGGAGTTAAAACTTTATTAGATGATGGGGTGTCTAATAAAGATATTTTTGTTATAGCAGCTTGGAGTGGGATTGCTAGACGAGAAGTACTTTTAACACCATATGAAACTTTTAGAGGATTGAAAATTGGGAGTACATTATCGATAGATGATAAAGATTTAGCTAAGGTTCCTTTTGGTCAACATTGTATAGATTCATTAGAAGAGATTTTATTAACACAACTTTATTTACAAAAATACAAAATAGATTATAAGTTTTTAACTTATATGAATATATTTCATAAAAAGGTTTGGGATGAGAATGGACAACCAGAATGGGATATGTTGCGAGATGATCAAGTAACTGGAAAATTTAATGAGGTATTTTTATGGGAAGAGTTTCCAAATTTAAAATATTTATCAGAATTGATAGATTGGTCAGAAGATAAATGGTGGAATTATAAAGGTGGTGGAATTTTGGAGTGGGTTAGAGATAACTGTAAAGATGGATTTGATGGACCCTATGATAGTGGACATCCAATAAAATCTTCTCATAAAAAGTTTGCTGAAATGGTGGCTAATACATGGCTAAAAAATTTATAATAATAAGTGGATGTAGTTTTAGTGATTCTGGATGTGGCGGAGAACCTTTTACTTCAGCTACGTGTTGTAGTGATCCTATTATAACTGATTGTAAAGTTAAAAGAGTTCCATGGCCTACAATGTTACATAATATGTATCCTGAAATTCAAATTGAAAATTATGCAGCATGTGGACATGGAAATGATTGGGTAAGTATGTCTATAATTGCAGGGTGTCAACGATTATTAAAGTGGGATGTTAGACCAGAAGAAATATTTGTATTAGCACAATGGACTGGTATGCAACGGAGAGCTTTATTAGTTAATGAAGAAACTACTAATATGCATTTTCAGTTTAAAGATTTAAAAGATGAAGCAAAAATAGGGATTACTAATGCTTTACCAATAGGATTATGGGTAGATTATGATAATGAATTTGCAAAAGTATTACCAGCTGAACAAAGTTTACTTATGTCATTAGAACATATTTTAAGATTACAATGGTATTTACAACGTAATAATATTAATTTTAAATTTTTTAGTTTTAATGATATTTTTACAGATATACCAAAAGATAAATGTGGATTTAGAGATGATGAAATATATAGAGGAGAAGAAAAGGATTTTACAAAAACTATAGCTGATATATATCCTAGTTTATCTTATTTATTTGAGATTATTGATTGGGATACTTGGTGGATGCATGGTAAATATGGTGGGATGCAAGAGTGGATTATGGATAATGTAGAATTGGGATTAGATGGCGGAGGTGGTGGTACCTGGAAAGGTATACCAGCACAACAGTTTGGGCACCCGTTGACTAAATCACATAAACAATTTACAAATGAAGTTATTGTACCTATATTGGGAGAGTTTTTAAATGAGTAAAAATATTATAACAGAATTGTTTGCAACAAAGGAGAAAGTTGTAGAATTAGAAAATATTGCTGAAAATTTAGATTTTATTTCTAAATTGGTAACTTTAAATAAAAAGATTTCTTTTTGGAAATTTGGTAGTAGTATGGTTTTAGTTAAATTATTAGTTTTATATATAACAAGCACTGTAGAAGATAATCAAAAAGAAATGCTTGCACATTTGAGAGCGTTTAAAGACCCTGAAGAATTAAAAAGCAGCATTTATAAAAGATAGTAGGAGAAGTAATAATGGCAAGAACATTAGAGGAAAGAGGTGTAAAAGCCTTAGAAAGAATATCAAATTCGTTACAGAATCTTGATAACTATGCTAAACAATTAGATGTATCTAATTGGAGTGAACGTTTAGAGTGGTATTTGAGTGAATTTCATACAATTTACAAAGATAAAAAAGATGTTAATGTTGTAAAAATATTTGGATCGAGCTCAGAGAAAAGTGAATAGTGGATAAAAAACACTTAGTTGTAAGTGGTTGTAGCTTTACACAATCGGATGGGACATGGCCGTATCATCTTGAAGATGAATACTGGGTACATAATGTAGGTTCTACAGGTGCTGGAAATTCATATATTAGTAGAAGTGTAATTTATGAGGTTTCTAAGTTATTAAAAGAAGATTATATAGATTCGGATACATTGTCGGTTGTTATAATGTGGAGTGGTATTGATAGAAAAGAATTTTTGAGTACTAAAAAAGAAAATCCTTTACATCCGATTTATATAGATGGTCCACATAAAAATTGGTTAGGAAACTTTATAAATGAAAATCAATATGATACATCAGCTTGGCTGAAAAGTAGTATAAGTAGAATGCCGTGGGATAATAAGGATGTTACGAAGTTTTTTGAAATGTATTGGACTCATTTTTATTCTGAAGAAGAGAGTTTGGTTAATACTTTAGAAAGTATACAACGTACTCAAATGTATTTAGAAAGTGTTGGTGTAAAATATGTAATGATGAGTTGGCAAAATATATTTAATGATTATAAATTTATAGTTCCTGAGGAATTTCCACAAAGAGGAGCAGAGTTATATCAACATGAAATATGGTGGATGGCGTGGTTAGATAATAAGCAGTGGAGTCCTGATAGATATTGGCCTGAATCTGTAAAAGAAAAAATTTCAAAAGATACTCCATTATTAAAAGATATATATCCCAATGCTACACATTTATGGGATTTGATAGATTGGGATAAATGGTGGTTATATGAAGATGACCAAGTAGAATATGGTGGATTGGCAGAATGGGTATGTTTAAAAGAAAAGGATCCATATGGTAATGGATATGAAGACCCTGGACATCCATCACCTTCTTCTCACAATAAATTTGCTAATAAAATAGTTAGAAAATTATTAAATAGGGAGATTTAATAGTATGGCAATGATAAGTGGAGATAAGGTATGTATAAATCTAATGGAGAAAATAGGTTCTAGTTGGTTACTGAATTTATATGGTAGAGATCGCCAGATGCAACATTTGAATGAATTAAATGGCAGAAAGTTAGTTGTTTTTATTAGGCATCCACATGGTAAGTGGTTAGGTGGGATGAAAGAGGAATTTAATATGATGTGCCCAGGCGTAGGAGATTTAAGTACATTGACTGCAATGTTTCCTGAATATGACACTACAGTTTTTTCAGAATTTACAAAAAGGTTAGGTGACGGCTCTTTTGAGAACTTAGATGAAATACTTGAAACTTTAAATGATGACATAGTATTGGAATTTGGAGTTAAATTATGTCAGCGATTATTTAATATTACTGAAACAATATTTCCTATTAAGCAAGAGCATTCAATGTTTTGGAAATATACTAATCAATATATTGATACAGAGTTACATTGTGATACTTGTGAGGAACAAGGTTACAGTTTGTGGGAATTAGAATCTAGGTCTTATATTTATTTTGCAGACATTAAACAAATGTCTAATATGAATTTTGTAAAATGGTTAATTAGATTAGATCCAAGTTGGAAAGATTTAATAGAAAGAAGTGAGCAAGATATGGCTTGGGATATAAAAGCAAATGTTACTGGCGATAACTTTTGGCCTCAAATTAGTAACTTGATAAAGGTTGCAAATATTAAAAAGGGATATGAAGCGTATTTTGATCCTGTAGTTGAGAACGATGACAATTGTAAATTTTTAACTAAACTTAAAGTACAAAATCTTTATTTACGTACAATTTATTTAGATACTTTGAGGGCATATAATTATATAGTTAAATATTCTAATAAATATAAAGAGGATTTTTCAATAAAATATCCTAAAAAATTTGATGAGGTTATAGATGAAAATATTGGGAATTAATGCACTGAACCACGACGCCGCAATTACTTTAATTGAGGATGGTGAAATACTTTTTGCTGGACATAGTGAGCGTTATAGTAAAATAAAGAATGATTATTATTTAAATAGTCCTATAGTTGCTGATTGTAATAGATATGGTAAACCAGATAAAGTCGTATATTTTGAAAGACCATATCTAAAAAAGTTAAGACAATTACGAGCTGGTCAATATGGAGAAGTATTTTCTAGTAAAAATTTACCATCTTATTATTTAAGAGATTATGTTGGTAATGCAGAAATAGAGTATGTTCAACATCATCAATCTCACGCCGCAGCAGGATATTTTACATCACCTTATGAAGAATCAGCAATAGTAGTTATAGATGCCATAGGCGAGTTTGAAACTTGTTCTATTTGGTACGCATGGGGAAGTCATTTTGAGAAACGATATACACTAAAATATCCAAATTCATTAGGATTATGGTATTCAGCAATGACTCAACGATTAGGATTGAAACCACAAGAGGATGAATACATCTTAATGGGAATGGCAGGCTGGGGAACACAAGACCACACACTAAAAAACGCAATTCGTAAAGATTTCTTTAATGATTCTGATAAACCAATTGATTTAAAGGACAATTTACATAGAGGTTGTTTAAGTTGGAATCCAGAATACTACCCAGATGATGATAGTGAAGATTGGAAATTCAATATAGCAGCAAATGTTCAATGGATCTGTGAAGAAGAAATCCGTAAAGTATTCAGTTTAGCAAGACGATTAGTTCCTGAGACTAATAATTGTGTTTATATGGGTGGAGTAGCTCTAAATTGTGTAGCAAACTCT
>Ga0257112_10001103_pt1 | contig 10348 bp, 18 predicted proteins | sample LP_taG_5_FD_191565 | JGI IMG/M metagenome (GOLD analysis project Ga0257112, IMG submission 191565) | Marine microbial communities from Northeast Subartic Pacific Ocean, Canada - LP_J_2015_P26_1000m | ecosystem: Environmental > Aquatic > Marine > Oceanic | place: Canada: Northeast Subartic...
AATTGCAGTGAATAGGTTTATTTATAATTCACTTAACGTGGAAGATTTTCGTAAAGAATTTATATCATACCAGAATATTAAATATCTTGAATATATAACTACAGATATTATACGGAATGGTATGAAGAATCCTATAGTTATTTCAGAACAAGATTGGAATAATGATATATATAAGGTATATGATGGCAGACATAGACTTATAGCTTATAGATATATAGGAAAAGAAAAAATAAAATGTAAAATAGTTGCACCAGAAAGGTTAACAGGTGACAGGCAGAATGAGTTTAAAAAATACTAAAAAAGCAAAATTAAAAAAAACTATGACTACACATGCAGGTACATTGTATGAAGGTGATGTAGTTAAGGTAATAAGAAAAGAGAATGGTGATTACCGAGTTACTGATGATATGGGTAAAATTTGGTATGTGCCAGTTGAAAATCTAATAACTGCAAAAAATTAAAAAAAAAAGTGTGTTTTGAAAATTCAGAACATACTTATATTATTCCACTACAATAAGTGGAAGTGTTTTTTGAAAATTTGAAAATTTGAGAAGCATCGACAGGCATGTTGATGTGGGGTTGACCGAATAACAGGTTACGTTAAGGGCTTGTAAAGTATCCCAAACCCTCTTGTGGTAGAGGAGTATTCACCTAAATACTGGTAATACTGAGAGACATCTTGGGCGGGAGTTTGAGTCAAAACTACTTGAAAAAGAAGCCTACTTTTTCGCTTCATTGGGAGTACCCGAAAGGAAATCTCCCTGTAAACTGGCTGAATAAACCTTTCTTTGAGGGTTAAAGCAATCGGATTAGGAATTGTATCCGCTCAAGTGATGTTAATAGCATTGAGGAGAACCGAGGTAACTACTTGGAAACGAGATATGAAGTATAAAATCAGAGTGATTCAATGTGGAATGGCTGTTCCACACCCCCAAAATTTTCATTTTTTATTAAGAGGTACATATTTATTACTAGAAAGATTTTTGACGGATTTGATTGTCTGTAAAAAAAAGAATTCGACGCTCATTATGAGGTCGATACATAAACCGAATATCAAGGTTCAAAAGAAGTTGGTATTCATAGTTGACTAACAAGTAACTAAAATAGGAGAAATAAAATGACTAAAGTTGCTTTTCGTACAAATATCCCTTTTTTCGATAGGGATACTTTTTTAACCCCGTTTGACAAAATGTTTGACGCTATGGTGGAATCACAATTCCCAGAAGTAGTTAAATCAGTTGGAGTCAAACCATATCAAGGTTCAGCATACCCAAAAGTAAACGTATATGAATACGATGACAAAATTGGTATCGTGGCTGAAATCCCAGGACTGAATAAGAAACAACTCAACGTAGATGTTGAAGATGGTGTATTAACTATATCAGGTGATAAACATAGCACTTTTGAAGATGAAGGTGCTAAAGTTATCCGTAGAGAGTTAAAACAATCATCCTTTAAACGCTCATTTGAATTGGGTGAATTGTTAGATGGTGAGAAGATCGATGCTAACTTTAAGGATGGAGTTCTTTCAGTTTCTATTCCAAAAGTGGAACCAGAAAAACCTAAGAAAACATACGTGAAAATCTCATAATAATGGTTACAAAATAAATAAAAAGGGCTCTACCGAATTTTTAGTTCTCACTTTATAAGCAACTTAAAAATCAACCGAGCCCTTTTTATAAATTATTATGGGCAAGTTAGGTAAGATTATTAACGTGAATGATACTTTGTATGAAGTATTAGGTACTCAGTCAATAAAATCAGCGGATATAGAAGGCTCCGATGTTTGGAAGATCAGGTGGGGAGCAGATACTTTGCTTAGGCATGGAGATATTTACTACTTTTGTAGAAGTGTAATTAATGCAAAATTTGAGGATATTAAAGAAAGTTGAGAGATATTTATTAATATGAAATCTTACTTTACAGAGAAAGAAAGACAAGCAGTCCATGAATTTGTGGATAGACTTATTGATAATGGGTTTATAGATCCACGAGCAGTTCCACAAGATGATAATCAATTTATGGAATGGTGGAGTGAAGTTAAATCTAGACAAGATTTGTGGGAAGCTATGTTAATCTATAATAACAAGGACAATGTTCCTCAGGCGTAAATGTGGATGAAGAAAAACTACAGAGTTATAAATTAAAAAAACTTAAATCACAATTTGAATATCTTAGAACGGTATTAGAAGAATGCCAATATTTATATGAGTTATCTTTAGAAAAGTTTTATCAAGATTTTACACAACCATTAAGTGATGAGGAAGCACAAAAGGCTAATAAACCAAAAAAATATAAAGGTAAAAAACCTAAAGAAAAAGAATTAAGTAAGTTATATTATAGAATAGCAAATAAAACACATCCAGATAAGTTGGTAAATAAGGATATTTCTGAAGATAAAAAAAATGAGTTAGAAGCTTTATATAAAAAAGCATCAGATGCATCTGAAAAAAGTAATTATGATGATTTAGTTGAGATAGCAATAAAATTGGGATTAGACGATGTTTATGAATCTGAATATTATTTACAAAAAAGTATTGATAAAATAAATGATAAAATAAAACATTTGAAAACTACTTATGCTTGGGTATGGTTTCATGCTAGTGAAGAAGCAAAAGTAAACATTAAAGATAAAATAATTAGTTCATATAAATAAGGGAGTTATTTATGAGATATAAAGATAGAGTTGAAATGGATTTGGATATAATCGAAAGACATTTAGGACGTTGTAAAGATGCTATTGATGCTAAAAATATAGCAGAAGTATCTAATCAAATAATACAAATTGAAAGCAAAATAGATAATATAAGGAATATGATTGAATTAGAGGATGACGCGTAATTATCCTGTATATATTCTATTTATTAACTAGAATATAACGGGAGAAATTTTTTGGAACGATCTAGATTTTTTACGCCACTCCTAGGATTTTCCGCACTTTTTGTGGCGTTTAACGCAGCATTCTTTTCAGTATTTGGTTTAAGTAAATTATTTGCAGGAGCAACAGGTTCAGTAATTTTTATGGCAAGTAGTTTAGAATTAGCTAAGTTGGTAACGGCAGCTTATCTATATAGGTACTGGGAACATATTAATAAATTAATGAAATCTTATTTGTTGGTAGGTGTTATTACTTTAATATTAATAACATCAGCAGGTATTTTTGGATTCTTATCTAATGCATATCAAGGAGCTACAATAGAATTTGAGAAACAATCTACAACACTATTGTATAAAGAAGATAGATTAGAACAGTTAGAAGATGATAAAGTATATCTTAAAGATGAATTAGAACAATCAGTTAAAGCATTACCTGATAATTATCCTACGGCAAAAAGAAAATTAAGAGAAGAATATAATCCAAAGGTATTAGCTTTAAATGACCAGATATTAGGAATCAAACAAGAGATTGGTGATCTGAAAGTATCATTAATAGAAACTGGTGTAGATGTAGGTCCAGCTATTTATTTAGCTAGATCATTTAATACTGATATAGATACAGTAGTTAAGTTTTTTATTTTTATTCTTATTTTTGTGTTTGATCCATTAGCAGTTTCATTAGTGGTAGCATATAATGTAGCTATAACTGGTAATAAGAAATGGGAAGTATATGGAGAGACAAAGCGTAAAGATATTATTGATAATTCATTTAGTAAATATATTTCGCACCGCAAGGATTTTATACCAGATAAACCAAAAGTAGAAGAAGTAGGGGAAGAAGTACAATCACCATCTAAAGGTGGGAGAAAAGTAGTTTGACGTTAAAAAATAATGTATTTAAAAATTTTAGTTTATACTTATATACGGTAGGGAGAGCCTACTGTATGATTTATAAATGATGTTGACATATAAAACAAAAGGGTATTCTACATACATTAAGTTGGTGAGTACCCTTTTGTATTATATGAGGTTTAAAAAAAATGCGGACAGGCAGTTGACGCACCTGTAGAAAAATGCGTCTTAACAATAAACAACAACGAGGAGAACGATTATGAAAAATCGTAATCTAATCTCATTGGTAGTTACATTACTAATGCCGATGTTCATTTATGGACAAAGTGTTAGTGGTACAGTTGCTGATGAGACAGGGGATCCATTAGCTGGAGCTAATGTAACAGTAGAAGGAACAGATTTAGGTGCAGCTTCTTTAGAAGATGGTACTTATTCCATTGAGGTAGGTGAAGGTTCTTATGCAGTTACGGCTCAAGTTATTGGTTACGAATCTTCCACTATATCTGTAGATGTTAGTGGGGATGTAACACTCGACTTTAGCCTAGCAGTTTTAGCAGTCGAGATGTCAGCATTGGAAGTTTTGGCTTCCCGTGCAGATGCAAAGACACCTGTTGCACATACAACGGTAGATAAAGCAGAAATTGAATTTCGTCTTGGTTCACAAGACTTACCAATGTCTCTTAATCTAACACCATCAGTATATGCAACACAACAAGGTGGTGGTGCGGGGGATGCCCGTATCAATGTTCGTGGTTTTAATCAACGGAATGTAGCAGTAATGATTAACGGTGTTCCACAAAATGATATGGAAAACGGTTGGGTCTATTGGTCTAACTGGGATGGTGTAGCAGATGCTGCTCAATCTATCCAGATGCAACGTGGTTTAAGTGCTGTAAATTTAGCTGCCCCTTCCATTGGTGGTACGATGAATATTATAACTGATCCTGCAGCTCACGAAAAGGGCGGTAGGTTCAAACAAGAAGCTGGTGCAGGAGGATTCATAAAATCTACTATAAATTATAATAGTGGTATGTTGATGGATAATAAACTTGCATTAAGTGGTACAATAGTACGAAAAACAGGTGATGGTATTATAGACAAGACATGGACAGACGCTTGGGCATATTATATGGGAGCAAGTTATCAAGCAAATAAAGATAACAGATTCGAATTATATGCAATAGGTGCTCCACAACGTCATGGTCAAAATCTATACAAACAGAATATCGGTGCATATGATGCCGAATTTGCTGGTAAAGTAGATGGATATGATACTGAAGCACTTGGTGATGATGGTAAGTTCAAGGATGTTGGACGTACGTTCAATCAGAATTGGGCTCCTATAGACGCATCATATACTGGTAAACAATACTGGTATATGTATGGTGCTAAAACGGTTGACAGACATGACCCTAATTACTTAAATGAAAGAGAAAACTTCTTTCATAAACCGTTAGTAAACCTTAACCATTTTATGACTATTAATGACAAAACAAGACTGAGTTCAGTATTGTATTGGAGTGGTGGTTCTGGTGGTGGTACAGGTACTTATGGTAGGATTCCTACTATGGATGCTGATGGTACTCTAGGTGATGATGGCTATAAATTCTATTATGGTCGTAGTCCTTGGACTCGTGATTGGAATGCACTTGTAGCTATGAATAGCGGTGATTCTGATACAGTCTATGTAGACAAAAGAGTTATCACACGGACACATGGTGTTGATAATAATCAATCAGTTGGTATTTTGAGGAATAGTATTAATCGTCAGAATACACTTGGTTTAATTTCTAAACTTAATTATGATGTAAGTGATGAACTTCAATTACAAATTGGTTTAGATTGGAGAACAGCTGGTATTGAACACGCACGTGAAGTTCGTGATTTAATGGGCGGTGATTATTATATGGATTATGCTGATGACAATTCACCCGATGGTAAAAGAGTTGAGTTAGGTGATATAATTGCCTATCACAACGAAACTACCGTTGATTGGTTAGGTGGATATGTTCAAGGAGCATATAATTCAGGACCATTAAACGCTTATGGTATGTTAGGATTAACTCAAATTGCATATTCATACCAAGACCATTTTACAGTAGCAGATGAAAAGATCACAGCTGATCCTATCTCTACTATACAATGGAAAGGTGGAGCAATGTATGATGTTACTGATGACATTAGTGTTTTTGGTAATTTTGGTATAGTTGAAAAACCACCAATTATGGATAATGTGATTTACTTTGATGGCACTGTTGCTTCAGATCCTGCAAATGAAAGATTCATTAGTTCAGAAGCTGGAGTAAACTATTCTGCTGGTAACTATGCACTTAAAGTATCTACTTATAATACAGATTGGAAAGACAGAAACCTTACCAAATCTGTAACAAGTGGACAAGGCTCAAGTGGTGATACTGATGTTATCTTCCTTTCGGGGATAAATCAAAACCATAAAGGTGTTGAAGTTGAAGCTGAGACACAAATACTTGATTTACTTAGGCTAAATGCTATAGTAAGTATTGGTAAATGGCAGTTTGATGGTGATGCAGATGGTAACTACCAAGAAGATGAGTTTAACGAAGATGGTCAAGTTATCGGACAGACAACTACACCATATTCTTATGCATTGGATGGTTTGAATGTAGGTGATATGCCTCAGACTTCATACGCACTTGTTGGAACACTTACTCCCATAAAGGGATTACAGGTACAGGCAGTATACAATCAGTATGATGATAATTATTCTGATTGGAGTCCTGGAGCAAGAGAGTATGATGGTTCAGACGCAGACGCAGACAGAGAACAAGTATGGAAAGCACCTGGATATTCCAAAGTGGATTTACATGCTTCATATAAACTACCAATTAGTGGATATGATGTAACTTTATTTGGTCATGTGTTTAATGCAACTGATGCAGTATTTGTTCAAGATGCAGTAGATCATAGTCAGTATAATAGCTATGGAGATAAAACTCACGCAGCTCATAATGCTGAAGTATTTCTTGGAACACCAAGATACTTTAATCTAGGGTTATCCCTAAATTTCTAAATTAGTAAATATTATGGGGGGTGACGTAATATTATCCCCCATTTTTTACTAAAAATAAAGCTTGACTCGTATAGTATTTTATTTGTATATTAGTATATGAATAAAAATACTGTAATTTTTGATTTAGATGGAACTTTAGCTAATATTGATGCAAGGAGAGATAAAGCAACCAAGCCTAATGGTAAATTAGATTGGGATGTTTTTTCAAGTTCTTCTAATATTAAGTTAGATGTTCCTAATGAACCAGTAGTAAAAATGGCTCAGATGTTTGCTGAGAACGGTTTTAATGTTGTAATCTTTAGTGGTAGGAATGATAGGTCATTTCATACTACAAGGTCATGGTTGACGCACAATAGAATTCCATTTCAAAAATTAATTATGAGACCTGATAAATTTCTCAATTGGGGAGATAAAATTGCTAGTGGTAATATTGCTACCCAAGAGATGAGGTTTATGCCTGATGAAATTTTAAAGAAACATATGTTAGATTTATTTGTAGATATTGATGATGTATTTCTTGTCGTAGATGATAGGAATAAGGTTGTTGATATGTGGAGATCATTAGGTTTAACCGTATTTCAAGTCGCAGAAGGTGATTTTTAATAAATGAGTGCGTAGCCCGACATGGAAAGGGGGCGGACTGTAAATCCGCTTAGCCATCAAGTAGGTTCGAATCCTACCGCACTCACAAAAAAACTAAAGAAAAAGCTTGACTCGTATAGCTTTTTATCGGTATATTATAGTAGTAAGAAAAGGTAAATAATGTTAAACATAAAAAACGAAATCAGAAAATTAGATAGTCTTTCTGAGTTGAATGAGTTATCAAGATTCATTAGTGATTGTAAGACTATGTTGGGGAAAGCCTCATTAAGTGTTGGTTCTGATGTATTTGTAGTTCAAAAGACTAAAAGGACTCCAGGAGTTATCACTAAGATGAATATCAAGAAGGCTATTGTTGATATGAGTGGTAGATTATATAATGTTCCATTTTCAATGTTGGAATTAGCGTAAATAATTAAAAAAAGCTTGACTCGTATAGCTTTTTAGCCTTATATTATAGTAGATAATGAATAGTAATAATACAGATTATAATAAAAAACTTATAGAGTTTATGAATTATTTGGAAGATAGATTTACAGAAGAATCTAATTCAAGGGATACATATCCTGATAAATATTCTATAAGAATGGTTAAAGGTCGTAGATTTGATAGAATAGTTTATGATAATAAGTATGATTTTAACCGTATTCATTGTTTTGTAGAACGGAATACTGGTAATATTTATAAACCTGCTGGTTGGAGAGCACCAAATACAAAAGGTAATTGTATCAGAGGTTCTATATATGATAAAGAAACTTTTAAAAAAGCCGATAGATTCGGTGGTTGGTTATATTTAGGAAGCTCTAACGGAGCAAGATGGCATAGATGAGTACTGTAGTAAAGGTGATTAAAAAACCCAATTGGTTTTCCGTTATAAAAGTAGCTAAAAAACCAGTAGCAGTTAAAAAAACTGCTAAAAAAGTTGGTGTTGGTAAACATTATGAAAAGATTGCAGAAAATAAATCTTTATATGGTAAAAGAATTAAACAACTCAAAGCTATAACTGATGATACTAACTATATACCTAAACGGGGTACTACTGGAACTACACTTGAAAATTCTTATCATGAATTTATATTTAGTATGTATGGAGCTTTAATAAGTGGTAGAAAGATTACACCTAAAATGGAATCAGCTATTACTAAAATTGTTAAATCTTACGCTGATTGGTTGAAGAAACAAAACGATCCAGAATATAAGAAAAATAAAGAAAAATATATTGAAGATAGTTTATTTAAAATTAGTATGATTGGAAAATTATTAAATGATGCTAAATATAGTAGATCCTATGAATCAAATTCAAAATGGTTTTTAAATTCTATTACTGAACAGGTTAAAAAACGTGGTAGTTTGAGTATAAAACAGAGAAAAGCTTTAAATAAAATGTATAAACAATTTACAAAGAAAATAGAAAAGGGAAAATAAAATAAATGGCTCGTAAAAAGAAAATAGAGTATCACTCTTATTATGAAGGACATTTACGGTATATGGTATGTATGGTATGTGGAAGATATGAGAATGTTGGTGAAGAAGCTACAGGCGTAAAGTGTAGTAAATGTGTTAATTTTTCAGTACCACTTGAACAATCAAAAGGTTATAAACCAACAGGTCGTCCAGCAGGATGGCATTGGATGTCAGAGTTTGTAGATAAAGATGGTAATGTATTTCATAAAGGTAAAGAACAACCTAAACTGAAGGGCACGCTAAAACCTACTAAGGTAAAACCACCTAAGACTAAGAAAAGAAAAACTAACCGTCGTACAAAAGAACAAATGTTAGTTGCTCGACATAAGGAAAAGAAAGTAGCTTTGAAAAAGGCTGTCAAGAAACAAAAAGATTTTATAAATCATAATATAGATAAAGGATAAAAATGAATCGAAAACAGTTTACAGAAGCTAGTGGAGATTTTTCATTATATGGTGTAGCAAGATTCACAACATATATGATGTCTGCAGTGGCATTATACTTGGAAAATTTTCAAGTAGCCGCAATAGCATTTGGGTTTGGAGCCACACTTGGTTTCATTCGTAGATTAGCAAGAATTTGGGAGTAGATGATGGAATTTAATATATGGTTAGTTTCAACAATAATAGTTACGATTACAATTGCAGTTGTAATTTTAAAAAAGAGAAGTAAATAATGGCTGGGAGTAAGATGTCAAAAGAAGAAATATTAAAAGAATTAGAATCAATTAGTAATCAATTAGATTCTACATCTAATGGGTTTGTAGAAAACGAATCAGATTTAGGTGGAGCAAAAAATGATTTAAACTATATAATAGATACTCTTGAAAGAGAAGTGAATATTAAATATGAGGAGATACAGATAGATGGATGTTAATGTAACCCAACCAACTATAATTGATTTTATGTATCCAGAGAGAACTTTGACCCCAAAGTATTTAGATAAATTAGCAGACTTAGTATTATTTTATTGGGAATATAGATATGATAATATTAATGTAGAATTAGCACAGGCATAAGGAGTAACAATGGCAAAGAAAAAGAAAAAGAAAATTCCATTTCACATAGCACATAATATGAAAGAATATTCATATGAGGATGGTGGATTAACAATTACATTTTGGGCAGATAATGATGAGGATGCTAAACTGTACAGAGAAAATTTAGAGGAACGAAATGCCAAGAAGTAAACATCATAGGAAAAATAGAAGTGATAGTAAATGGAGAAAGTTGAGTAATATTCGTAGAGTTCTTCGTAGATATATGGAAGCTACGGATGGTGAAATTCCTGATTGGTTTATTAAAAATCACCTTGGAACAAAAGGTAAACTTAAAGGAAAAATAGTTGTTAAAGATCCATCAAAAAAATCTAAGTATAGGCCAGTAAAAAATGTTTGAATTTGTAGTAGTATGTTTGTTAGGTTATATAGCATTAAAAATGTATGATAATAGTAATCCGAGGATGTAATTGAAACAAATAATTAATTGTTTTAAAGAAGAAAATCCT
>Ga0257112_10001104_pt1 | contig 10342 bp, 8 predicted proteins | sample LP_taG_5_FD_191565 | JGI IMG/M metagenome (GOLD analysis project Ga0257112, IMG submission 191565) | Marine microbial communities from Northeast Subartic Pacific Ocean, Canada - LP_J_2015_P26_1000m | ecosystem: Environmental > Aquatic > Marine > Oceanic | place: Canada: Northeast Subartic...
ACACACGGGGTCAGTGCAAGGGATTATATCCAAACTATTAGTGATTTCATCCTAGCGGGACTTTTAAAGAAAACTTGAGGAGATAGGTATGAGTGAAACAATGACACGGTTTATAACTGGCGGCCAGTTCCTGGTTGAGCCAATCACGGAAGCAAAAGTGTATTCACGGGAAGATTTTACCGAAGAGCACCGTGATATCTATAATATGGTTATGGAATTTGACCGAGACCGTATTTTGGCTCAAAAAGAGGAAATTGAAAAATATAATCCTGACCTAATCAAGTCACTAATTAAGGAAATGGGTGAGCTGGGACTTCTCGGCATTGATGTTCCCGAAGAATATGGTGGTTTAGACTTGGATAAAATCACAATTGGAATCGTTACCGAAGCTCTCGTCCACTGTCCTTCTTTTGCGGTGGCTTGGGCCGTCCAAACAGGCATTGGCTCTTTGCCTATCATATGGTTCGGCACTAAAGAACAAAAGGAAAAATATTTACCTAGGATTGTTTCAGGAGAAATCCTTTGCGCATATGGGCTAACCGAACCTTCGGGTGGTTCCGATCCTCTCGCTGGAAAAACCACCGCTGAATTATCAAAGGATGGGGAACACTATATATTAAATGGTGAAAAAACATTTATCACCAATGGCGGTTGGTCCGAAGTATATACCGTATTTGCTCAAGTGAATGGTGATCAATTCACTGCATTTTTAGTTGATCGTGATACAGAAGGATTTTCGATTGGAGCCGAAGAAAAAAAAATGGGGATGAAAGGTTCTTCCACTACTTCTCTGATCTTTCAAAACGCCAAGGTGCCTGTAAACAACTTGCTATATAAAGTCGGCAAAGGCGCAGCAGTTGCTTTTAATACTTTAAATATAGGACGCTTCAAATTAGGCGCATCCTGTTTAGGCGGTTCAAAACAGATCATCAATCGCACATCCCAATATGCCAAGGAAAGACGCGCCTTTGGCCAATCCATTTCAAACTTTGATGCTATTATCAAAAAAATAGCAGAAATGACCGTTCGCACCTTTGCCACTGATAGTATGATTTATCGTACGATTGGACTTCTCCAGACAGAGATCGATCAGTTGGATCAATCTAGCAAAGATTATTACTCCAAAATGGGTGAGGCTATGGAAAAATATGCCATAGAGACTTCCATGGTAAAAGTTTATGGCACCGAAACCAGCCATTATGTTATTGATGAAGGGCTCCAGATAATGGGTGGTTATGGATTTTTAGAAGAGTATTTTTTAGCAGGTGCTTACCGCGATGACCGCATTAACCCAATCTGGGAAGGGACAAACGAAATTAACCGGCAGATTATTAGCGGGTTTATGATGAAAAAAGCACTGATGGAAGAGTTGCCTATTCGGGAAGCTATCAGAGATATTTCAGATTTCATGTCTAATGGCCAACTGAAGCTTAAGGATGATACTTTGGCTGAAGAATGCCATTCCATTGAAACGGCGAAAAGATTTGTACTCTATCTTTTTAATGAAGCATTATGCAAATACGGTCAAGATTTAAAACACGAACAACAGCTGACTGAAATCATTGCCGATATTTTCATGGATATATATACGGCAGAAAGTACGGTCGTTCGTGCGCGTAAAATCATGGCCAGTGCTTCTCCTGAACCCAATGTGGTTAATATCGCCAAAATATTCACAACAGAAATGTCCAATCGAATCATGAGCAACGTTCACACTGCCATAACTGCTATCCACGACGGGCCACCCTCCCCTTTGCTGGATCAAAAAATTTCTGAATTTGAAAATCGTATGCGATTGAAAACCAACGTAATTAGCTTAAAACGAAAAATTGCAAAACATGTTTATAATAATAGCGGATATCCCTATTAGGAGTTTAAGATGAGTAATCAAGCAGTAATTATTGATGCAATCCGTTCGCCTATTGGTGTAAAAAATGGTGAAATGGTGGGCATTCGTCCGGATGATCTAGCCGCCCAGGTTGTAAAAGGATTAGTGGATCGAAATCCGACAGTCAAACCGGAACAGATAGAAGATTTAGTCATGGGATGTGCTTTCCCCGAAGGGCCCCAGGGCATGCTGATCGGTCGTTCTGTTAGTGTACTGGCTGGTTTACCCCAGTCCGTACCAGGAAAAGTCGTGAATCGATTTTGCGGTTCGTCCATGGATGCCTTACACCAGGTTAGCACAGCAATTGAAAGTGGTGACATTGACGTGGCTATTGCAGCTGGTGTTGAAGACATGTTTTCCATTCCTCCCGGTGGCTTTGCTCCGGATTTCCACCCGGAATTGGCAGAACAAGAATATTATATAGGTATGGGTGAAACAGCAGAAAATCTAGCCAATGACGGCAATATATCCAGAGAAACTCAGGAAGAATTTTGCATTCAATCCCATGAAAAAGCGCTGGCTGCTTGGGAAGCAGGTAAATTCGATAATGAAGTGATCCCAATTGATTATTATGGTGAAAAAACAATCAAAAAAGATGAAGGTCCTCGTAAACCTGATGCTGAAAAAATCAAAAGTTTAAATCCGGCTTTCGTAGAAGGTGGTTCGGTAACTGCAGCCACTAGCAGCCCTTTCTCACTGGGAGCGGCTGCATTGCTGGTCACCAGTCAATCATTTGCTGAAGAAAATGGGTTAACCATCCGAGCAGCAATTGCGAGCAGAGCTGTGGCCGGTGTTGATTGGACACGCATGGGAATGGGCCCTATCCCTGCAACGGAAAAAGCGCTGAAAAAAGCGGGTTTGACCATGAAGGATATCGAAGTGATTGAATTGAATGAAGCATTTGCAGCTCAAGCGCTCTACGTGATTCAAGAAGGTAGATGGGATGCCAGCAAAGTGAACCTCAATGGTGGTGCAGTTGCACTTGGGCATCCATTAGGAGCATCCGGTGCACGGATTGTAGGTACACTCATTAATGTGATGGAACAGCACGATTATCATACGGGTCTAGCCACCATGTGTATCGGAACCGGCCAGGGGATCGCAACTATTATTAAAAGACCATAAACTATTTAAGGAAATCATGAATCAATCCATTGATAAAGTCGCTGTATTGGGCGCCGGCGTAATGGGCGCACAAATCGCAGGACATTTTGCAAACGCCGGAATTCCTGGCCTCCTTTATGATATCAGCCAAGAATTGGCGCAAAAAGGTGTGGATGGTCTTACGAAAATGAAACCGGCTCCATTGTATAAACCAAAAAATGCCGATTTGGTAGAACCTTGCAATTATGATGAGCATCTGACAAAATTAAGTGAAGTTGATCTTGTTATCGAAGCTGTGGCCGAACGCCTTGACATTAAACATGCCGTATATAATAATATTGTCCCGCACTTGAAAGAATCTGTTATCATGACATCCAATACTTCCGGAATTCCTTTGTCTGATTTGATTTCTGTACTGCCAGCTCATCTGAAAAAAAGGTTTATGATTACTCATTTTTTCAATCCGCCTCGTTATATGCGTCTGTTGGAATTAATCAAGGGGCCAGATACCGATGAAGCCGTTTATGAAATGATCGCTGAATTTGGTGAGGACGTTCTTGGGAAAGGAATCGTACACGCAAAGGACACACCAAACTTTATCGGTAACCGTATCGGTGTTTTGGGTATGTCAGTCACTATGAATACGGCTATGAAAAATGGTCTAACAGTTGAAGAAGTGGATAAATTAACTGGTACGGTTATTGGTCGACCGAAAAGCGCCACATTCAGAACTGCAGACGTGGTAGGACTGGATACAATGATTAATGTGTCAAACACATCTTACAAAAATCTGCCTGAAGATGAAGAACGGGAAGAGTTTAAAATACCAACCTTCCTTCAAAAGCTTGTGGACGATGGAAATCTGGGTGCAAAAACCAAAGCAGGATTTTATAAAAAAACTGATGAAGGCATCCTTTCTATTGATTTAAAAACTGGTGAATACGGTCCCCAGAAAAAAGTCCGTTTTGATGGATTCCGTTTGGCAAAAGACAGGCAGACTTCAAATGAAAAGTTAAAGGCCATGGCTTATAGTGATGACAAAGGCGGTAAATTTTTCTGGGAAATATTATCCAGGACATTAATCTATTCTGCCAACCGTTTACCCGAAATCAGTGATGACATTATCAATATAGATAACGCCATGAAATGGGGTTATGGATGGGAATCTGGTCCTTTTGAAATTTGGGATGGAATTGGTGTACGGGAATCGGTTGAACGGATGGAAAAAGAAGGTAGAAAAGCTCCTCAATGGGTAAATGATATGCTGGCATCGGGTCGGGAATCATTTTATGAAATCAAAGATGGAAACCGTACCTATTTTGATGTTTTATCTTCTACTGTAAAAACAGAAGAGCAGAGTGAAAAATCTATCAATTTAAACCTGCATAAAACCGGCGGGAATATAGTTAAAAAAGATTGGAGCGCCAGTCTGATTGACCTAGGAGATGGGGTTCTAAACGTGGAATTTCATTCTGTGCTTCAGCCTACACTGAATCCAATTGATGGTTCTTTGGGACAGACCATTAGTGATGGTATGGATTTACTGGAAGCAGATAAATATCAGGCCCTAGTAATTGGCCATCAAGGAGCTAACTTTTGCGCTGGGGCTAACCTGGCAAATATGATTCAGGCCATAGAAGCCAGCGCCTGGGATCAAATGAACGATACCATAAAGCAGCTCCAAGATTTGACCCAGCGGATACGTTTTTCCAAAGCACCTGTTGTAGCAGCCCCCCATCACCTCACTTTAGGTGGTGGATTTGAATTGATAGCACCAGCAGCACATCGCGTGGCAGCAGGTGAATTGTATATCGGCGCTGTAGAAGTGGGCGTAGGACTGATTCCTGGTGCCGGCGGAAACCTGCGCTTGATTTTGAACCTGATGGAAAACAGCGGCAAGGGCCGTATTAATGCCTTTCAGGTATCGCAAAAAGCATTTGAGACAATCGGTTTTGCCAAGGTAGCCACCAGCGCCGATGAAGCAAAATTCCTGGGATACTTGTTAAAATCTGATACGGTAATTATAAATAATGACCACCGCATCTTAGCTGCCAAGCAAAAAGCCTTGGCAATGGTTAATGATGGCTATAAGCCACCCCAATACAGGGATGACTTAAAACTGCCTGGTACAGGTGGCCGCACGGCAATGGCCATGGCCTTAAAAGGCTTTAAGGCTCAGGGGAAAATTTCATCCTACGATGAATTGATTGCCAAAAAACTGGCCTTTGTCCTGACTGGAGGCGATAAAGCTGGATTAACTAAAACAGTAGATGAACAGTATCTCCTGGACATTGAACGTGAAGCATTTGTCTCCTTGGCGGGAGAATCTCTGACTCAAGATCGTATCCGCTATATGTTAAAAAAAGGCAAACCACTGCGTAATTAATTCTTCAAAAACCTGTGTAATAATTATATTATTGCACTTGATTTATATATTAAAATTTGCATCTAGAAATGATGGCAAACCGTTAATTCAGTGCAAAATTTATAAGTAAAGATAAAATTTGTCTGCACTCATTTCTAATTCATTATTTAAGAAGATTTTTAAAGTATTAATTGTAATTCTTACCCTTTACATATTTCTTTTAAGCATTAAACTATTAGGCCACTCCTTTAAATTGCTTGGGAAAGGTTTTGCCGAAACACTAATTCAAATGACCTCCAATCCCTTTGCTGGATTACTGATTGGAATAGTATCGACAAGCCTGATCCAAAGTTCTTCTACAACAACATCCATCGTTGTTGGACTTGTTGCGGGTGGTGCCTTGAACTTGGCGGGTGCAGTCCCAATTATTATGGGAGCAAACATCGGTACAACCATTACAAATACACTTGTATCGTTTGGGCATATAACCAATCGAATAGAATTTAAGCGTGCTTTTTCATCAAGCGTTGTTCATGATTTTTTTAATATACTAGCTGTAATAGTTTTATTTCCACTTGAGCTTTATTATAATGTGATCACACGCGTTGCTGTTCAAATGGAAGGTTTATTCTCTGGTGCAGGTGGCTACAAGGCATTTAATCCATTGAAGGCCATAATTGATCCTGTTATCGGTGTTTTTGATAATCTTTTCTCTTACTTACCCTATACTCACATTATGCTAATGGTCTTTTCAATTATTCTGATGTTTTTTGCTTTAGCAAATCTCATCAAAACAATGCGTTCATTAGTTTTAACTCAGCTTGAGGTAATTATTAATGATTATTTATTTAAAAATGCTTTAACAGGTTTATTATTTGGTATTCTAATGACATTCTTAGTTCAGAGTAGCTCTATCACAACTTCTATGATCATACCGCTCGCAGGAGCAGGTGTTGTTACCATTCGACAACTTTTTCCCTATACTTTAGGAGCCAATATTGGTACGACCGTAACTGCCTTATTGGCTGCCATGACAACACAAAATGATATCGCGGTAACGGTAGCATTTTCTCATTTGATTTTTAACATTTTTGGGATAGTCATTCTATATCCCCTGAAAGAGATTCCAATTCGATTGGCAGAATGGGTCGGTGAAATAGCCAGCGTATCATCTAAAAATTTGACCATTTTCATCACTGTTTACATATTACTTCATTTCATTCCAGTTATGTTCATAATTTTTTAATCAACAGGAAGGCTATGCTATGTGGAAAGAATTAACAAATATTTGGAGAGCAAACGACTTATCGAAGCAAGCATGGGATCAATCTTGCGAAATGCTTGAACTTTCAAAAAATATTTTTTCGCAGGCTATTATTTATCTGCGGGAAGCGCACAATATTGAAACGCTTAAAAAATTAAAAAAGAGGGATAAAGAAATCAACAAATTTCAACAGGAAGTTCGCCGAAAAGTGCTCACCCATTATTCCGTACAATCAGACAAAGTCGATATAGCCAATGGACTAATATTAATCAACATGGTAGTGGATATTGAACGTATAGGTGATTATTGCAAAAATATCCTTGATCTAGCAATTAATCATCCCACCCAAATTATTTCAGAAGAAATTTCAGAAGACCTGACTGCAATTGAAAATGAAGTTCAATTAAGATTCGATAAAACGCTCGAAGCCATTAACAAACAAGATACAAATCTTGCCAAGGATATGAAGGAAGGCTATCATGAGCAATTGACAGGAAAATCTGATGAAATAGTGAACAGTGTATTAAGTGGTAAACTTGATTTTGGGTCCCCTTCTAAAACAGCGGCGGTCACTTTGTATGCAAGGTATTTAAAAAGAATCGGTGCTCATTTAAAAAATATCACCACAACATTGATCAATCCATTCGATTCTATCGGTTACAAACAATAAGAGTGGCATAAAATGAAAAAATCAGCAAAGTATCAAGCAGTCTTTATTTCAGTCTTTATTTTTGGTTGCTACAACGCACCAACCCCACCTTCAGAAATTGAAGGTGCACATATTTCTGGATTGCATTATGAAAAATATGATTGTGAATCAATAGTTGATGAAATAAAATTTTTAGAAAAGCGTGAGAAAGAATTGGTAATTGCCCAGGAGGGAAGAATTAAAGAAAGCGAAAAGCAATGGGGGTGGACTGAAGGTATTGGTATGGGTGATGGAATCGTAGCATCAGAATTGAATAATGTGCGAGGTAAAAAAGAAGCTGCTCGTAAAGTATTTGAAAACAAAGGATGTACTATAACAGAATGAAACGCCTCTACAAATAAAATTGGAAATATTATCGTTTTAAAAAACTCTCTGTAAAAACATTATCCTTTAGACCCTGGTCATAGTCGACCTTTAGAATTTCTAACTCTGTACGATGGGCCTTTTTTAAATTCTCCATTACCATCTTGGTAGCAGTCCAATAATCACCATTTTTGACGTGTGTGGGAATATTTAAAATTTTAAAACGATTTTGTTTTTTATTAAAAAATTCCACCCGCTTCATCAAATAATTTTCTTTATCTACCCAAACAATCCTAGCGCTGTACTGAGTCCCCTTTTCCCTAGGCTTAGCTTTTATCTGGTAACATTCAGTTCCGTGAATGATTCCTTCTCCAACTAATTCATATTCATCCGCATCTAGGTCTCGACCAGATAAATCTTCATAACTAAAATCTGTACCCATAAAACTGCGGTTTTTATCTGCGGCCCGGATCCGTTTTACTTTTTTCAAGGCCGGTATATATAACCATTGATCATCCATATCGAAGCCAATTTTATCCCAAGTTAGAAAACCAGTCCCCTTAACTTCTTTAGGTTCCAAAAACCTCAGCAAAGATTTCATATTATATTGGCCATCTTCATACCGTTTTTCCAAACTTGTTAACACCCTTGAACGGCTACTTTCTTTTTCTCCCTTCATAGATATTGAGGTCATTTTAATGCGCGTTTGGATATCCATGGGCTTTTTAATCTGATCTAATTTTTCCATAATTGCCCGTCCAGTTGGTTGTGCAGTAAGAAAAGCACCCAACAGGTGAATAAATATTATTAATTTGGTCATACCAGAATTTAAAGGGTTAAAAATTATAGTACAGCCCGAGCCTTAAATGAGAAAAATCTTCCATCTTGGTAAATGCGTTTTCTGGTTCATCCTTTTCACCTTTAAACTGCACAATAGCTGTTTCAATTTTCCAGTTGATCCAGGGCGAATATCCAATAGAAGCAGTAAACATATATCCACTTTCATCCATATTCACGACTGTGGAACCCTTTAATTCCATACGATCATCCATCATTACACCACTCGAGGACAGCATGATCGCTTTATCGGTAAATATAGCAAAGGGCGTTCCCATCCCTGGCCTGAAAGTTGGATTTGGTAATTGAACCAGTTCAACGGATAAGGTATGAAACCAATCATAACGTTCCGAGCTTACATTACTAGCAATGTACTGACCCGAAATAGTTATATCAGAAGCGGTAGTATACTCAACCTGAAAAACAGATTGAGCGTAAGTAACCTCCTGGTGCAATTCATATAGATCCAGTGGAATCTTAAAAAGGTTGATGCTTAATAAGGGAGCCCTTGTTTTAAAAATAGATGATTCTCCACGGAGCGTAAAATCACCGATGAATGTGACAAAATCAAATCCCCAAGTTGTTGTGGTCCGATATCCCAAATTTAACTGGTCCAGTACTGGCGGCACGCCATCCTGAAAAGTCACATTAGCCGTCAACAGGCTAGGCGCTCGATCATTCCCGCTAAAAATAGCAAATCCTACATCCCCTAATACGGAAGAATTTTGAACCCGGAACCCAAGCTCCATCTCTCTATCTACTTCGTATTCAACAAACGGCTTAACAGGCATACTGATTGGAAAATCCTTTTCACCATAAGGCATTCGGTTAATTTCGTGTTTCGGGATAATGACACCTTCCAGTTGAAAATTTCCAACATATATTTTACTTGAAAATGATAGCGTACCCAGCTTTCTCTTTGTGCCGGGCGAAAACATGTAATAATAGTCATAAGGATTTAGATTATCTGTGGGATTATTCCCATCTACCGCACCCCAAGCATGAATCTGTTTTCCAAATTTAACTTCGCCCCAATCAGGGTAATAGGCAAGATAAACCTCTCTCAGGTTAAAAACTGATTCACCAGTATTCCAGCGATGTTCTATTGCTATACTGGTTTTTAAGTCTACACTACCAAAAGTATATCCGCCCTCAAGCGAAGCAATACGAAACGGAAGATTTATCTGAGATTGATCCGATTTCCGGGTCATCACTGAGGGGTTGATTTCACCTGAGTAGTTTATTTGTGCACTTGCAAATGATAGTAATAATAATGATAATTTTTTCATTTTTCCTTTATAACAAAGATAAATCTTGCCGATCTGCGATTACATTTTTGGAATGCGTTTTAGATTTTTTTCATGAAACAAATTATAATCAATCTCTGTATCTACCTGAACATCTAAAAAGGTTACTTCTGTGGTATGATTTTTCTGAATGTCTTCCACAAAGATACGTTCCATTATAAAATACTCTTTTAATTTTTTATGTGCGTATGCTTTCTTTTTCTTTAATTCACCCCGTTTATCATAGGATTCTTCTTTAACCGCCATTAGAGATGATTTTTCAATCCACGAGAGATGCCTTGAATAAGAAGATTTGGCTTCTTTTTTTGGTATGACTTTTAATACATAACATTCCTTACCATCAATCACCTCATCATCAAGACGGAGGTAATCATTTTTTGCAAGATCGCGGCTGGAGAGATCTTCATAACTCAAATCTGAACTCATGAAGGCATCCCCTTTTCGTTTCGATGAGATTCGTCGGATTTTCTTAAATGCCGGAAGCCACATACGCATCTCATCATCCTGATTACTATGCTCAATCTTTAGAAAGGAAACACCTTTATCATCCTTCGGTTCCAAAAAC
>Ga0257112_10001105_pt1 | contig 10339 bp, 9 predicted proteins | sample LP_taG_5_FD_191565 | JGI IMG/M metagenome (GOLD analysis project Ga0257112, IMG submission 191565) | Marine microbial communities from Northeast Subartic Pacific Ocean, Canada - LP_J_2015_P26_1000m | ecosystem: Environmental > Aquatic > Marine > Oceanic | place: Canada: Northeast Subartic...
AAAATATCTTTTATTTCTCTGCGATCATAAAATCTAACACCGCCAACTAATCTATATCTTATACCTAATGAACTTAAGGCTACTTCAAAAGATCTACTTTGTGCATTTACTCTATACATAATAGCTATTTCATTTGCCGATAATCCATTTTTAATTTGTTTTGAAATCAAATAAGAAATTTGTAAAGATTCACTCTCTTCATCAGAATAAACATTAGATTCTATGAGAGATCCGTTTTGCTTCTTAGTCCAAAGTTTACGTTGAAATCTTTCTGCGTTTTTTCTAATAATAGAATCTGCTGCATCTAAAATCTGCTGAGTTGATCTATAACTCTCATCAAGATTAACTACTTTACAATTTTTAAATTGTTTTTCAAATTCCTTAAGATTTGTTGGATTTGCATGCCTCCATGAATATATAGATTGATCAGGATCTCCAACTACTGATATTGATTTGTTATCACCTATTAACAAATTAGATATTTGAAATTGTAGAGGGTTTGTATCTTGGAATTCATCTATAATAATTTGATCAAATCTATCAGACCACTTGTTTTGTATATTATTGTTCTCACTCAGAATATTCCTAGTTTTCATTAATAAGTCGTCAAAATCACAAGCATTGGAATTTTCAATTGTTTCTTGATATCTTGTATAAACACGAGAAACTATTTCATCTAAATATGAAGAGTTTTCAGAAGCAAATTTTTCTGGAGTAAAATTAGTATTTTTCGCCCTAGATATTTCTGAATTCACAATTCTTACATTTATTTTTTTGGGATCTATATCTAGTTCTTGAAAAATATTCTTTATTATCTTATTTTTGTCATCATCATCGTATATAGAAAAATTTTGATCAATTCCTATAATATACCCCTCTATTCTTAAAAAATATGATGCAAATCCATGAAAAGTTTTAACCAATGGTTTTATGGATGAGTTAATTAATATATTAGTTCTATTTAACAATTCCTTTGCGGCTTTATTTGTAAAGGTGACCGCTAATATATTACTAGGATTTAAATCATAATTCTGAATAAGCCAAGGAATTCTGTGTGCCATAACTCTAGTTTTCCCTGAACCAGGGCCTGCTATAACTAGGAGAGGCGACAAAGGATGAGTAACAGCAGAAATTTGGTTTTCAGAAAGTCCTTTGAGAATTTTAGAATCTACTTTTTTCATTCTCTAATATCAAGTTGTTATAGGAGTAGATAAAACTTCAAATAATTTATCAAAATTTAAACTATTTGAAAGGATATCATTGGCATTTATAATTTTATCAGGATGATTAAATGTTACTTTTTCTAAATTTTCAGAGATTTGGTCCATTATATTTTCAGTACTTTTGTTTACTACCATAATGGGAATTCTATACTTATTAGCTTCATGTAATACATATTCAACAGGAGTTTCATTATTAGTGGCAATAATTACATTTAAATTTCCTGATTGAATCGCCGACAATTGGACATCTGGTCTATCACCACGAACTATAAGTGCGGTGTTAGTAAATTTAGAAAAATATTCTGGTCCCCAATCCAAAACAAAACCTCCTATCAAATAATTTTCAATTAATTTGTTTGAATTTTCTAAAGAAATTACCTTAGTTGGATTTAAAGATTTTATCAACTCATCCGATGATAATGCTAGAAGTGATCTGGTTTGATCTAAATATCCCAAAATATTCAGTTTCTCTTTTGAATAGTTTTGTATCAATTCATTTTTTTGATATCTTAAAACTCCATTAATAAAAACTCCGATCAATCTCTCAGATAAAGCTTTAGAAGCTTCCTTAATACTACTATGAGATTCTTCTACCAAAATAATTTTTGCATCATATTTGCTAGATAGTCTTTTTATTGAATCTATTGAAGTATTATTGATTTCTATCAAAGCCAAGTCTGAGTTATTAAATTCACATTTTATCTCTTTAGAATCCATTAAATTATAAAAATTACTGTGTTCTACTATCTGATCTTGATTAAATTCACCAACAAAAGTTTTAAGTCCTCTTTTAATCGATTCATAAGAAATTCCAGATAAAACTGTCGTTTTACCTGCCTCTTTTTTAGACGATGTTATAAATATAACTGGCATAATAGTATAAATAATAAATAATAAATAATTAATTTCATATATTGAATAATAAAAAATTGTGGAATTTTTTTTATTTATATGAGTTGCCTGGGTAGCTCAGGGGTAGAGCACTGCGCTGAAAACGCAGGTGTCGACAGTTCGAATCTGTCCCTAGGCACCACTTAATTTGTTGCATTAAAAAATGTTAAGTAATATATTATGCATTAATTATGATTACTAGTTTAGATAACAAAATCCTTTTAGCCCATCTATTAAGGAGAGCTGGTTTTGGGTGTACTTATGATCAGATAGAAAAACTATCTTTAATGGAATATGATGATGTTGTGGATCTATTAATTAATCCGGAATATGGTCCTCCGAAGGATCAAGACTTACTAGATAGATACTTTATAGCTTCAGTTGAAGCCAGAACTGCAAGACACGCTGATCCTCAATGGACATGGAGGCTTGCCAAATCTGAAAAACAATTAGAAGAAAAAATAGCTTTGTTTTGGCATGGTTTATTGGCAGTTGGAGGAATAAAACTTGATCATGGTTTAGCCATGTTGGAAGAAATAGATCTTTTTAGAAAATACGGTTTGGGAAAATTTGAGACTTTGCTTCTTAAAATTTCTGAAGATCCAGGAATGATGTATTGGCTAGACAATCAAAACAGTCACAAAGATGCTCCTAATGAAAATTACGGTAGAGAGTTATTAGAACTTTTTTCTATGGGTATAGATGAGAATGGAGAAGGTTCTTATACAGAAGATGATGTGAAAACTGCTGCAAGAGCTTTTACAGGTTGGGCATCAAGACCAACTCCCCCTCCATTTTTTTTAGGACCATTCCCTATGGAGTTTTCTTTTGACAAATCTGATCACGATAATACAGAAAAAACATTCTTAGGAGAAAAAGGTAATTTTAATGGAAATGATATAGTCAATATGATTGCTACACACCCTTCAACGGCAAAATTTATTTGTAAAAGGCTATATCTATACTTTGTTTCTGAAACGGAAGATTGGGATGAAATCAATAAACTTTCTGAAGTGTTTTTGAAAAATAATGGTGAGATAAAAAAAGTGCTGGAAGCAATGTTTAAATCTGAACATTTTAAATCTGATGATATTAGATTTAAAAAAGTTAAAAGCCCATCAGATTTAGTTTTTGGAGTATCAAGATTGGTTGATAAATATAAAATTCCGGATTTAGACTCAGCCGAATTAGCTATAAATACTTTATTGATGGGGCAATTTTTAATGAACCCTCCAAGTGTTGAAGGATGGCATGAAGGGGAAGAATGGATTGATAGTGGGTCACTAATTGAAAGAATCAACTATGCTAGTACTGAAATATCTAATACAAGTTCTACCGGAGTAAAAAGGATTATTGAAATTATAAAAGAAACAAACATCACTAATTCAAATGATTTGATCAACAATACATTAGAAACATTGGGGTACATTGATATAACTGATAAAACAAAAGGAATGATAGAAGAACATTTGAGAAAAAATAAATTTACAAATAAAGAAGATAAAATTTTGGATGTCTTGAAACTTATTGTATCGACACCAGATTTTCAATATTGCTAATTAGGAGTTTTATATGAGCAAGCAAAAAAATCTTGTAGTAATCCAATTAAGTGGAGGGAATGACTACCTGAATACTATAGTTCCTTATGAAACTGGTCTTTATTATGATTACAGGCCTAATATGGGCTTAAAAGATGACTCTATTATCCCAATTGATAATAAAATTGCTTTTAATTCAAACATAGATTTTTTCAAAAAAACATTTGATGACCAAAAACTAGCCGTTATGATGGGAATCGGATATCCTGAACCAAATAGATCTCATTTTAGATCAATGGATATATGGCATACAGCTAAGCCATTCGAAAGTAGTTCAATAGGATGGTTGGGGAGAACCGTAAAAAATATTGATCCAAAGGGATTAAATCCTATTACAGCAGTAAATTTTGGAAAAGGACTCCCCCGGGCCCTAGCATGTCCTGGAGTATCCGTTGCATCAGTTGGTGCACTGGAATCATATGGACTTTTCACTGGAGTATCTGGAGCAAAAAACAGAGAAATTTTGTTAGACACAGTCGATCGAATTTACCAACCAATGAACAGAGATGGTGTTCCTTCTTTAAGATTATTAGAAACTGGAAGAGGGGCATTGGATGGTGCAGATTTGTTAAGTGAAGCACCAAGCAATTACTCATCTGATGTTGAATATCCAGAAGATAATCCTATTGCTCAGTCTTTAAAAGGTATAGCTCAAGTTGCTAGTGCAAAATTAGGTACAAGAATATTTTACGCTCAACATGGTAGTTTTGATACTCACACTGACGAATTGAAAAATCACTCCTTATTATTGAAACAGTTGTCAGTCGCAATTGATTGTTTCCAAAGAGATTTAATAAAGCAAAAATTGGACGACGAGACAGTAATTTGGATATTTTCAGAATTTGGAAGAAGGATTTCTGATAACGGTACCGGAACAGACCACGGATCTGGAGGGGTTGCTTTTTTGTTAGGTAACTGTGTAAAGGGAGGTCTCTACGGAGAGTATCCAAATCTAGAACCTTCTGCTCAACTTGAGGGAGATATACATTATAATATGGACTTTAGAACTCTGTATTCAACAATTCTAGAAGATGTACTGGATGTTGATTCGGAAAGCATTTTAGACGAAAAATTTACAAACCTAAGTGTACTAAACTCATAATGGTTACAACAAAATTAGAATATAGCCACACTATAGGGATTGCTTCGTTTGAAGGAAGAGGATTCATGAATCCTATAGATTTAAAATACAAAAATGGAACTTTGTTTGTTCTAAGTAGGTCAAATGCTAGTAACAAAAACAACAGAATAAGTGCTGTAACTGTAGATTCTGAACATAAATATGAGTTTGCTAATTGGGGTGAAGATAAAGGAAAATCTATTTTGCCAACAGCAATAGTTTTTGACAAAAACGATAAATTATATCTATCTGATGAACATTTAAACAGGATCTCTATTTTTGATTACAATGGCAATTTCATCGATAGTTGGGGAGAATATGGATGTGACAGTGGCCAGTTAAATAGACCATCTGGATTAGCATTTAATAAACAAAATGAATTATTTATTGTAGATCATTTAAATTCAAGAGTACAAAAATTTGATGAAAAAGGAAAGTTTATTTCTAGCTTTGGTTTATTTGGAACAAATGAAGGAGAATTTAATTATCCATGGGGGATAGCACTAGATATTGAAGAGAATATATATATAGCCGACTGGAGAAATAATAGGGTCCAAATATTTGATTCAAATGGTAATTGTGTAAAAATTATTAAAAACTTTAATGATAGTGAATTTAACAAACCTTCTTCAGTTCATATTGATAATAGAGGTTATTTATTTGTATCAAATTGGGGGAATAATAGTGTAATAATTTTTGACGATAAACAAAACTATCTTTCTGAAATTTTTGGAGATGCCTCGCTATCAAAGTGGTGTCAAGAATTTTTAGATGTTAATCCTGAACAGTCTAGTTGGAGAGAAAACGCTGGATTATTTGAAGAAGAAAAAAAGTTTTGGAAACCTGCTGGAATTGAAACAAACGAAAACCTGATATTTATTTCAGATTCATGTAGGCACAGAATCCAAATATATAGGAAATAAACTAAGAATTTGCTAAGACTTCTTTAACTTTTTCTGCATGACCTTTAGCTTGTACGTTGGTCCATTTTTTCAAGAGAATTCCATCCTTATCAATTAAGAAAGTTGACCTTATTATACCCATGCTCTTTTTACCATACATATTCTTTTCTCCCCATACACCATATTCTTGAATCATTTTTTTATCAGGATCACAAAGAAGGGTAAATGGTAAAGAATGATTATCTATAAATTTATTGTGAGAACTTTCGTCATCGGGACTTATCCCATAAATATTACAATCGAGTTTACTGAACTCTCCATATATATCTCTAAACTCACAAGCCTCAACTGTACATCCAGGGGTGTCATCTTTAGGATAAAAATAAAGTACAGCAGGTTTGCCTGAAATAGAACTTAAATTTATGAAATCTCCATTTTGATCAATTAAATTAAAATCTGGAACTTTAGAACCTTCTAATAAAGACATTTTTTTCTCCTAATTACAAATAATTATCTAGATATAGTATAGAAAAAAAAATTACATAGTTAAAGTATTTCCACTCAACAAATGGAAATGTAAGTGCATAACCGTTTGACCACCGCCCTCACCTACATTAGTTAGAATTTGATATCCTTCTTCATCGATTTGGAGTTTTTTTGCCAGTTTTTGGCAAACAAGCATTAGATGACCTAAGATTTCCTTATCAGAATCTGAAGCATAATTAATATTTTCAATAGGTTTTTTGGGTATAACTAAAATATGAATTTTAGATTTCGGGTTTACATCGTTTATAGCAATACACAATTCATCTTCATATTGAATTTCACTTGAAATTTCTTTATTAATTATTTTTGTAAAAATACTATCCAATTTAGTAACACTTTCTCATAATAATTTTTTAAGCTTTATTTTTTATATCTTTTTCAAATTATATTTTAAAAACAGATAAAAAAATTTAAATTTTGTAACTTTTCTGTAGAAAGTTTTAAAATTTAATTAGAATGTATGATCACTTCATAATCTTTTCCATTAACAGATACTCGTGTGATCTCATCGCTGGATGGTTTATTATTCGAATTAATAGATTCTTTAATATTATTATCTTTATATCTAATTCCTAGTTCACTTTTACCTTCTAGAAATGATATTCCTTTAGCTCCACATGTAGCAGATATAAATATATTCTCATCGGTAGATTCTATATTTTTATCTTCCAACAATTTTTTATTGTAATCTATTCCCATATTTGGATTATTATCATTCAAATCGTGAACATTTTCTTTTGTGGGTTTGAGAGATAATTGTTTAGAAGCAATTTTTATAATTTCAGGATCTGGATCAGTTGGAGTCTTACCAAAATATCCTAATATCATCTTTCCATAATTTTCTGATATTTTTGACCATTTTTCTTGTACAGTATTTGTAAATGCTTGTTGAAAATAAAATTGTGAAACTGGTGTAACAGACGTCCCATAACCACCTTTAGCAACCACTTCTCTCATATTTTCAATAACTTTACTGAAAAGATCTAGAGAGTCATTATCTCTCATCATTTGTGTGTTTGCAGTAAGTGCTCCACCTGGCATAGGAGAGAAAGGGATAATTGGATTAACCATTACTGCTTCAGTAGGGAGATAATATTTTTCCATTTGATCAATAAACATTTTTTCAACTTCTAGTATTTTTTCTTCATCTATTTCAAGTGTATATTCAGTACCTCTTAGTGCTTGCCACATTGTCAAAATATCTACCTGAGATGTTCCTCCACTTACAGGAGCCATAGCAAGATCAATTGTATCTGCTCCTGCTTCAATAGCTGCCATATTACAAGATACACCCATTCCAGCAGTATCATGTGTATGAAATTGGATCATCGTGTCTTTTGGTAATAATTTTCGTGCATTCTTAATAGTTTCATGTACTATGGAAGGCGGTGTTGTTCCTGATGCATCTTTGAAAGCTACGCTATCAAAAGGTATATTGGCATCTATTATTTCTTTTATTTTATCTGTATAGAATTCTGCAGAATGATAATATTTTTCATTTAAACTTGGTGGTAAACCCATTAATGCAATAACAATTTGATGATTTAAACCTGCATTAGTTATGCATTCTGCTGAAAAAGATAAATTTCGAATATCCATTAGAGCATCAAAATTTCTAATGGTAGTTATTCCATGTTTCTTAAATAACTTAGCATGAAGATCAATAATATCTCTAGATTGTGATTCAAGTCCTACTACATTTATGCCACGAGCCAAAGTTTGTAAATTTATATCTTTACCAACGATTTCCCTAGATTGATCCATCATTTTAAAAGCATCTTCTTGACAATAAAAATATAAACTTTGAAATCTAGCTCCACCACCTATTTCAAAGTTATCATTTCCAGCTTCTACTGCGGCTTTTAATATTGGTAGAAAGTCTTCTGTTTTTACCCTTGCTCCATAACATGACTGAAAGCCATCACGAAATGAGGTATCCATAAAATTAATTTTTTTCATAATGGCAATTATAAGATAAAAAGTAATTTATAAACTTCTAGAAAACATAAAAAAAGATCTTTTAAATTGGATGTTTTTTAGATTTAAAAAAAATTATGCATTGGTTTCTAAGCGAGTAGAATCTTTTTCGGGATCAAGATCCCATCTAAGAGTATCTCCTGGATCTGTATTTTTTGCCCATTCAATTTGAAGTTTTCGTTCTTGTTTTAGAATTCTCATTCTTTTAGAAATTTTATCTGGATTCCAATTACTAAAAACTAATTCCTCTGAATTTTTGTGATATTTAATTGCCAATATTTTATACTGGATCTTATAAAATTATATATAATAAAATTCAGATTATAATTTAAGCGGAAGTGGCTCAGTGGTAGAGCATCTCCTTGCCAAGGAGAGGGTCGCGAGTTCGAATCTCGTCTTCCGCTCCAAAAATATCAATTTAAATAATTATTATGAAAATTAAATTAAGAAAAAATATTTTACTATGATTAATGAAATATTGAACTTGAATGATCCTTTGAATAAATTTCTGGAACTTGGTATCCAAGCTTTAGATAAATCTCGAGAAATTACCAAAGATGTTGATTCTTCTAAAAGTTCCCTTAAAGAAGATGGAAGTTTACTGACTGAATTTGATATTAAAGTAGAAGAAGAAATTTTTAATATTTTAAGTAAAAGTGATGGAGACATAATCACAGAAGAAATTCTTGGAAGGAAAGATAATAAAGATTATTGTTGGTATATAGACCCTATAGATGGTACTACTTCATTTTCTAGAGGTATATCGCTGTTCGGAACAATTATAGGACTAACCTATAAAAAAAAGCCAATAATGGGTTTAATTGATATCCCAAAATTACAAGATAGGTTTATTTCTGTTGAAAATTTTGGGGCTGAAAAAAATGGGCACAAAATAAAAGCGTCAACCTCTAAAGTTTTATCTGAATCATTAATAATTTATGGTTCTCCACAACGATTTAAAAAAGAAGGAATGTTAGATAAATTACAAATAATGGATTCACTAGTTTGGGATTCAAGAGGATGTTATGATTGTTTTGGTTATTCTCTTGCATTTTCCGGAGCAGTAGACTTAGTTATAGAGGTGGATTTAAATTTATGGGAAACAGTCGCTCTTGAATCATTAGCAAAGGAATCTGGGGCGGGATACGCGGAACAAAGTTCTATAAACGGGAAGAAAAATATAATTTTTGGTTCGAAACATCTTTTAGAAGAAAGCATGGATATTATGGGTGGCGACTGGAGCATCCAATAAAGAAAAAAATCAAACCATCTATTGGAACTTTCGGTGCATTCAAAGCAAGTAAATTTCGCTTATTCTGGCTTGCTTCTTTAGGGTCAGTAGGTGGAACGCAACTATTAACATTAGCAAGTGGAAAACTAATCTATAACATTAGTGGATCAGAATTTTTTTTAGGTTTAGTAGCAGCCGTATTTGGATTGGGCACTATAACTATAAATTTCTTAGGAGGTGTGATTGCTGATAGATTAGAGAAAAAAATTCTACTGATTATTACTTCTTTTTGTTCTAGTTTAATTTTAATTATATTGGGCATAGTTGATAATTTAAATTTAGAAACTGTATCTATTGTTATAATTTTATCTACTATACTGGGTCTTATCAGTGGTTTCGATTGGCCAGTAAGGTCATCTATATTTACACAATTTTTAGATAATAAAGAACAGATAGTAAGTGCTGTTTCACTCAATGCTATTTTGTGGCAAGGAGTAAGAATTATTGCACCGGGTATTGGAGGATTTATCATTGCATTTTATGGAACTCAAGCCATTTTTTACATGAGTGCCGTAGGTTTTTTTATAATGGGCATCATAATGATAAGGATAAAACCAAATAAGAATTTATATGGAATTGAGAAAAAAAATAGTGCAAAAAATTCAATTTTTCAAGAAACTTTAGAAGGAATTAAGTATATATATGAAAATAAAATTTTTAGAATAATAATACTAGCAACTTATTTGACTAGTTTTTTTGGAATGTCTTATTTACAATTACTTCCCTCTTTTGCTGATAGTTATAAGCTAACAACTCGTGGTGACGTATCCGCTCAAATATTGGGAATTTTA
>Ga0257112_10001107_pt1 | contig 10319 bp, 13 predicted proteins | sample LP_taG_5_FD_191565 | JGI IMG/M metagenome (GOLD analysis project Ga0257112, IMG submission 191565) | Marine microbial communities from Northeast Subartic Pacific Ocean, Canada - LP_J_2015_P26_1000m | ecosystem: Environmental > Aquatic > Marine > Oceanic | place: Canada: Northeast Subartic...
GTTCCGCAAAGACGATGCAGCGGCCATTTAATATGACGACCTATTGAATTCCATTCCCAAGATGATCGACATTTATTTTCCGCGCCCCAACTGTCATAAATTATAGAAGGGATTGTATCTTTCGGAAGTTTGGTATTTCGACCAGTAAATGCATTTCTATTAATTATTTTCTCTCTTCTTTCTTCTAACCAGTACGCGCCCATAAAATCTCTATCGCATCGAAGTATAGATAAAAGAAGATTTTCACGTTGATTCTTAAATTCTTTACTGGTCATTTTATTAGAAAATATTTCCATTAATTGAGTAGATTTATCTCCCATTGCCATATCGCCTAATCGTTCTTTATAAGGGGTCCCAAATTTTTCTTTTTCTTTTCCTTCTTCATCAAAACTATAATCAACAAAAGCATATGCCTCATGAGCGATATTACATTTCCTGCAGAAATCTATTAATTGAAATAATTGATTCAAAGTTGGAATCATTTTATCACTCATAGATCCTGACCAATCCATTAAAAAATAAAGTCCGTGACTCTTACCTTCAGGAACAATCGTGATTTTCTTAAAAATATTATCACAATATTTGTACTTATGAATATCTGAAAGAGATATAGTACCTGTGTTTGCGGTCATCGACCTTTTATATTCAGCTGCTTTCTTTTTCATTTCAAATTCTTTAACAAGATAATTAACAACTGGTTTATTTTCCTTGTCGATATATTTCAAATATTCGCGCGCATATCCAAATGCTAATGAATATTCCCTTTCCCACTCACTCTCTCCCTTATTTGCCCCTATCAAATAATCCCTGCGTTCATCTAGTGCTTCCTGAGTTCTTTTTAAAAGTTCTTTATAACTAATAATTAAATTTTCACTTTTTAAATCAATTGTTGGTGAATTATAATATTTCAACTCTAGTGCATCTTCATGAACTAGTTCTTCCTCATGTTCACGAAAATTCTGATCGGTTAAGGATTTCGGTTCACGTTTCCATTTCCATGGATCATCTTCATACCACTTATCATATCCTCCTACTCTCTCTCCTCCCAGCTTTTTTCCTTCTTCCTCTTTTTCTTCATCTGCTTCAGACTGAGAAGATTCTTGATCTCCATTCTCTTCTTCTTTTTGATCTTCTTCTTGATCTCCATCAGTTCCTTCATTATCGCATTTATCTACCGGCTTGTCACAATCATCTTTTTCTGTTTCCTCTTTAGACTGATCCTGAGAATCTGTTTCATTAAAATCATATTCAAAATCATTCTCCTCATCACTATCTTCTTCCTCTTCATCTTCATCTTCTTGATAATATTGATCCATAAAAGAATCATCCTGACAAGTTTGTTGTTCTTGTTCGTTTTCTTCTGCATAGTCCCAAAGTTCCTTGGTCAGCTGTTCAACATCTTCCCAAGTCTCAAGTTCTGCCATCTTATCAACAAATGGTTTCTCTGCTTCAGTGAATTGAACATTCTCTAAAGGTCCACCCTTAAAATGAATATTAAGTTTATCAATTAATGAACCTGAATTGATATCAATATTATATTGCTTGAGGCCGAAAAAATCTCTATCATGTACTAAGATTTTATATCCCTTGCTCATTGCCTTTCCGGCGCCTGCAAACTTTCTTTTGATTAATTTTTCGATCCTGGCATCTTCCACAACGTTCAAAAAGCCCTTATAATTCGGCCCTCTTTCTTCAATAACCTTGTGCCAACCATGAGCTGGAGTATTTAAAGCGTGTCCGACTTCATGACAAACAAACAAGTCATAAACCTCACCTTCCATCTCTTTGAGAATCGGTAAAATTAATGTTCTGCCTTTCGGATCGAATCCGGCGGTTGGAACTTTAGCGTGGCGAACAGTAATATTTTCTGTTGCCATGAGTTTTGCTAAAATGCCTTTTTGTTCTAATAATTCATCCATGCTTTCTCCATTTTGGTAAGTGCTCTAACTACTCCATTGTCTGTAATATGTTCGCTCTCCGGAAGGCAACTTTTGACCTGATACTGATCTCTGAAAATACTCATTTTACTGTACGCATCTTCAAAGCTAGTCGCGGTAAGATATAGAGGTGATACATATTCCATGGTATCCCAAGTCCGCATCCAAATCTGATATTTCTGGGGTTTCATAATTTCTCTCTCGTTTGTGTTTGTATTTACCGCCATCCCACCCAACTCTTCGCTTCAGCAGTTGTCGCTGGTCTTTTTTTATTCTTTATATATATTATAACATATCTAGCTCAACATGTCAACCTTTTTGTTTTCCTGCAATATCAAGAGGTTACTAATATCTTATTGAAATTATTGATAATCTTTTTTTGATAAATAGTAGAATTGCAGATAATATTTAATGAATTATTTTGGAAAGGAGAACCCCCTGACTAGTTTGATTGCACCAACTGATTTTAATAATGTCGTTAGCAGTCTCCGTACTTTTTTTCATTCCCGTAATTTTCTCGAAGTTCATACCCAAAACAGATTATCCATATTAGCCGCTTGCGAAGATCCTACAACTGTTGCAACATATAATTATAATGACATTATATGGCCTTTACCTCAAACAGGCCAAATGTGGTTGGAATACGAGCTATTAAATAATCCAGATTTAAAAGGTGTATTCTGTGTTTCAACATCTTATAGGCAAGAACAGAATCCTGTTGAAGGTAGACATGAAGTTATATTTCCCATGTTTGAATTTGAAGCGCCAGGTGACTTTCAGGACTTGCTTAATATGGAAAGAGATTTAATTAGGCATTTAGGTTTCATGGGAGAAATTGGACATATCGTTGGACCTTTTCCTGAAAAAACTTACGGTATGTGGTGTCAAGAATTTGATTGTGAAGAATTAGATCACGCGCACGAACAAATGATATCTGATTCTCATCCTACCGGAGTTGGATTTATAACTCGATTTCCTTATTATACTTCCCCCTTTTGGAATATGAAAAATGAAGACGACCTTGCTAACAAATGTGATGTAATTATGGGAGGTATGGAAACTATCGGTTCTGCTGAAAGGTCTGCTGATCCGGAAGAGATGGAAGAACAGTTTCATACAATTTCCGATGGTGAATATGCTAAATTATTATTTGAATTATTCGGCGAAGAGCGAGTAGAAAAAGAATTGAAAGAATTCTTAAGTTATAAATTTTTTCCAAGATATGGTGGTGGAATAGGCCTTACCAGACTTATAAGCGCTTTGAAAAATATTGGGGCCTGAGATACTCTGGGGTGGCGAAATGGGAAAACGCGGCACGTTGTTTACGTGTTATCTTTGGTTTGATCGATATAATCTAGATCAAAGATGTGTTGGTTCGAATCCAACCCCCAGAGCCAATTAGTAAAGATATATTTATATCATTTTAAAACTTAGATATAAATCTTGCTATAGGCTGGATGAATGGAAGTAATGCAACAGCCATAACCGTATTCACTCCTGTATGTACAAGAGCTACCTGTTTTGTAATGCCAGTAGGCATGCCGTCACTCACTAATATTCCCGCTATCCATATAGTTCCAGTTGTTCCCACATTTGCGCCTAATATTGCAGCGATTGCGGACGGTAAAGGCAATGCGCCTGAAGCAACGAGTCCTATTACAGCAGTTGTAGTAAGTGATGAAGATTGCCAAAGGAGAGTACATACAATTGCTCCTAAAAACATATAGTAAGGATTTCCCAGAAACCATTCAAGTTGTTCTAAATGGCTCATTGATTTCATTCCACCTGAAAACATTTTAAGTCCAATGTAAAAAATTACCAATCCTAAAATGGTTTGAAAAACTGGGTTATTAAATTCCATAAATCCTCCTTTTTTATATTTCCACGAATCATAAAGTTTTCTATCTTTCTTTTTCATTTATTTCCTCGGTATCTGCCATATTAACTTGATGTAAATCATCTAATCTTTCATCACTCCAGACTTCCTCTAATGCTTCTTTTAATTCTTTGTTTCTTAAAATATATTCAAATAAAACTTCTCGTTGAGCATCTTCCCCCAAATGCCCCTTATATTTTTTATACTCATGATACACTAATCTTTTTGCTTCTAGAGAAGTCACATTAAGAGTTGCTGTCCAATGTTCTACTAACCAATCATATATTGTTTTGGGCCAGTCAACTTTATCTCTAAGATTTTTTCCTGTTAAAAACTCGGACATAAAAAGAGGAACTTTATCTTTTATCTCTACTACAGATTGATCACTATTAGTAGGCCCATAACTAAGAGTAGGAACCCACAACATAGAATAAAAATGTTTAAATAATTTTTTATATATTTCATTACAATTATAAAAAGTCTCTGCCATTTCATTAAAATATTCATTATCGATGAATATATCTAACAAAACTTGGGGTAATTCATATGCATTAAGTTCTATATCTAATTCTTTTATTCGATTCCTAGCATCCCAATGTCCGCCTACCATAACGCATTTGCGTTCAATTACATAATTCTTTATGGAAAGAGATCTTATTTTTTGTTGTTGTAAAATAAAATTATCTCTTCGCTGAGTATTGTACCAGGAATCAAGTGTTCCATCAGACTTTTTTGAAACTCTATCCAATTGTGTTGGATATAATTGTCGCTGCGTTGTAAATTGGAGAAGCACAACATCAAAGTTTTCAATAAGACATGTTCTTAAAGCTGACTCCATATTATTTTGACCTCCTCCAGGAGAAGCAAATAAATGAACTTCGTGCTGAGGATATGCTTTAGCCAATTCTCTCGGCCAACCTCTCCAAGCGTTAAAACCACCGGACTTTTTTAAAAGTCCTCCTTCAGATAATCCGGAACTATGACTACAACCAATTATTCCAATTTTCATAATCTTCTAAATGACAATAACTAAAACTATAAAATACTTTTTTATAATGTTCCAAGGTCTTTAAATATTTTTCATATTCTATTTTCCAAAATTGATTATCAATATAAAATTGTAAAAAAGGAGTCCAATGACAATTTTTAAAAACGGATCCTTTCCCATATTTTTTTTTCATTTTCTCATTAAGATTATATGTAGAACATGTTGTTTCTGTTTTAAATCCTTCTGCTGAATCTTTTGGAAATATTCTTGTTCGATCGAAGCCGGCACTCTTTTGATAATCTTCATATATTAAAAAAAGATATATATCGGGCCCCTCTTCATTAAAAACTTTTCGAATTAAATGTTCTTGATAATCAAATCCATAACTTTTATCATCAAAGACTTTTAAGTTTTCTATTGGGGAAACAGATAACTTATTCTTCGGCGCTATCATTACATGCGGTAAATCAATCATATATAAATGGATCTAGATCTTCTTTTTCTTTAACAAATTTATATTTAATTCTCAAATAATGTTTAAGAATATACGTTGACACCCGTTTTCTTAGTGAAGGCTTTGGCATCTTCTTTGGTATTGACAATTGGTTCTCCCTTAATATTTAAAGACGTATTTAATAACACTGGACATTTTGTAATATCTTTCCAAATTTGTAATAACGTTTTATGCGGCTCATGCTTAACCACTTGTAATCTGGAAGTCCCATCTAAATGAACAACTCCTGGATATTTAATTTTAAATTCTTCTGTTGCTTGAAGAGCACAACTCATATACGGCGAAAAAAATCCTCCATTAAAATATTTTGAAACATCTTCTTCTAATATCATCGGAGCAAAAGGTCTAAAAGGTTCTCTCCCTTTTATTTCATTAATTTTATCTTTAATTTTAGGATCTCTTGGATCCCCAAATAAAGATCTATTACCTAAAGCTCTCGGCCCAAATTCACATCTACCATTAGCAACCCCAACCACTCTTTTAATCATTAATTCATCTATTATTTCTTGGAACGGAAACGGTCCTTGAATATCATAACCAAGATAAGGAGTAGGATCAATGTGATTTCTTGTTCTTGCCAAAATACATCCCACAGCAGAGCCAGAGTCACCTGGATTAGATGGAATATGGACACGAGTAAAATAATCTGATAAAAATCTATTGGCACTAACATTTAAAGCACATCCTCCCACAAAAACAATATTACCTGTTTCATTTAATTTATGATAACTAACTCTTTTTAATATATCCCTAAAAATATCTTCATATACTGCTTGAGCAGCAGTGGGAACATCTTCAGGATGAACTTCAGGTTTTCTTGTCCATTCTTTTAATTTAAGTAAACCTCTATGCCAGGACGTTCCATTATTCCAAAGTTCAAATATTCTTCTATAAACTGGTTCATATGGATATGACTGTCGTGCCGCGGCGCCCATCATAATATATTCTTCTTCATTAGGTTTCCATCCAGCATATTGAGTTAATGCTGAATACATTAAACCTAAAGATTTAGGATATTTCCAATTCCATAACTTCTTTAACTTTTTACCTTTGGCTTTCCATACGGTTAATGTCTCCCACTCTCCAATCGCATCAATAACCAAAACCATTGTATTATCAAAAGGAGAAGTATAATATCCATATGCTGCATGTGATAAATGATGTGAAGTATATTTCAGTTTATAATTATAAGGAAACTCGGGCGGTTTATAAAATGGTTTTTGTCCGGCATACCAACGTCGTGACATTTTTACATATGGATTTTCATAAAAATAAACTTTGGATGGCTCCCCATATTCTTTTAAAATATAATCAAGAAGTTCCTTAGGAATATTTGGATCGTTCTTCTTTCTAGAAAATCTTTCCGCATCAGTTGCAAATAATATTTCACCATCTTGATATACTGCTAGAGCACCATCATGTGAACCACAAGTTAATCCCCAATAAATCATATTAAATTCTTTTCAAAAATTATATCTTCAACACTCTCGTTATTAAACTTCCTCTTTATATATGTTGATAATATTTCATGATTAGGTTCGCAAAAATGATTTGATCTCCGATCTCTAAATTCAGGATCATAATCATCTATAATTTCACCTCTGGAAACATCCATCAATATTAAATCAGCTATTTCGAATTTATTATTTGATTGTATTTCTATAGCAGCATAATTATTACTATTGCGCGATGTGGAAAAATATAATACTTTTTCATAATGTTCGGACAGAGCTTTCAAAACGCATCTTGCTTTTGTTGCCTTATGATAATCTTTATAGTTGTTATGAAAGTGTTTAACAAATTGTTTATGTTTATGAACATATTTCATGCCGGGTTCAGAAAGCCATTTATCATTTTCCCAATCATGACCCCACATTACAGCAGCATCGTGTCTCGGAGTTTTTAAAAATTCAAAATGAAATCGGCGAGGTATGGATTCTATAAAAATTATTTTACCAGATCTTTCCACATGACCATTAATAAAATTATCTAAAGACCAATCTATACTTGATCCGGCTAATCCGTAAATAAAAGTTGGTTCTTCGAGATTATTATACCATCTTTTACTTTGCTCTAGGTGACCACTACAAGGATCACAATATGAATCACCGAATACGTGTATCATGAACTTTATTAATTCAAATAATAACTTTCTACATCGTCGGTATTGCATTCGGGAGATATCTCTGCCATTTTTTTAATTATAGCATGAAGACTATCTACATCTTCCTCACCTTGTGGATAAAATTGAGATGATCTATATCCATTTTCTTGAAAGTATTGTTTCACTTCGCGAAGCTCATGTAATTCGAACACGGTCCTATCCACACACAATTTACCATCTACAATAGAAATAAAAGCTTCAGCCATATCTATATTATTCATATACATATTTAGACCTTTTGTCTTTAATAGATCTGTATCTTTGATATTCTTCATTTAATTTAATATCATCAATTTTATATCTGTTTAAACCTATTATATTATTTCTAGAAAATTTTCCCGGATTACCATACCATAATCCACCTGGCACGACAGTTTCTTTACTCGTTATAATTGTTCCCATTCCAAACATACAATAAGAACCAAGAGTTTGATATTGATGAATAATAGTATTAAAACCTAATTGACATCCTTTCATTATATAAACATGTCCGCCCAACACTACGTTATTGGTCATTGTAACATCATCTTCTATAACACAATCATGGGCGATATGAGAAAGAACCATAAGATAACAATTATTTCCTATGATCGTTTTTTCAGACCATCTGGTAGGTAAATGTATTGTTGCATATTCTCTAATAATATTATTATCACCTATAATAATTTCGCCAACAGAATCTTCTTTTCGATGTTGTGCATTTGTACCAATACAAACTCCCGGACCTATTACATTACCAGAACCTATAGAAACTTTTTCCCAATTTACTACTGCTGATTCGTGTATCTTATTTCCCTCTCCATCATCATGCCATTGTTGTGTGAATCCATTTAAACTCATTTCATTCCTTTTACAAATAAAGGTTCATAAAGATATTTTTGTTCTTTACCTTCTGTTGAATATTGTTCCGGTTCAAGTTCATATATGATACTAGGCGTTTCATTTCCAACTAACCATTTATGTTTTAAAGGGGACCAACCTTGTCGAAGATGCCTACAAAAAGCATCTCGATGTGTCCATATTTTATATTTTCCATCTCTTTGAATTCTATAAGAAATGTGATGATCTGAAGCATTTGTATTACTATACGTTTGTAAAGGATACTCTAATAAAATATTTCTCTTAAAACTACTTATACAAAAACATACAACGCTTACTTCAAAATTATTTGATGTACTTAATACTTCATCTATTGTAAGATATTTGGGATAATCTTCTCTTTCAGGCCAGCGCTCTTGATCGATAGTTGGTAATCTACTTGTAGCCACATTAGAGATTGTACTCATCGCCTCACCGTTCATATGCATATTCACCCATGCGGTAAAAATATCACACTTGGAAACATTTTGTAAAACTGTATCAACAGCTCTCTTATAAAGAATAGCATCATCTGAATTTACCAAATAATGTGAATAATTTGTTTCTCTTACAAACTTATTCATTTGCTCACATACTTGAGGTTCTGTAAACGCTCTAAACCATACTTTCGGGATATTTATATTGGCACGATTAGTTTCTATTGGAATAGCCAATTCTCTTGGCTGCATTTGCATTAGAACAGGATTAAACGTCATACCCAATTTTTTAATAATTCTATATTAAAACTTTTATTATGAAGTTGTTGTATTTTAGGTATACCATGAAAATATACGATACTTGTAGTTTTCAAAAGTATCGGGGATTTCATTATATGCATTTTATAACTATGAATTCTATTAGGGAATCCAATATCTATTCTGGGGACCTTTCCATCGGCATTATATAACCTTCTCATCATTGCTAATTCTGATGGTGTATTCCATGGGGGTATAGTACATTCTCTTATAATCCATTCTTTTTGATTTATCCAAATATTCCAAATCTCATTTGCTGTTTTATCACTAACGATACTAATAGCATTACATACTTCATCTTTCTTTATTATTCCTTCTCCTGCCATTGGATCAGACACAAGTCCAATATCTAAAGAAAAAGAAAGAATGTCATCTATATTAGAACAAATAATCGTATCCAGACCAATAGTCATTCTACGATTTGTTGTAATATCAGGTCTATAAAGTTCTGCTAGAAGAGACCAACCAGGAACAGTTGAATCTAAAAAGGGAATTGGTTTAATCAGTTCTTTAAAATTATAATCTTCGTCAACTAAACAAAACAATTCCCAATCAATTGTAATGTTCCTCTTTAATCCCCGATATAATTTATCTACCCATTCTGGGGAATAAATGTCTACTGAATGAGGCAAGCCTCTTCCGGTTCCTTTAAAGAGCCCACATATAATTGAGATCACGTTCCGTTAAAATGTTCTACCAGATCATTATAATCACCGACAAATTCTCCATTTAAAATTATCTGGGGAACTTTTTTACTATGAGTGACTTGCATTAAATTCCAAAAAAACTTTTTATCACTATCTATAATTGTATATTTAATACCTTTTTGATCTAATAAGTCTTTTGATTTATCACACCAATCACATTCGGGAACTGATTGATGCCTCACTAGAACATTATTTAATTCTATATTCATTGTTTAATTCTGTTTCAATATTTACCATCTTGTTTTATGGTTACATGATAACCTTGTTCCAGCATGCTCTTCGCAAATCTTTGAGCATCGTCTCTACTTTGACAAAATCGTTTGTGTATATCTTTTGGGTCTGGGGGGTTCCATGTATCTAATTCTCGCATTTGGGCATGAGTATTTTTTATACTTTCTTCATATCTAAAATATTCTACCCAAATATTCATATCAAATAATATTAATTAGTTCGCAATCCACCGAGTTTTCCGGAACTCAATCCATCTGAACCTAAATCAAATCCTTCTCGTACGCCAACA
>Ga0257112_10001108_pt1 | contig 10318 bp, 18 predicted proteins | sample LP_taG_5_FD_191565 | JGI IMG/M metagenome (GOLD analysis project Ga0257112, IMG submission 191565) | Marine microbial communities from Northeast Subartic Pacific Ocean, Canada - LP_J_2015_P26_1000m | ecosystem: Environmental > Aquatic > Marine > Oceanic | place: Canada: Northeast Subartic...
GATAAACCAATTACTAAAAAACCATTAGAAGTAAGAATGGGAAAAGGAAAGGGAAATGTGGAATATTGGGTTAGTTTAGTTCAACCAGGAAGTATTTTATATGAGATGGGTGGAGTTTCAGAAGAGGTTGCAAGAGAAGCTTTTAGGCTTGCTGCAGCAAAACTACCTGTAAGAACTACTTTTATAAAAAGGGCAGTATAAAAATGGCTAAATTAACAAATGATTTAAAGGATTTACGTGAGAAAAACGTATTAGACCTTGAGAAACTTATTTTAGAGATAAGAGAAAATCAATTTAAAAATAGAATGAAGCATAAAACTGGACAACTGACCGAATCACATTTATTAGCAGTTGATAGGAAAATAATTGCTCAAATTAAGACGGTGATTTGTGAGAAAAAATCTGAGGAGCAATCAGCATGAGTACTAATCCGAGACAGCTTACAGGAGTAGTTATTAACGATAAGGCTAATAAAACAGTAACTATAAAGATTGAACGTAAGGTTACACATCCAACATATGGAAAAGTCATGAAGCGTTCGACTAAGGTACATGCTCATGACGAACAAAATTCAGCAAAAGTTGGAGATGTCGTGACTGTTCAAGAGTGTAGACCTATTTCTAAATCAAAAACTTGGAAATTAATTTCAGACATTGAATCAACGGTAGGCTTATCAGACGTTGATTTAAAGGAGGATCAATCATGATTCAAATGCAGTCTGTTTTAACAATTGCTGATAACAGCGGGGCAAGAAGCGTAATGTGTATTAAAGTTTTAGGCGGTTCTAAAAGGAGGTATGCAAATATTGGCGATATTATTAAAGTTGCTATTAAAGAAGCGATTCCTCAGGGTAAAGTTAAAAAGGGTCAAGTTGTAGATGCTTTAGTTGTAAGAACCAAAAAAGGTGTTCGAAGGAGAGATGGCTCTTTAATTAAATTTGATGAAAATGCTGCAGTTCTTTTAGGCGCAAATAAAGCACCAATTGGAACAAGGGTTTTTGGTCCTGTAACAAGAGAATTAAGAGATGGGCAGCATATGAAAATTTTATCTTTAGCATCAGAAGTTTTGTAATGAAAAAGAGCATAACTACAACAACGAAATTTAGAACTGGCGATGAAGTAGTTGTTATTGCTGGCAGAGACTTGGGTAAAAAGGGGACGTTGCAAAAAATTTTTAAAAATAATAATAAGGCAATTGTTAATAGTGTAAATATGGTTAAAAAACATACCAAGCCCAATCCTCAAGCAGGTGAAACTGGTGGCATAGTTGAAAAAGAAGCAGTAATAGATTTATCTAATATTGCCATATGGAATTCAAAAAAGAAGAAAGCAGATAGGATTTCATTTAAATTAGATGGCGATAAAAAAATTAGAATCTATTCATCTGATAAAGCGGAAATAAAATAATGAACTTAAGAGAGAAATTTAATAAAGAGCTGGTTCCACAACTTCAAGAGAAGCTTGGTATTAAAAATGTTATGGCAGTTCCGAAATTAACTAAGGTAGTAATTAATATGGGTGTTGGAGAGGCTTTAACGGATAAAAAGCATTTAGAGTCTGCAGTTAATGATCTTGAATCTATAGCTGGTCAAAAAGCTGTTGTAACAAAAGCAAAAAAATCTGTTGCAAGCTTTAAACTTAGAGAAGGTTGGCCTGTTGGTTGTAAAGTCACTTTAAGAGGGGACCGAATGTATAATTTTATAGAGCGTTTAGTTCATGTGGCTATTCCTAGAGAAAGAGATTTTAGAGGTTTAAACCCAAGATCATTTGATGGTCAGGGTAATTACAGCATAGGAATAAAAGAGCAAATTATATTTCCAGAAATTAATTACGATAATATTGACAAAATAAGAGGTATGGATATTTGTATTAATACTTCCGCTTCAAGTAAAGAAGAAGCAAAGGCTTTATTAGAAGCTTTTGATTTCCCATTTAAACAATAAAAGGTATAAGAAGATGACCAGAAAATCAGTAGTAGCAAGAGACGCCAAGAGAAAAAAAATGATTGATAGATATGCAGTAAAAAGGCTGGCTTTGAAGGCAGCATTTAAGAATCCAAAAAATTCATACGAAGAAAAAATGGCTGCTTTTGCAAAGTTTCAGAAGCTACCAAGAAATGCAAGCCCATCAAGGATGACAAGACGTTGTTCATTGACAGGAAGACCTCATGCTGTATATAGAAAATTTGGTCTCAGTAGAATTAAGTTACGCGAAGCTGCGATGCGCGGTGATATCCCAGGATTGGTTAAATCAAGTTGGTAATATTATGAGTTTTCAAGATCCCATATCAGACTGTCTAACTAGAATAAGAAATGGCCTCATGCGGGGAAAAAAAGTTGTGAATGCTCCTTTTTCAAAATTTAAACATGAATTGATTTCTCTTCTTGTAAAAGAAGGATATTTAAATTCATGTGAAAAAATTTCAGTAGATGGAAAAGATGTTATTAGTATATCTTTGAAGTATGTAGATGAAGCTCCAGCAATTAGAGAATTGAAGAGGGTTTCGAAACCAAGTTTAAGGAAATTTTCATCTGCTTCAGATCTTGAGCAAGTTAAAAGTGGTTTGGGTCTTTATGTTCTTTCTACAAGTAAAGGATTAATGAGTGACAAGGAAGCCAAATCTAAGAATATTGGTGGAGAAGTAATTTGTGAGGTTTTTTAATTATGTCTAGAGTTGCAAGAAACCCAATATCCGTGCCTTCTAATGTAGAGATTAATCTTACAGGAAACTCTATAGAGGTTTCAGGCTCTAAAGGTAAAATGGAATTTCTGATTCCTGATTCAGTAGTTGCAAATTTTGCAGATGATGTAATTACTATCACTTATGATGAATCTTTTCCTGAATCTTCATCTTTAGCTGGCACAACCAGATCTTTGATTAATAACATGGTAATTGGAGTTTCAGAGGGTTTTCAAAAGACTTTGCTTTTAGTTGGGGTGGGTTATAGAGCTAAGGCTAGCGGTAAAAAATTAGAGTTAACGTTAGGTTTTTCTCACCCGGTTCATTATGAACTTCCTGAAGAAGTTGAAGTGGAGACCCCTTCTCAAAGAGAGGTTGTTTTAAAAAGTTTTGATAAACAAATGCTAGGACAGGTTGCAGCTGAAATTCGGGCATTTAGACCGCCAGAGCCATATAAAGGAAAGGGTATTAAATATGCAGATGAAACTATACGAAGGAAAGAGGCTAAGAAATCTGCCACAGGAATAGGAATAGGAGTAGGAGCATAACCAATGAGTTTTAAATCAGATTCAAGATTAAGAAGAGCTGGAAAGACGCGTATACGAATTTCTCAGCAAGATAAGCCAAGGTTATCTGTCTTTAAATCTTCAAAAAATATGTATGCCCAAGTTTTTGATTCCAAAGGATCAAAGGTTGTTGTTTCAGCCTCTACAAATGAAAAAACGGAGAAAATAAAATTAAATAATATTGAATCAGCAAAATTGGTTGGACAAAAAATTGCTGAAAGAGCTATCGAAGCTGGAATTAAAAAGGTGGTTTTTGATAGATCAGGTTATAAATATCATGGTCGAATTAAAGCAATTGCAGAATCAGCCCGTGAAGCTGGATTGGAGTTCTAAGATATGAATCAACAAAATAATACTTTACAACAACAAGATGCCCTTGAAGAAAAGCTTGTTCAGGTAAATAGAGTAGCTAAAGTTGTTAAAGGAGGTCGTATTTTTGGTTTCACAGCCTTATGTGTGGTGGGTGATGGTAAAGGAAAAGTTGGTTTTGGGAGAGGCAAAGCTAAAGAGGTGCCCATTGCAATTCAAAAAGCTATGGAAAAAGCTAGAAGAAACATGGTTGATGTCAGTTTAAATGCTTCGACTCTATGGTATCCAATAAAGGCAAAACATGGTGGGGCTAAGGTTTACATGCAACCTGCTGCAGAGGGAACTGGAATCATTGCTGGGGGTGCTATGAGAGCTGTGCTAGAACTTGTTGGTGTTCGAAATGTTTTAGCAAAATGTTATGGTTCAACCAATCCAGTGAATGTTGTTAGAGCAACTATTAATGCCTTACGTGGCATGGAATCGCCCGAGCAAGTCGTTACAAGAAGAGGAATTAAAATAGCAGATATATCATGAGTAAGAATTTTATAGAAATTAAATTAATTAAAAGCAGTATTGGAAGACTGCCTAACCATAAGAAATGTGTAAAAGGACTAGGTTTTAGGCGTTTGAATCAAGTTATTTCTGTAGAAGACACTCCAAGTAACAGAGGGATGATGAATAAAATTAGAGATATGCTTGAGGTTATAAAGAGTTAATCATGGAAGACGTGAAATTAAATAATGTCTTAGGTCTTAATACTCTTACAAGTACTGGTAATTCTAAAAATAGAAAGCGGGTTGGAAGAGGTATTGGTTCTGGGTCTGGTAAAACAGCTGGAAGAGGTCATAAAGGCCAAAAATCTAGATCTGGCGGATCAATTGCTAGGGGTTTTGAGGGTGGTCAAATGCCGCTTCAGCAACGTATACCAAAATTTGGTTTTTCTTCAAGAACTAACAGATTTTTTCAAGAGGTTAATTTAAAGAATATAGCAACAATGCCTAAAGTTACTCTTGAAACTTTAAAACAAAATAGAATTATTTCTAAATCAGTTAAAAAAGTTAAGATCTTTGGAGTTTTTGAAGTTTCTCAACCCATGCATGTGAAGGGTATAAAAGTTACTCATGGTGCAAAAGAGTCCATTGAGAAAGCTGGTGGTACTGTTGATGTTGTCAATGAAAGGCCGATTAAGGAGAAGAATCTTAAAAAAACTTCTGCTAAAACAAAAATAAGCTCAACAAAGGGAATTGAGGATAAGGGGTCTAACTAAATACTATGGCTAATGAGAATAAAGGTATGGGTGATTTGTGGAAAAGACTAAGATTTGTCTTTTTGGCAATTATTATATATCGAATAGGTACTCATATTCCTATCCCTGGAATAGATCCTGCAAGATTGGCTGCTTTGTTTGATCAAAATCAGGGCACTATTCTTGAGATGTTTAATTTATTTTCTGGTGGGGCATTGGAGAGAATGAGCATCTTTGCCTTAAATGTAGTCCCCTACATTTCATCTGCTATTATTATGCAGCTTTTTTCAAATTCTATTCCTTATTTACAAGAACTAAAAAAAGATGGCCAAGCAGGTAGGAATCAGATTACTCAATATACTAGATATGGAACAGTAATACTTGCATTCGTCCAAGCTTCAGCATTAGCAGTAACTCTAGGAGCAAGTGGTCTTGCCTATCAGCCAGGGACTTCATTTTTTATTTCAGCCGTCTTTAGTGTTGTGGCGGGAACGGTTTTTTTAATGTGGCTAGGAGAACAAATTACTGAAAGAGGAATTGGTAATGGAATCTCATTAATTATTGCTACCAGTATCCTTTCTGGTATACCTGGGGCTATTGGCCAGGCACTAGAGCAAGCTAGACAAGGCGATTTAAATTTTCTTTTACTTCTTGGTATAGGTGTTGTAGCTATATCGGTTATAGCGGTCGTGGTCTTTATAGAGCGTGGTCAGAGAAGAATAACAGTGAATTATGCTCAAAGACAGCAAGGAAGGAAATTGTTGCAAGCACAAGCAAGTCATTTGCCATTTAAAGTGAATATGGCAGGCGTGATTCCTGCTATTTTTGCAAGCACATTTCTATTGTTTCCTGCATCACTTTCAACATGGTTTGGCCAAGCAGAATCTTTCGGATTTTTACAAACTATTTCTCTCGCGTTGAATCCTGGCCAGCCTTTGTACATTCTTACATTCTCAATCTTAATTATTTCATTTTGCTTTATTTGGCTTGCATTAACTTTCGATACCAAAGAAGTTACTGATAATCTTAAGAAATCTGGTGCATTCGTTCCAGGAATAAGACCAGGCGATCAAACTGCAAATTATATTGATAATGTGCTTGCAAGATTAACAGTATTTGGAAGTATATACCTAACATTAATATGCTTGCTTCCATTAGCGCTAATAAATTTTGCAGGCGTTTCATTTTATTTAGGTGGAACATCTGTGCTAATTATTGTGGTAGTTTTGATGGATTTTATGGCACAAGTGCAATCACATATGATGTCTAGTCAATATTCATCATTACTTAAAAAAGCTAATTTAAAAAACTATAAAAGATAAACATGAAAGTTAGAACATCAGTTAAGAAGATTTGTCGAGATTGTAAAACAGTTAGACGCAAGGGAGTTTTGTATGTAATATGCAAAACCGACCCAAAGCATAAACAAAAACAAGGATGAAAATATGGCAAGAATAGCAGGTGTAAACATACCAGAGAACAAACATCTTGATATTGCACTTACTCATATATTTGGTATAGGCAAAAGAACAGCTCAAGATATTTGTATAAGTGTTAAATTAGATTACTCTCAAAAAGTATCTGATCTTTCTGAAGAACAGATCGAATCTGTTAGAACCGCTGTTGCAAAATATGCTGTTGAAGGTGATCTTCGGAGGGCCGTTAGTACAAATATTAAGCGACTATTGGATTTAGGATGCTATAGGGGTATCAGGCATAGAAGAAAGCTCCCAGTTCATGGTCAAAGGACTAAAACAAATGCAAGGACTCGAAAGGGACCTAAAAAACCAATGAGGGCTTAATTAATGGTAGATAGTAAAAAAGTTAAAAAAGTTATTTCAGATGGAATTGCTCATATTCATTCATCTTTTAATAATACGATTGTAACAATTACAGATAAACAGGGAAATGCTATATGTTGGGCTACTTCTGGAGCATCAGGTTTTCGGGGCTCAAGGAAAAGCACACCATTTGCAGCGCAGATAGCTGCAGAGAAAGCCGGCAATGCAGCAAAAGAGTTTGGAATGATAAATTTAGATGTGAAAGTAAGGGGACCTGGTGCTGGTCGTGAATCAGCTATTAGATCTCTAAATTCATGTGGATTAAAGATTAAAAGTATTACTGACGTAACACCATTACCTCATAATGGATGTCGTCCACCAAAAAAACGAAGGGTATAAGGGAGATTATATGGCAAGGTATAGAGGTCCATCATTAAGGTTGTCTAGACGAGAGGGCACAGACCTTTTTCTGAAAAGGGGAGGAAAAAGGTCAATTGAGTCAAAATGCAATATGGAAACTGCTCCAGGAATGCATGGTTTAAGAAGAGGTCGTCTTTCAGATTACGGTGTTCAATTACGTGAGAAACAAAAGGTAAGAAGAATGTACGGGGTGCTTGAGAAGCAATTTAGAAATTATTATAAGAAAGCTTCAAAATCAAAAGGAAATACAGGCGAAAATCTTTTATCTTATCTAGAACAAAGACTGGATAATGTAGTTTATAGAATGGGTTTTGCTTCAACTAGAGCTGAAGCTCGACAACTTGTATCTCATAAAGCATTCCATCTTAATGGATCTATTGTCAACATACCTTCGTATCAAGTCCAAGCTGGGGATGAGATTGAAGTAAGAGAAAAAGCTAAATCACAACTTAGAATTAAAGATGCCTTAGATTTAGCTAGTGACTATAGAGAAGCATGTGAGTGGCTTGAAGTAGATTCTAAAACTCTCAAGGGTGTATTTAAATCTGTTCCAGATAGAACAGATTTAAGTGCTGAAATTAATGAAAATCTCATTGTTGAGCTTTATTCAAAATAATAATTAAACGGAAGGAAATTATGCAAACATCAGTAATAGATCTTTTAGTCCCAACTGAAATTCAAGTTGATGATATTAGTGACAATATATCAAAAGTTACTCTAGAACCATTAGAAAGAGGTTTTGGTCATACATTAGGAAACGCTCTTAGAAGGATACTTCTTTCATCTATGCCTGGGGCAGCCATCACAGATGTAACTATAGATGGTATATCTCATGAATATTCAACTATTGAAGGCGTTAGAGAAGATGTAATAGATATCTTATTAAATCTTAAAGACATGCCAGTGAGTTTAGTTGAGGGCACTTTGGCGGTGATTAAACTAGATGTATCTGGTCCCTGTGAAGTAACTGCTAGTTCATTTGAAGTACCCGGAAATGTTGAGCTTCCGGATGAAGAACATCACGTTGCCTCATTGGTTGATAAAGTTAAGCTTTCACTATCAGCTACGATCCAGACAGGAAGAGGCTATGAACCTGCTGATACAAGGAATGATGAGGAAATAACAGTGGGTGCTTTAAGTGTTGACGCGTCTTTCAGTCCAGTTAGGAGAGTAGCTTACTCTGTTGAAAATGCTAGATTTGAAAAAAGAACAGATTTAGATAAATTGATTATAGAGCTTGAAACTGATGGAACTCTTGACTCAAAGAAAGCAATTGAGCACGCTGCTACCATCTTCCAACAGCAACTTAGCTCTTTTGTAGATCTTGATGCAATTGCTGAACAGGAAGCTAAGAAAGATCAAAATGATTTTGACCCATTCTTAATGAGATCTATTGAGGAGTTAGAGTTAACTGTTCGATCAACAAATTGTTTAAAAGCTGAAAGTATTTTCTTAATTGGTGATTTACTTCAGAGAACAGAGTTTGATCTTTTAAAAACTCCAAATCTAGGTAAGAAATCTTTAAATGAAATAAAAGATGTTTTAGCATCTAGAGGTTTTTCTTTGGGTACAACCCTGGAGAATTGGCCACCAATGGGCTAAAAAAATGAGACATAAAAAATCAGGCAGAAAACTAAATAGAAATTCTTCTCATCGAAAAGCCTTGATGAAAAATTTGGCTATTGCTTTTATTGAGAGAGAATTAGTTAAAACAACCGTTCCCAAGGCAAAAGAACTAAGAGGTTTTATTGAGCCATTAATTAATGCTGCCAAAGAAGATTCTGTTGCTAATAGGCGTCAAATTTTTAACAAATTAAGATCTGATTCAGCAGTTAAGAAATTATTTACTGAAATCGCAGTCAAATCAAAAGATCGATCTGGTGGATATTTAAGGATTATTAAAGCAGGTTTTAGATCTGGTGATAAGGCTGATATGGCCTATGTTGAATGGGTAGATCGTGATTTAGATGGAGTTACTAATATCTCAGAACCAGAACTAAAAGAAGATTCTGTAGCTTAGATATTCAAAGCTTCCTTTAAGTATTTCCCAGTGTAGGATTTCTTTGATAAGGCAACCTTTTCTGGCGGACCTTCGGCAACAATTAACCCTCCGTCACTGCCTCCTTCTGGACCAAGATCTATCACCCAATCACTTGATTTAATGACATCTAAATTATGCTCAATGACTACAATTGTATTGCCTTGTTCAGCTAATCTTTTTAATACACTCAATAACAACCCAATGTCATAAAAATGTAGACCTGTTGTTGGCTCATCTAGTAAAAATAGAGTTTTTCCTGTACTTCTCTTTGATAGCTCCTTAGCAAGCTTTATTCTTTGTGCTTCACCGCCTGATAAAGTAGTAGCTGATTGGCCTAAAGTTATATATGTTAAACCAACATCAGAGAGTGTCTGTAATTTATTCTTGATAGATGGAATGGCATGGAAGAATTCTAATGCTTCTTCAACAGTCATATTTAGTATTTCAGCAATATTTTTGCCTTTATATTTAACTTCTAAAGTTTGTTCGTTGTACCTTTTACTTTGACAAACATCACAATTAACATAAACATCTGGTAAAAAGTGCATTTCAACTTTAATCATTCCATCTCCTTGACATGCTTCACATCTTCCACCTTTTACATTGAAGCTAAACCTACCTGGTTTATATCCTCGGCTTCTAGCCTCTTCTGACCTCGAGAATAAATCACGTATATATGAAAATAGACCCGTGTAAGTTGCTGGATTAGATCGAGGAGTTCTTCCAATAGGAGACTGGTCAATTCCAATTACTTTGTCTAGATATTCCAAACCATTTATTTTTTTACATTTAACATCTTTATTTAGATTTGCTTTATTTAATATAAAACTACTCATTGGCATTAATGTTTGATTAATTAAAGATGATTTACCAGAGCCCGAAACACCTGTTACACATGTAAAAACCCCAACTGGAATTTTTACAGTAATATTTTGCAAGTTATTTTTATATGCTCCTTCTATCTCAATAAAGTTCTTAGGTTTTACTGAGTTTTTTGGAAAATTTATAGATCTTTGGCCTGATAAATATTTTGCAGTCATTGATATTTTACTTTTTAAAATTTCACTAAGAGTTCCTTGGACACATATTTCACCACCGTGTTTTCCTGCCCCAGGTCCAATATCAATAATATGATCAGCACATCTAATAAATTCTTCATCATGCTCAACTACTATTACTGTATTACCAAGGGTTTTGAGGTGGTTGAGTGTTTTAATTAATTTTTTATTATCTCTTTGATGTAAACCTATAGAAGGTTCATCAAGAACATATGTTA
>Ga0257112_10001110_pt1 | contig 10310 bp, 17 predicted proteins | sample LP_taG_5_FD_191565 | JGI IMG/M metagenome (GOLD analysis project Ga0257112, IMG submission 191565) | Marine microbial communities from Northeast Subartic Pacific Ocean, Canada - LP_J_2015_P26_1000m | ecosystem: Environmental > Aquatic > Marine > Oceanic | place: Canada: Northeast Subartic...
ACACGGAGAAGTTGTATCGTCAGAGATAGAGGATAAAGATGCCTATATGATCCGCAAACCCAAGGGTGTGATTGCAATCATTTCTCCATTTAATTTCCCCTTGGCTATTGGAGCGTACTGGTGTGCTGCTCCGGCTATAGTGGAAGGAAACACGGTAATCATCAAGCCCTCGGAAGACGCACCAATGTCAACACAACTGGCTGTTGAAATTTACAAAGAGGCCGGAGTTCCCGATGGGGTTGTTACCCTCCTTCACGGAGAAGGAGATACGGGTCACTTGCTTGCTTCTGGTGACGTTGATCATATTTGCTTTACCGGGAGCGCGGCTGTTGGCCAACATGTACGCAGGGTCGCTGCTGATAGCTGGCATAAGACTACCTCTTGCGAAATGGGCAGTAAATCTGCTTGCATTATTTTTGATGACGTTGAAGCTAGCCTCGCCTTAGAAGCGGCTGTTGCAAGCGCTCAGAAGCTCTCTGGGCAACGTTGCGTGTCTTCTGGCAGGATGATAGTCCAAAGAACAATCTACGACCAATTCGCTAAAGATTTCGCAGAGGCGGCTTCTAAACTTAAGACGGGAAACCCCTTTAAAAAATTGGTTGGGACCTCCGGTGGTCCCGATTGTATCGGGTGGGTGGATTACGTACCAGATGAGTCCATACACTATGGACCCATTATCAATAGGCAGGGTTTTGAGAAGGTAAAAAAATACAACGACTGGGTGATGAATGATCGTGACGCCGAAGTTCTGCTCGAACCTAAATACGAAGTCATAAACGACAGGGCATTCTTTTCGTCATTTATGGTTTATAAATCTGAATGGCGCGGCATAGAAGCCCCTTACCTTAGAGACGAGGTCTTTGGCCCTCATGTAGCCATAATCCCCTTCGATACAATAGAAGATGCAATTCGTATATATAATGATACCGAATATGGTCTAGCAGTGGGAGTACTCACAAACGATTTTAGAAAAGCCAGAATAATGCGCGACGAATGTGATGCCGGAATGATTTATTGGAACGGTGGCTCGATTGCTGCCGAATCTCACCTCTCTTTCGGTGGAGTAAAGAAATCCGGAAATGGTTTTCCAAGCGCGGCCAGAACCTTTAGAGCGGTAACGCATGAAGTTAGCTGGACGGTTAACCATGCAGATAAACTGACGTTTCCTCAGGGTATGAAGTGAATTTCCATATAGCTGATGGGGAAGATTATTATAAATATTGGAGCAAGAAAATGAGTGGACATCCGGAAGCAGATATGTATGAAAAATTAGCAGAAGAGATGCGGTTCCATGAGTCTAAAAAACTATCGTCAGACGACAGGCAGGTCGTGCTGGTAGACATTGATGAAACCATTTGTTTTTATCCTGCTGTAAGACGATACGATATGGCCGAACCCATGCCCGAGAACATAGCTAAAATAAATAAATTATATGATGAAGGATGGTACGTCATTTATTGGACCGCTAGGGGCGGCTCACAAAAATCAATCTCATTGGGTAAGTGCTATTATGAATTTACTTGGAGACAATTAGAGTCGTGGGGATGCAAGTTCCATGACCTCTCAACGGGATCAAAGGGCAAATATCTCAAACCGCCCAATGACATGATTATAGACGATAAAGCTAAAAGAATTGAAGAACTATGAAAATGACCACCTTTACAAAATGGTTTCTCCTTAATGCTGTTATGGTTACAACCATTTTTTTCGCAGAAACAAAGGGAGCTATATCCCTTATGGTTAGTAGTGACGTTAGCTACCTCACTATTGTAATAATGGTATTATACGTTCTTGTTTCCGGCATGGTAGGAAAACTATCTTATCTGGCTGACAAGCATGACGGGAACACCGGCAAAGACATAGAGGCAAGGGATAGGTTATTGCGCCGTTCCGAAGTAGGTTGGTTTGCGGCAGAGCATTTCTTTACCCTTGGTCTACTAGGTACGGTTTTTGGGTTATGTATAGCGACATCAACGGCTCTTAATGAGGGAAGTGAAGTAAGCGACATTGTGTCTGGGCTTAAAGAAGGTCTGAATACCGCGTTTTATACTACCATTTGTGGCATTGTTTTTAGTTTACCACTACAGGCTCAACTTATGATTTTAAGATTTAGATTAGAAGATGAATATTAACAGAGGATATAAAAAGTTCTTTTCGTTTAGGCCCTTCATTGACGTGCTTTTTTGTTGCTTGTTAATGTTGGTTGCCATTTTGTTCCTTCTTAAGGCTGATGAAGAGCAGGTAAAAATGCGCCCCCCAAATACTTTGTACGAAGTAATACTTACGTGGGACGGAAATAGCGAAGACGATTTGGACCTTTATGTCCAAGCGTCATCTGGTCATATCGTCAGCTTTAATAACAGGGAAGGCGGAGAGGGTAGCTTGGTTAGTTTAAATCATGACGCCCTTGGTAAATCCAGAAACAACAGCCTATCCTTCAACGCTAAAGGTAAAGTCATTGGATTCAATGAAGAAATTGTCGCTTTCCGTGGAGCGACGGAAGGAGAGAATATTGTTAATGTTCACGTCTATAGTAAAAAAGATGAGGCCCCAACAGAAGCCACAATTACTCTCGTCAAGATTAAACCTTTTAAAAAAATAGTAATGAAGAAAAAAATGTTTGCAGAAACGGGAGACGAAAAGACCGCCTTCCGGTTCAAAACAGACAAGAACGGGGAAGTGATTGAAATAAATGAATTACCCGCGACTTTAACTAACCCATTGACAGGACTGGATGAGTCAGGAGAATAATTATGGGAAAAGATTATATAGAAGTCGATGTTATAGTAGGGTATGATTCATCATACACAGAAGAGTCGGAACTTGGCGTTATATGCGGAAGAGAATTAAGCGAAACCATACGTATGCCGATGGAAGACGCGGCGATTATAGTTCAGAATCAAGTCCACGGATTAGATTACGATGCCGCTAGCGAGCTTGTTAGAAAATATAGAAAATAAACCCATCGGGATTAGACAAGCATAAGACAAGCGATGAGTAAAGAAGAAAGAACAATCATAAAAGAAGAAATCGTTGGACGGTTCATGGAAGACATTTGCGATAGGTCAAAGGTCCCTTGGTACACGCTAGTTTGGTGGCGATTCAAATGGGAGTATGAAGCGGTTGAGTACTGGTGGCGCAAGAAACGTCAGACTTGGCAAACGGGTTTCCCACACGAACAGGCATGGAATTTCCATAGTTGGCACTCAGGGACAGTTTTGCCCCGCTTGAAGCACCTCAGAAATAATCTTAACGGTTGTCCTAGCGAGATGTTTGAAAAGGATTACGACCACGCAGCCGACTCTGAATTAACCAAGGGAGAGAGGGAATTAGCTATGGACAGGGCCATGCGTAAGTGGGAGAAAATCCTAGACAAGATGATTTGGTCATTCAAGCATTGGGAGGATTCAACTGAACCGACTAAGCCTAAAGACTATGACTCAAGACACAAGAAGACCACCTACAGTGACGGTAGCGTTGCGTATGAGGGCTTAGATGATAGAAAATGGGACTGGACACCATGCGAAAAACATAGCGAAAAAGTCCAAGAAGGGTTAGGCTTGTTTGGTAAATACTATTTGAATTTGTGGGATTAGTTTAACCTAGCCGTAACCGCTAACCCACCGGTAATAGGCACTGAGAGTTGATGGAAAGCGCTCTCGGGTAATATCCTGCGGCTGGGTTATTAATTATGAATAAAAAAAACAAAGTTAAATTAAATGACGGAACTCTCGAAGAAGCCATGGCGGATGACTTCCCGAGAATCTATATCCACAGCATGGAGGATCAACCAAACGGTGATTGTACCATGACCTTTGACACAAATAAAGCATTTGATGAGTCATATAAGAAGGCAAAAGGTCGCAAGCGAGTTACCCAAAAGGGCATTGGGAATTATATACTAGAGCTTTTTCAAAAGGGTTTAGATAAAGAAGACGGGTACGATTTAAAGCCTTTAATAAGCGGCATGTCTAAGTAAATATGTCGATGAGGTAAGCATAATGGCTGACAGAGAAAAATTCATTCAATGTGATTGCTGGGGCGAAGGCTTGCTAATTACCAAGTTTGACGACGAGGAAGAAATGTACTTTAGTTACTGGCGTCAGGGTGTCAATCCCATGAAATTATCTTGGTGGGTACGACTAAAACTGTGCTGGATGGTGCTGACGAAAGGCAATGTCTACGATGACCAAGTCGTTCTAAGCAAAGAAAAAGCCATGGAACTTGCGTTGTGGATTCAAGAAGAACATGACGACATTACGGAGTGGGTAAGAGGAATGGAGAAAGAAGACAGAATGGATAAGACTAAATTCGCAGTAGGGAATTTGCTCGATAGGAAAAGCAGCCGAGAAGAAACAAAAAATGATTAAAGAAAGCGACATTTTTGGCGGCAAACAGTGGTCAAGAGAGGAGCAGTTCGATGACGAAATGAACGCCTTTAAGCTCCAAATAAAATATACTTTGCAAAACTACAGAAAATTAAAAAGAGGCGAGTGGAAGGAGATACAAGACTTTATTGATGGATTAAAGAAATGAAATATATTTTACTAATTTTATTACTATCACTAGTGGGGTGCAAGACATATTATGCCCCCAGCGGCAAGGCTTTCCCTAGAGGTTGGGGTAAGCCGCCGGAAATACAAACAAAAGATCACCGCCCACTACCGTATGGGTATGGCTCCGGTAGCAGTACGCTTTATGGTTGGATAATGGAGAATAAGAAATAAGGATGCCACAGATATGGGACATTAATGATATGATAGAATACCTTTTACTACTGCAAATACCCTTTTATATAATTGCTGCGGGTGTTTGCTACATAGCGTGGAAGATGAAATAAAATGAGAACAGGCATAATAGATGGAATAGTCGGGACGCCAGTTAAAGTCGAGGTTAACCCCAACATTGAAATAGTGACGCCCCCAGAGGTCACCGAGGCTTTGCTTTGTATTAAATGGACGTTAATAGTGATAGCCGTTCTTTTACTAATTAGAATTTTAAAGAAATGAATATAGCATTACCAATCTTATTGTTAGCTTTTGGTGGCTTGACTTTTTGGGTGCTAAACGAGTCGGCATTGAAGTGGTACATCAAGACCGCTTGCATTTCTGTTTTTTGTATTTTTACCATCATCTTTTGGACGTCTATCCATACGTTCTTGGGTTGGCCAGCGTTAGAGAGCGATGTGCCGGAAAAAGTATTGATCCACTGGGTCATTATCAAAGAGCCAAATAAATATACCAAATATGATGGCAGAATCTTTGTTCTTCTTGAGTCGGTGGGAGAGCCGAAGTCTAATTTCTTAGCTAGGTTTTTTGGGTACAGAAAAGAAAGGGTTGAACCGCGCTTGCATGGATTAAAATATAATAGAGAACTTCATGAAAAACTAGAAAAAGGAGTTATGCCTAAACTAAAAAGAGGTCAACCAGTTATAGGGAGATTGACCAAAGAAAACAAACAAGGGATCGTTAGAGAAGGTGACGGCACGTCTACCAAAAAGGGTGGTGGTAGCGAATCCCAAGAACAAGAATGGCATTTTCATGAACTATTACCGTCAGAAATACAAGGAAAACCAGAAAGATAATATGGGATGCTGTGGACATAAAGGCGACGAAGGCGTAAGGGGCTGGGAAGATTTAGCTCCGGATATTTGTCGGCAACGAATGATTTTAGAAGGAACCCTTCATAACCCATTCAAGCCAGAAGATATGACCCGTTATTGCGAAGAGATAACGAAGGTCTTAAATATGACTTACGTTGGTGCTCCTGTCTGCAACTACGAACCACATTACGGTTGGTGCGCTTACATGCACTGGAAAGAAAGTGGCTTGCACATCTATGGTTGGGATGACAGAAAGCCCCCGTTTTTTTCTGTAGATGTTTATACCTGTAAATCTTTTGACCCCGGAGACGCCGTAAGATATACGGAAGAATTTTTTGGAGATAACCTTATTAGATTGGTATGGAAAGAATGAGAGCTTTAATATTTGGCGTAGGTAGAATGGGCTTGGCTATAAGCTGGGCCATGGACAAGCTTGGGTTCAAGGTGTATGGTGTCGATATATCAGAAGACACCCCCCAAAGATTATCTTCTGTGGTGGACGATTTTGAATTCCATCAAGTAAGAGTCCTCGACGCGGAGCTCGAATGCATCTTCAACAAGCACGTAGATATAGTAATTTCTTCCCTGCCCTATCACCAAACAGAAATTGTTGCTAATTATTGCATCGATAACGGAATACGTTATTGTGATCTTGGCGGTAGAGTTGACGTTTCTCAGCGCATAAACGATAGCGCAGAGATCCACGCTGTGAAGCCGGTATTCACCGACCTTGGGCTTGCCCCCGGTTTAGTTAACATTGTAGCCGAAGAGGGCTACAGGAGGCTACATGGTGACGGAAAAGCGGCCTCTGTAGAGATGATGGTGGGTGGATTGCCGGACTATTTGGAAAGCAACAGAAATCCCCTTCGGTATGCGCTTACTTGGTCAACCGATGGTTTAATCAATGAATATAAAGATGACTGCTTGATACTTCAAGGAGGAGAGACCGAGCTCGTAGGCGGCATGTCCGGACTAGAAGCCGTCCAGACCGAAAGCCTTGGTCCACTTGAAGCTTTTTATACCAGCGGTGGAGCTTCCCATACAATAGAGTCAATGAAGAAGAAAGGGGTAGCAAATTGCTCCTACAAAACTCTTAGGTATAGGGGGCATTGTGATATAGTAAAATTTCTGATTAAAGATTGTGATCTAGAAAAAGAAGTTCTGGAAAAAATATTTACCTCTTGCGGGTTTGCGCAAAAAGATGAAGTAATTATTCTCGCGAAGGTTCATAAAGGCAATAAGAGCTGGGTTAAAGAAAAGCTGGTTAAATCAGACGACCAGTTTAGCGCAATGCAAAAAGCAACAGCTTTCCCCATTTCTTCTGTAGCGGCTATGATGGCAAACGGAAAACTAGAAGGGGACAGAGACCAGCATAGGGATTTCTGGACCCAGTACCCAAAGGCACTTTCTTACGAGCATGTATCTTTTGAAGAATTTGACACCAACCTTAAAAAATTAAATTTTAATCTAGATGAATAAAAAAATTTTAGTAACCGGAGTCTTAGGGCAAGACGGAGCCAACATGTGTGAGCTCCTCTTGAAAGACCCCTCCGCCAAGGTCTTCGGCATGATTAGGAGGGTTTCTAACCCTAATTATGTTAACTGTTTGAATTTTTTGGACCACTCAAATTTCCAACTTGTCTATGGAGACCTTACAGATGAAGTTAGTATATCAAAGTTGGTGCGAGAAATACAGCCTGATTATTTTATTAACTTCGCGGCTAATTCTTATGTTGCCTGTTCTTGGGATATGCCCCTTCATGTTTTTGATACCAATACCTTAGGAGTAATTCGTTGCTTAGAAGCGATTAGAAGCTATCAACCAAATTGTAGATTTTATAGCGCTGGCAGCAGCGAGGAGCTAGGAAACGTAGATTATTCTCCCCAAGATATCAATCACCCAATTAAACCTCGTAGCCCTTACGGAGCATCTAAGGCTGCCACAAGACACGTTGTTAAAGTATATCGCGAATCTTATGATATGTATGCTGTGCATGGTGTTCTTTTTAACCATGAAGGCACCAAGCGTGGAGAAGAGTTTGTTACTCGTAAAATTACAAAAGGAGTAGCTAGAATCAAGCACCATCTAGACACGAAAACTTCTATAGAATCTTTCGATCCAATTGAGCTAGGAAATATATACTCCAAAAGAGACTGGAGCGACAGTGAAGATTTTGTTGAAGGGGTATGGTTAATGTTGAACCAAAAAGAACCAAAGGATTATGTTCTTGCAAGCGGAGAAACGCACACAATCAAAGAGTTCATAGAAAAAGCGTTCTCTGTTGCGGGCATACATGGTGGTTGGGTTGAAACCGATGGTCAACCATTAGACACAACATACCAAATGTCCGGCGATCAATATAGGGTGCTGGTCAAAATCAATCCTAAATTCTACAGGCCAGCCGAGGTGTCCATCTTGCACGGCGACGCTACTCCAGCGAAAGAAGAATTAGGTTGGAACCCGAAAGTTTCATTTGACGAACTAGTGTCCAAGATGGTAGAGTGGGATATTGAAAACGAAAAAACTCACGTTCCATAAAAGATGCCAAGGCTTAGTCAAAAAGTTTTGCGTGGTCCCGATTGATTGGCCAAGCCAAATAAAAATAGCACAGTCTTTGCTTCGGAAGTTTCCAAGCGTAGAATTCTGGGAAAACGTAGAGCCCATTAGACTAAAGAACCTAGCCTTCTTCTTGACAAAAAAAGGTGAGGCGCTATTGTTGTTAGAACAAAAAAAAGCAAACCTTACCCTCAAAGAGACCGAAAAGGTATCCTTAGAGAAAGAGAAGTTAGGCAAGGACTTCGTTGTCAAACCCAAAAAGAAATCGTTTCTTAATTTTAGAACTTATAAATAATAAAATTTAAAAATGCCTAGAAAAAAAGCCAAAACCAAAGAAGGTCCTTCGAGCCAGATGCAAGGGCTCTTGGATCAACACTCCAGTGATCATTATAATTTCCAAGAGGACATTTATTATAAGGTTTCTACGGGGAGTTTAATCCTAGACATAAGAACCAATGGGGGCATCATGCCCGGGCTCCATAGATTTTGCGGAATCAATGAAGGGGGAAAGACCTCCGAGGCTCTAGAGGTCATTAAGAACGCTATAAATTCTGTAGAAAATTGTAGAGGGTTATATGTCAAAGCCGAAGGCAGACTAGATCCCGAGATGGAAGACAGATCCGGTATCAAATTTGTTAAGGACCCAGAAGAGTGGAAGGCCGGGAATTGTTTTGTTTTAGAGTCGAATGTTTATGAAACTGTTTTCAAAATAATAAAAACATTAATAAAAGATAACCCCGAAAAAATAAGATACTGTATTGTTATAGACAGCATGGACAGTCTTATCCCAAAGGGAGATTTGGAAAAAGATTTTGATGAAGCCCACAAGGTTGCTGGTGGTGCATTGCTCGCCTCTAAAGTCATGCAACGTATATCATTAGACATGACCAAGGGGGGGCACATCATGATCTTAGTTAGCCAAGTTAGATCCGACATTCAAATAGATCCTTACGCTAAAAAGGTAGTAAAAACCACCAGTGCATCAGGAGGCAACGCCCTGCTTCATTATGCAAATTTTATTTTCGAGTTTGAAGGAAGATACAACAAAGACCTTATCCTTGAAAAGCCCGACCAAAGATACGACGAACAAAAAAATAAAATCATAGGGCACGAGGTCAAAATACGCATCAAAAAATCACCCAATGAAAAAACAAACACATTAGTAACGTATCCTGTTAAATACTACAGGAAAGGAGGAACTAGTATCTGGAAAGAGCGTGAGATAAGGGATCTGATGTTTGAGTATGGTCATTTTAGCAAGTCCGGAGCTTGGGCTAGCGTTGACGAAAGCGTTATAGAAGAGATGAAAGAGATTGGGGTAGAATGCCCAGCAAAATTTCAAGGAAGAGAGTCTATACTGAAATTCATGGACGAAAACCCCAAGTTTGTTGACTATTGGTATGACAAATTTAAAGAGGTGCTATCGTGACCCTAAAACTTTATAGCGCAACAGGGCGCTTAATGTCTAAGAACGTCGCTAAATATCTTATAGACTGGAATAAAAAATCTAGATCTAAACTCCAATTTAACGTCAAACAATTCTTAAAGCCCTTCTGGCAGTACCAAATAGTATATGAAGAGTTTCCGGTATATGGAACCCGCATGTCTGTCGATATACTGAATTTCACCAAAAAAATAGCAGTAGAAGTAAACGGTCCACAACATAGAAAGTTTAACGCCTTTTTTCACAATAACTCAAAGGCTAAGTACCACGAATCAATAAAAAGAGACTGGTTAAAAACAGAATGGCTGGAAAAAAACGGCTTTGAGATCATAGAGATAGAGGATAAGGAAGTAAACAAATTATCCGTTAAGTTTATCAAGGATAAATTCGACATTTCTATTTAATGGTGTAAATAACTATGTGAAGAAAAAAGAATTTCAATTCCCAAAACAGCTCCTTAATCAAGTTGAGGAATGTTGCAATGGGGGCTTCGTTCTCTTCACTTTCAATGAGGCGCATCAGCCTCAGGTCTTCACGAGGTGCGACAACGTGGCTATGGCCTTGGCGTTGCAGACTCAAATTTCCAACTGGAGCAGCGCACTTCAAGCATATAACATAGAGGCCGCTGTAAACCAATTCGATAAAAACAACAACGAAGAAGAGTAACTCTTGACTCCCGATCAGTCTTGGTATAAACTCTCTTCATG
>Ga0257112_10001117_pt1 | contig 10271 bp, 4 predicted proteins | sample LP_taG_5_FD_191565 | JGI IMG/M metagenome (GOLD analysis project Ga0257112, IMG submission 191565) | Marine microbial communities from Northeast Subartic Pacific Ocean, Canada - LP_J_2015_P26_1000m | ecosystem: Environmental > Aquatic > Marine > Oceanic | place: Canada: Northeast Subartic...
CATAAATACAAATCACCAACGACAGGTTTTACCGCCATATTTTGTGGGATTTTGAACATCGATGGTCCAATCACTGGGGAATCTCCATAGACGAATTGCAAATAACCATTTTGATTTCCAGAAGCATTACTTAAGTCCAAATCGTCGGAACTTTCTTGAATAACTAGTGGGATTTTGGTGTACAAACTGCCGGAAAGTCCTTGTAAGGTCTGGTTCCCATGGTCATGAAGTGGGTTGTAATCCCCCGCATAACTATGAACAGACCACATGGTATACACGTGGGCCGTTTTTTGTGGTTGGCTAGTGTCCTCAGTTTTCTTGTAAAAATACTCATAGTAATTTTGGCCTAGACTTTGAATAATATTGATCAAAGGTATAATTCTATCTTCTTCCAGAGAGATTTCCAGTTGTTTGCCTCTGGTAATTTGGCCAACTAACTTATGTGCGTGACTTTTCGTGTTTTCATCCGCAAGAATTTCATCAAGGTACTGGTTAATAGAACTAATAATAGCTTGGCCTACATTCGCCTTAAAAATGAAGCTTTGTGTTAGGGGAATGACATCAACTTCTAGCTGTTTCCTAGCCAATTTTCAACCTCTCTGTTGTTTGATGAGGTGAATTTACCCAAAGCCTTATCAAAATTGGAATCCAAACATGGAGAATATAACCAACTCATGATGTTTACACCAAATTTTTCATCCAGTCAAGAAACATCCTGTGCTGATCTGCTTGAAAACGATTAATATCAGCAGGTATCAAATGTGTAAGAGAATTGGGTGACCCGCCTCTATCTCCGCGGACTGATTCCACGCAATCTATGATATCACCAAAGTTAGCTTCTTGATCATGTTGGGGAGAAACGATCAGACATGGACGTGGTGAGATTAGACGTAGGATGTCATCAAAATCGTATGGGATTTTTTCTTGATCATTATGAAAGATGCCAAGTAGAGGTTGTAACGCATGATGTTCCCAAATCCGACGAATTCCACCGGTTGGATTAATGTCTGTATCCGTCCGAAGTGGTGTGAACCCGCAAAATGAGGCAACGCCGCTGATTCGACCATCTAAAGCGGAAGCATATAATCCAACCATCCCACCCAAAGAGTAACCGAGAAGATAGATATGATTAATATCAATTTCCGGCATCGTGTTCTTAGCTCCCCCCACGCCATCTATCAGAAAATCAACTGCATGTTGGACATCACAAATCATCCGACCAAGTTTAGACCATTTCGGATGTGAAGTGTAAAATTTGCTTCCTTCAAGAAGACGAAGACCAAAACCAAGTTGATCAAAAGCAAGAACTACATATCCTTGTTGTGCGAGACGAAAATAAACGGTTGTTTCTTGCACACCATATCCTTCGTTATACCCAGAATGGTATGAAAAAGGATGGAGCCAGATGATAACAGGAACAGAACCTTCTGAATTCGGATTATAATAAAGGTTCCCTCGAACATTGCAACCAAAATGAACTGGCAAACGGGTTGTGTGTTCGACTTGCCATCGGTCATGTGTCATCAGCTCAGATTCTGCTGAGTTTAGAAACGACGACGCCATCTCATTTGATCCGATTTCCTTTGGTTTGTGCCCCAATGACCACAAGATTTGTTCCCGCAAATCACCATTTGGAACCAGTAAATCTTTGTCACTTAGCTGGGACTTCCATTCACACCAATTAAAATCATGGATTAACTCTTCATCAAAAGCGAGTTGCTTAGAATCAAGTCGATCGAACATTAGGTCGAACCAATTCATATTTTCTGCAATATGTTCTTTTGTAATAGGAGTATGTCCACCAGAGCGATAACTGAGATATAAATTCTGAGGATGACCTAAAAGCGTATATACTTTTCGACCTTCTAAATATCCTTTTTCCACGGCATATGTGGGTTCACACCCATCATTGCGAGCAGTGTGAATTAAACATGGTCTGGGCGCGATCAGTGCGTACCACCCATGGGAATCGATTGGGAGTTGGTGTTCGTATCCCGCATAAGATCTTAAACTTGGTAGAAACCATTCGCCGGGGAAATCCTCAGGTGTTTCTGCAAATGTGTCGCGTGAAGTAAAACGGTAAGGGCATGATGCGGGTGACCCAGGACTGCGAGCAATAACAGCCTTAATTCGATCATCGAATGCTGCGGCAATTATTGATTGTTTCCCGTAACGTGAAAACCCAATAATTCCAATTTCCTTGGCCATAACATTATAACCATATTGCGGATCAAGCAGATAATCAAGTGATCGACTAGCTAGCCATGCTTTGGTTGAGATCTCCGTCCAGTTAGCATCAGGATACTCAGCACGAAAATCGTTCCAAACACTCTCGTACCGAGGATAATCAACTTCTTGGTGGTAACTGTCAACACCAGGATACAAGCAAACAAGATAGCCCCTCGATAGAGCGTCTTCCGCCCATGGTATCTGATAATCTCGAGGTTGAGTTAACAAGATTGGTGTGGGTGAATGTCCAAATGGTATCCACACCCACACATCCATCGACACCCTATTGGGTGTATTAAAAACTAGTTGAATCCGTTTTCGGATTGAACCATCCGTTTTTGATATTTCCTCCAATGTTTGTACACCAATAATTGTTGGTATAACGTCCGGGAAATCTCCAATAAAGTATTGGCACATAAGACGACGAATCTGTGACCTGCGGCGTTCCCAATCACCTAAGGTTTCGACATGGGTCCCATCAAGGAATTCCAATAGAGGAGGCAACCCCGCTCGCATATCCTGCTTCCTTTCAACATCAAAAATAAACTTAATTTAGCTTCAAAAGGGGGAAGTTAAACGAGATTAAATGGAGACACCGATATCTTCCCAAATGTGGTATAATGAGAACAAAATATAAAGTGGAACTCTGTGTGCGAAACTGCTTCTATCTTATTACATTTACTCTCCTTATCGCAATACTAAATCTTAGCGCTCAAGAAATCAAGAAACAACCCATATCAATTGGCATGTTCAATGTTTATGCTAGTAATGATGCTAACAATTTGAGCCTAGCAACGCCTGATTTACGTGAAGCTTGGCAAGGTGTTCCCACTAACTGGCATGGAGGACATTATCCATACGAAGCATGTAATTTGGTTCAACACTATTGGCCGAAAGACATCTCCTCCGATCCGAATGCTGCGGCTGAATGGTGGAAAAATTTTCTCCAAGAAGTATACCAACAAGGTAACGTCAATGGACAAGTTCGCTTGCGAGCCATTGTTGGAGACTTGTTCCCCCAATATAGAAAAAGAGGGGATACTTGGCTAACACATTTTGTTCAGGATCTTTGTGAATGGGAGAAAAGTGGGCCACAAGCAGGGGTCATTGGAGGCTGGTATCTGGTCGAAGAGCCAATGGGATCAAAGCATAATTATGATCCAGACGAATTTGAAAACATGGTGGAAGTTATCAATCAAGCCGAATTAGCTGGTGGTTATCCCCGCCATGACCGTTATGTTGATGTCTCGTTTGATGGTGCCTATTATACCTCTACGAAACTTAGACGGTTCTGCCGACCAGCTGACGTAGCAATGATTAGCTCAAGTAGTTATATCTGGATGACACGTTATGAACAACCAGTTCATTCCCCAAAGTATCGTGATTTAGCTTGGTGTCTGAACCAATTTCGAAGTATTATTTGGCCGGATCGAGATCTATATGATCTACCATATCCGCAAGTGCACCTTGTTTTACAAGCCTATGATCCGATTGGATATCGTCAACCAACGCATTGGGAGATACGTCAGCAGATTCGGGAAGCGCTAACACCCGACATGCAATTGCTGGGAAACCGAACCGTTGACGCTGCCGATGGAATCTGGTTTTTCTGGTGGCCAGGGTTAACATTCGAAAATCGGGATCGAGTAGATGATTGGCTTCATGGCCGACGTGTGGCTGAAGCAATTGAATTGGAAATTGCTGACTTAAATAATAGGTCTAGTGAGATTCGTTCAGGCAATATTCCAACTCACACAGAATTCACATTTGATCTCTCTACACCATTTAATCCGGATGATCAAATTATTCCGTACAATTTGGCAAAATCTGGTGAGGTTCAGATTGAGATTCGCGACACGGATGGAGTTCAAATCAATCTGCTCAATATGGGCGTTCAGAGTCCAGGAAATCTCCATAAGTTTGGCGGTCCCAAATGGCAACCAAATGAGGATTTAAACGACGAAACCTACATTTTTCTGCTTTATGTTAATGAACAGCTTATGGATCAGAAAACTGTTCGAGTTCAACGCCAGCTTGCAATCAAAAGTCGTTCGCACGAAATTGGTATGTGGTCAAATGACAATACAATCGAGGTAGAATGGCATCCCCCATCAACTACGAAAGGATTGGGAGGGTTTTTGCATGCATGGGATCAAATAGTCGAAACCTCCTTATGGGACACCATTACGTTGAATGAGTTTCAGCGGACTCTAACAAGTAGACCACTTGAGGATGGTAATTCCCATTACTTTCATCTTAATGTTGTTGACAAAAACAACAATTTTAAAACAACATCACATCTTGGCCCGTTCTTAATCGATATTGCACCACCACCACCACCCTTAAACTTAAAAAGTTCAAGTCACCAAACTGGTATTTGGACGGCTTTGAGTAAAGTAACCATTGATTGGACCAGTAGTCAAGATGAAACCAGTGGGCTACTTGGGTACTCAATTCTATGGAATCAACAACCTGTTTCAACTCCACCCGAAATAATCAACGTTGGAAATGAAGTAACCGAATTTGTAACACCTCAGTTACCCGATGGACAATGGTATGCCCACCTTAGATCGACAGACGCCGCTGGAAACTGGAGTATTGACACAGCACATTTAGGACCTTTTATAATTGCCACTCAGTTACCCAACCCACCATCAGGCCTGCACAGTACCTCACATCAACCCAATAAGTGGTCGAACCAAAACCAAATATCGTTATCTTGGAACGCAGAATCGAAGCAGCAAAATGGAATTTCTACCTACTTAATTCTTTGGGATCAGTCGCCCAGTTCAATTTCAAATGAGAAGTCGTATCAGCACAAGCAGACAACCTATACCAGTCCAGTACTAGCAGATGGAAAAAACTACTTTGTTCATATTAGATCAATGAACAAAGTAGGTCTAATATCAGCCGAAACGCTACATCTCGGTCCTTTTTACATAGATACTGTATCACCCGAGCCAGCCAGAAATTTGGCCGTATATCACCCACTTAACACAACGAAAAAATTAGATGTCACAAAGTGGCAAAACAGGCAGGACATCTCCCTCACTTGGGAGCATGAAAACACACGAGAAATCAGCAGCTATTCCGTCAAACGTAAATATCTAGATCAAAAATTACCCGCCATAAAAGTCGAAGGAACTCAATTAACACAATCGAATCTTGATGATGGAGCTTGGCACTTTGAAGTGGAACCAATCGACCATGCTGGAAATGTTGGACTTCCATCTGCTATTTCTGTTAAGGTGGACACTCAAATTTCTACGCCTCAGATTCTCTCTGACACCCACGCTGATACTAAAAAATGGTATGCCAACACATCTCCTAAACTAACATGGCAGGTTGATGAAGATCTGTCTGGTATTTCGCAGTATCTTGGTCATTGGGATAAGTTGCCTGATGCCGTACCGACACAGCCTGTTTCTGATATATCTAATCTCACTAGTGGGATGCACTTTTTTCATTTTCGAGTGGTTGATAATGCAGGCAATATTAGTAAAACCAGGCATTTCAAGGTGACAATTGATAGCGTTATCCCCAACGCTCCAATTGTCAAATCAAAAACACATGGTCAAAGTGATTGGTCTAGCAAAAAGACGATAGAACTACGCTGGGAACCATCCCAATCATTCAGTGGCAATCATCAATATAGTTTCTCAATAGATAACGATTCTGATACGATTCCGGATAACAAACCGGAATCGTATGAATCTACGAGCATTCAACGAAGTCTAGACGACGGCATTTGGTATTTTCATATAAAAGCAATTAGCCAAACCGGTATTGCCGGTAAAACAACACACTTCCGCCTTCGAATTGACACAAAGATTATTAAACCAGTCATCTTGAGTCCAACACATCCAGATAGTGAAGTGTGGTATGGTAGTACTAAACCACAATTTAGTTGGACACTGAAGAAAGATCTATCTGGTATTTCACAGACCTACGGTGTCTGGGATAATCTATCAAATACCATCCCAGACGAATTAATTGATGATCATCTCATTGACAATAATTTAGCCGTCATCAACCTATCGAGTGGTGTGTGGTTTTTTCATCTAATGGTAGTTGATAACGCTGGGAATCAAAGTGAACCAGTGCATTTCAAAATCCAAATGGATTCAGCGACGCCCAAACGCCCAATCTTGTTGTCAGGCACACATCCGAATCAGAAATGGCGTGTATCATCATCCGTTGATATCCGATGGAATATCCAACACAATCTAAGTGGGATTACTGGTTATAGTTTTATTATGGATCAAAGTTCAAATACCATCCCAGACATGGAAATAGACAGTTTTGATGTGGTTTATCATGCCGATTTGTCAGATGGTATCTGGTTCTTTCATGTTCGATGCCAAAGTGAAACGGGTGTTTGGGGTGACACTTCACACCACGAGGTACGTATTGATTCAATTCCTCCAGTTGTCACCGTCGTGCAACCTATTGGTGAAAACTGGATATCTCAAACAGTTAAAATCTTTCAGGGTCAATTAATTGAGGAAATGTCGGGAATTGATGACAAGGCCTTTGCTTATCGATATGGGAATTTTGACTGGCAGCCATTTCAAAACGAAGGCTTGGAAAATTGGTATGATACGGACGAAATTCCTGAAGTGAACCAGTCAAATGGATCCGAATTTCAGATTCGTGTTCGAGACATTGCAGGTAATGTTAGTTTCTCAAACGTTGTCAAACTATTTGTGGATACGGATTCACCTACGTTAAATTTGAATAGTCCCACTCACCCTAAACAGGATATTTGGGTGCCCTACACTGTAGCCAACGTAAAATGGTCAGTGGACACGGATTTTTCCGGCATCAACGAGTACTATGGTGAATGGGACAACCATCCAGGTACTATTCCGACAGTTCTAATCCAGAACGGCAGTAATTTGCAAACGACGAAAACACTAACGGACGGCATTACATACTTTCATCTGATGAGTGTTGATCGCGCAGGTAACCACAGTAGAGTTGTTCATCACCGTTTCATGATCGACACTCAACCGCCTTCAGCACGGATTTCGATTCAGAAAGCTGCTGTCGTTAATCAAAAGCCAAAACTAATTCGATTTTATCCCGCAGATAATGAACAGGTAGGTTCTGGTGAAGTTCAAGTCACCCTAGAAACATCTGAGAAATTGGTTGAGTCACCTAAACTGCTATTCGACCCAACAGGGAAACAACCCATTCCTCTTGTGCTGACAGAAAATGGAGATCAATGGACGAGTAGTTTTACTGTTACAATTGAAACCGGTGACGGTGTCGGTGAATTCCGTTTTAGCGGGACCGACCGAGCAGGAAATGTGGGAGAATCAATAGTTGATGGCAAAGAGGTTATTATTGAGACGTTAATTCGATCTGACCTGAAGATTGATCAGAACCGTATTGTTGCGCAAGGTGCAATTATTACAGTCCCTCCTGATGCTATAGGTGAAGATCTCTATCTCAGTCTTGAAAAGTTAAAAGATCATAATGGGTTTCGATTGATTGCACTCAATAAGGATAAGATTCCCTTTAGGAAATTCACTTTCTCCGAACTGATTACTCTACAATTCCCCGTTAAGCAAATCAATGGGGAAAAACACATTGTCTTTTACAATGACAATGTTATGCGTCATGCTATCGGCACCTCAGATTATGGGGATCAAGTAAGTTTCAGAATAAACCGAACCGGTGAATTTTGGATTGGGTCTGAACCGGAACTCGAACGAAAGATTTCAGCTGGATGGGCGACACCAAACCCTTTCGCACCCGCAAATACCCCTACCATTTTCCACGTTAAAACACGAGACGCCTATCAAAGTTTCACTATCGATATTTTCAATCTAGCGGGTCAAAAGATGCGAACTCTTCGTAATGGTTCTAATACTTGGGATGGAAAAGATGAACGTGGCCAGCTAGTAGAAAGTGGTTTGTATATTTATCAGATCAGAATCGCCGATGAATTGATTAATGGCACTGTAGTGGTCATTAGATGAACCGAGCCTTTTTTCAACGAAACATGATCCTTTCCGCATTTGCAATAGCATTAGCCGCGTTTTGTCTTCTATTTGGTTATGAGTGTATCCGATCCGCATCAAAATCCATTTTGATCGAGGCCTTTGGCCGTCAAAACACGCTGATGACGATGTCAGTTGCAATGGCGGGAGTACCGTTCACGGTATTTCTGCTGATATATATATACGGACAACTCCTTTCTCGGTTTGGTGCAAACATGTCGTTACTAATCTCAACTGTTTTTTCGGCAGTGCTCATTTTAATCTGTTATTTTTTTATATTAGATGGAAGCAAGACTGCGTGCGTAATTTTGTTTCTCTTCAGGAAATCCTATATTGTTATTTTAATTGAACAGTACTGGTCATTTGTTAATAGTGTGTTGAAACCCGATTTTGCACGCCGATTTAATGGCTTCTTTCTTGGCATTTCAGCCATTGGAGCAACTGCGGGAACGTGGGCTGGGGAAAAGCTAGTAACTACATTAGGAACCGAAAGGATGCTGATTTTCACTGTAGTCTCGCTGATCGTCGCTGCAGTCTTTTCATTAATTGCCTACCGAGTTGGAGGAGAACCCAAACCGAATGAAAAAGAGGTTGGAGGTCAACAGGGACATGCAGGCATTGGGCTCTTTTTTAAATCACGTTATCTCCTTTTCCTTGGACTCCTCATTTTTGTTACTCAGATTTTGTCAACGGCGCTAGAATTACGTTTTGACGTTCTTATGGCTGAAGGATTTAGTGACAAAGATCTGCGATCGGAATATCTTTACGGTTTTTGGTATAAGGTAAATATAATAGCGTTTTGTTTGAATTTCTTGGTTGCTCCATTGATATTGCCATTACTTCAAATACGGTTAATAAAATTGTTTATCCCAATCATTCATCTTAGTGTCAACTTGGCATCAATTTTAGCTCCTTCATTAGGGACAGCGACTCTTTCACTCCTACTTTTTAAATCATTGGATTACTCAATTTTCCGAGCGTCAAAAGAAATTCTCTATATGCCTCTTTCGTATGATGCACGTTATCGTGCCAAACAACTTATTGATTCCTTTATCTATCGCAATGGTGAAGGATTAACCGCAGGTGTAAATGCATTGATTGATGTGGTTTTTGTAATTCCAATAGTTGTTTATCCTGTAACCGCAATTACGATGTCTTTTCTATGGATAGGGATTGTCCTAAATCTGACGAGACAATATCAGGATTTGGTATCCTCTTCCTAAGAATAATGTTGGTTTCAGCCGAATCGACATTCCAAGAGGGTGCGGAAGAAAATGGTGCTCTGATAGTTGTTGCTAAAAGCTTTCCGACCTGTTCTGAAGAATAGAAAGTTAGTTAATTGACATCATAAAACAGATTTTGCTATAATCCATAAGACTTTGGCCGAAAGGCAAAGACGTTGAATTAGTTTCAGTCTAAATAAATAAGAAACTGTAATCTAAATTTATACAGGTACTCGGAAAATCAGTGTAATTACAGAATCGGTTAGGAAATGACAATGAAATTCCAAGGTGTCTTTACACCAACAATTACGCCTCTTGATAAAAATGAGCATGTTGATGAAATTAGCTTTGTCGCCCACATTAATCGCTTAATTGATCATGGAATTCACGGTCTGTTTTTGCTTGGCAGTTCAGGAGAATCTGTTGCGTTAACGACAGACCAACGTCGCAGAGCGATAGAAATCGCAGTCAATGCTGTCGGCGAGCGGATTCCGATTATCTGTGGAGTAATGGGACCAAGCACCAAACAGGTTATCAAAAATATACATACTGCACAACAATTTAATGTTTCAGCAGTTGCTGCGACGCCACCATATTATTACCCATCAACTGGTGAGGATGACATTAAGAGTTTCTATGGAACGGTTGCCCAAAATAGCGATTTACCCATTTGTATTTATAACATTCCGGTGTTGGTTAAAACCTCAATTCAACCGGAAACAGTTCGAGACCTAGTAGATAAATATGAGAACATTGCTGCAATCAAAGACAGCACTGGGGACTGGACCACTTTCATGAAACTTCATGCATA
>Ga0257112_10001118_pt1 | contig 10268 bp, 6 predicted proteins | sample LP_taG_5_FD_191565 | JGI IMG/M metagenome (GOLD analysis project Ga0257112, IMG submission 191565) | Marine microbial communities from Northeast Subartic Pacific Ocean, Canada - LP_J_2015_P26_1000m | ecosystem: Environmental > Aquatic > Marine > Oceanic | place: Canada: Northeast Subartic...
TTATACTTAATTTCAGCAATAGTTTCTCTACCTGCTCCTCCATATCCAGCTGTAGTGGTATCTATAGAAACATTAGCATATCCACCTATTGGATCTACTGCTCTAAATGTTGCAGCTTTATTAGTAGCTGCTCCATCAGATATATTTGCAGCTAAAAGAACTTGGCTTCCATCTGCCGGTCTGTAGCCAACTTTATTATCTCCAAATTGAACTTCAAATTTATTTTCAAAACTTTCATACAGAAAATATACATTAGATGTAGGTGTAACCTTAACTGTATCTGATATTAGTTGATAGGTATGTGTTTCAGTTGAAGAAGGTGAAGATTTTACAACAACAGAAAGAGTCGTTACATCAGTATTAGAATTTGGTAATATAAATTGTTGTTCTTTATTATTATAATCAACTTTATATTTGTGTGTTATTCTGACACCTTGATTTAATTGAACATCATTTATCGTAAATTTTCCAGTTGCATCCAATATTCCAGCATAAGAATCTGCTGTTGTAAATATATATTTTTGATCATTAATAGTTGATGAAAATCTTTTATCTTTTTCAACAATCATAGTTGTTGCGGAATCATTCGGAACTATATCTAATGAAACAATTGCTTTAGTTCCTTGAACGGATCGTGGCGTATAACCTATTTGTTTGGCTTTTGCTACAACAGAATTTCTAAGTTCAGCTGTATCTAAAAACATTTCATTGGCTAACATATTCAAATAAAAAGAATTATAATATGTATTATATGAAAGTAAATCCATTATAACATCTAAGCCAGATCCAGCAAAATCAAAATTTGAAAATTCACTTTGACTTTTTAAAAATGCTATTAAATTTGATTTAATTCCAATATAATCTAGTTCAGATACTTGTAATTTTGCTGATTGTTCTGCCACAGTAATTCCTATCTATATAAAAATTGTTCGAAGGTTTCCGAAGATTGTTGCCCCAGCATAGTGAAAATTATTTTTACTCTATATCTATTTCTATCGTCTTCAGAAGAAACCTGAATATCTTTTATTACGGCACGTGGTTCTAAGGCTGTCATAGTTGATTCAATACTTATTTTTAATCGGGTTTCTGTTATTGGGCTCATGGGATCAAATAACAAAGTTTGTAAATTCGATCCAATTTCGGGGTGTCCAATTCTTTCAAATTCTCTAGTTTGTAAAACATTACGCATAGACTGTTTTATAACGGTAGCGTTCTTTGTTTTGAGAAGATCTCCTGTGACAGGATGAACTTTGAACGATAAATCTACATCAGAATATATTGCCCTGCCGTCTTCTGAACTATAAGTTATTTCTGTAAATGCTACATCTGCCATTTATAATTTCTCCAGTTACTTTATTTATACCTACTCATCTGCATCTGCGGCCGGCCATGTTTTGGCTTCAAAAGTAGTGAGATAATCATAAACTGTATCCGCCAGTTCATTAATTTCTTCTAAATAATCTGCATATTTATTTCTGCTTCCTTGTATCTTTTGTGATTTAGCAATTTCAGCCAACGTTGCGTCCGATATTTCAAAAGACCATTCTTCATGATATAGAAATATTTCTGGTGATCCAGTTCCGATGATAAAAGCAGAGTCAACCTTAATATATTCTTCTCCAATTGTTGTATCCACTGCTTTGGTGATCGGTCCGCCAGAGTCGGATCCAAAATCAACAGTAATTTTATCGTTTTCAGAAACACCTAGGGCCATCCATGTATCGGCGACCGCTTGCTCTTCCTCTGCTCGCACATCCACAACACCAGTGGTGTCCGCAAGATATCCTTCTGAAACCGGAACAGTTCCGTTAATTTTTATCACAGTACCTTCTGGATAATGAGCGGTAGTACGAACATCTCCTTCCGGACCGGCCTGACCGGATGCCCAAACTGGAAGTTGTGTGTATTCACCTGAGCCATTTGGAACAGCTATTGAAACAGTATTAGCTTTAGCTTTATATTCTCTTAATCTATATCCTGGATGTTTGTAAGTGTTAGTACCAGCGATTTTATTTTCATCCCGATACTTGTAAACTGATTCAACAGTATTATTTAAAATTACATTATAAGATAATGATTCATCTATATCAACAGGAAATTCTTCTTCAAGAACTGCTATGGTTGTATTAGATAACATTTCAACAGATCTTGTTGCTCCGGAAGAATCTAAAAGAGGATGAAGTATGGTAACTGTAGTATTTGGTTTGATTGCGCGTTGTCCGGCTTCAAAATCATCAACCTCATCTACAAATTCACCTTTTATTATCATCAATGTCTTACCTAAAGATCTTAAACTTCCTTTAGGGATTTCGTCATCTTTACTGGTTTTGAGTGACTCTTGAATCAAGTTTATTTCAATTGCTTGTATCATTTCTTCAATTCTCTCGACTAATAATTCCAATTCTCGTAAATCATTTTCTCTCAATTGTGTTAATTCATCATAAATATTTCTATCTGGACCTTCAAATACGCCGGTTGCTAAATCAATAGAACCAAAGCGATTAACATCCATTATTTTTTCTCTCAAATTCTTTCCGGAAGGTGGCGAACCATCCAAATATTCCAAAATTAAGGTTAATGCTGCTTTGGCTGCCTTCAACCAAGCAAGTTTAGCTGCTGCTATCTCTTCCGGTGTTCTTATGTCTCCGACATCAACTTCTGTATCTGCTCCAACCGAGCCTCCGACTACGATCCAATAAGTAGCATTGAGCACCGGTCCACCAGTACCTTCAGTGCTCATAATTAGCGGAGGTTCCCCTACTGGTGCATTCGCGATACATTCATAATTAATTTCTTTATAATATACTTTATCACCAACCACCCATTCCTTGTTTTCATCATAAACAGGAGTACCTATTTCGTCCATCACCTTCACTGTTTTTACTTCAGTAGCAGTTTGTTGTCTTAAACCTAGTAACAAAGATAACATATCTATGGATCTTAAAAGTGGATTTCCAGTCGGGCCTCCTCCTAAAAAACACACACCAGCACAAAATTTTAATTCTTCCGGTGGTTTGCGATCACCTCCTGCAGCCATCATTCTTTCTCTAAATTTAGTTATTCCGCCAGTTCTTGGTTCTAAATATAAAGAATACATGCCAGTAGCTGGAACACCATTAGCAAATAATTCTAATATTTCTTCGATATCTTTTGCAAATGCCTCTACATCGTCTATTTTGCCATCGAGCCATGCTATAATAGGATCTAAAGTTGTTTTAGCAGATGCAACACCTGCTTTTATCCCTTTTACTTCTGCTTCACATTTATTAAGTAGTGGACCCAAAGCTGGAAATAGTTGCTCTAAACTTTTGCCGGACCAGTTAGGAGATTCTGGTATAGCATTATCATCATAAGCATCTACTACTATACCCACTGTACATGTTCCTTCCGTGACTTGATGGTATGTAGTGCTCTGATCGTTCGGCAGCATTGCTTTTTGCTTGGATTCCGGGTGCGAGCTCGGGATTCCTGCCGTAGTTGCCGGCACGGCCTCATATATTAAATCACCAGCCTGAAATTCTTCGCCCCCACTTTCAAAATATTCAATCTCTAATGTTTGATTCATATATGGCAAAGGATTACGGTTTACTTTTGTTCCTATATGCATCTGTCTTATTCTACTTTCTGTCAAAGGAAGGTCCGTAGAAGCCATGGCTCTTGCTGCACTCATGTCCATTTTTTCATTGAGCCATGGTCTAGATTCTATAACTTCTATTACTCGAGCATAAACATGTTTATCATTTTTTAATATTCTATTAGTTTCCTTTGGATCTTGTACTGCAAACAGACCGGACTGTTCGTCTTCCATAATATAGTATTTGTCTTCTCCTTGTGCAGTTATCGTTTCCTGGTCTGCGGTAGCCAGAGTGGGGCTAGCCCCACTTGACAAGCTAGCCATTTCTGTACCATCAGCAACAGTTATCCTCGCTACTTTAGATACTAATAATCTATGAGTAACATTGCTGCCTGGACCGGTCCATATTTTGTTAATATCATCTAGCAATGTCATAAAGCCTTTAATTTCTATAAGCTTACAAAACTTTTCCAAAATTGTTTTAAATTTGTCAAAATCCGGCATGCCTATTATAAAAATAATGCCCCCAACTGTAGCTGAATCAGACATAATTGGTCTGCCTGATTTATAATAACTTGGATCTATTAAATCTTTCCACTGTGATATATCAACATTAGGAACATATTGTGACAGCGTTGCTAATGTTCCGTCTTCATTCTTAACCTTTCCCTCCGCAATTGCTTGTTTAAAAAACTTCGGCACATCACCTAAATCATCAAAAGATTTATCTATAGTTTGTAAAATCCCTCCGGGAGTTAATGACATCAAACCTGTCCAATTATTCATTTTTATAAAATACTTGTCAATGCGAGCACCTATGCCACCTCCAGACCATGTCAGTGGAGTTTCACTCATCTCCGGTGCTGAAACATAGATTGTTTCACCTGTAATAGGATCCGTCGCCACAGAATCAAACTGACCAGCGGCATTGGTGTTGGCACGCGTATAAGTGGGGGCTGTGTAAGTATCGGTACCGGGTGTACCAATGGCCGGAATTTTTTTGGCCGGAACGTAAACGTCATTCCCAAAAAATAAAGAACCTGTCACAGGATTTCGTTCTACATTTTCTTCAACCGCTCCAGCATGAACCGGAAGCATGAAAAAGCCAAGGCCTCGTAAATCTGCTAATAATTTTAAAATTTCATCTAGGATTGCATCAATTGCCGCAAATATAGGATCTATTTTAGAAAACATCAGAGATTTATTTAATTCATATATTTCTCTAATAAATAGCGCATTTGCTTTATGAAGTTCCAAACCCTTTGCTGAAGCTTTAAAAAAAGGTTTTAAGAAACTTATATCACCTAATGTTTGAGAGTCCCAAAGATCCGGATCAAATTCTACTTCTGCTCCGGTAGTTCCAAAAACCGGGCCGGTTGCTTCAGTGCCATCTGCATTAGTAGTTGTACCAAGTAAGTCTAAATCAACTGTTAAAGCCATTATTCTTTCCTTCTTTTCAATTCATTTTCGTTAAATTTTTTTATATCTGCTTTAACGGTTTCCAATAATAGATTTTCTAATTCTATTAATTTTTTAGTTTTTTCAGCCAATTCAACTAATGTAGGATGAACTCCTATTTTATCTGGCTGTTGCCATTCGTCTTTTGCCATATTACCTATGATAATAATGAATTTAAATTTGTTTGCGACTCTACAGTTTTTGGAAATGTTCCCGGAACCATAGGAAGTGCTATGCCTCCAACAATTGGACCCGGAGCAGCAGGAACACCACCTGTTACGTCATGTTTATGCATTCCGTATTCTGTAAAAAAATCATCTAGAATTTTTCTTAAAGAAGCCACATCATTTTTAATTGCTATTAAGCCGGCACCATCAATTGCTATTGTGCCTTTTGCTTTGTTCGATATAATTATTTCTCCCATTGCTCCACTGCTTTGAATTTTTATTTCTCCTGAGGGAGAGTCGCCAAGAGAAATTTCTCCAACTTTATTTTTCATTGTTATAGCGCCAAGTGGAGTAGCCATTGTTATTCTAGCTGTTGCTGGATTTTTAGGAGTAATAGCTAAATATCCGGATGAAGAAGCTTTTGCACCTTTTTCAGATTTAGAAGGAAGTTTATTTAATTGAAATAATAGGCCACCGGTGGACTCTGTTGCGGCAGATCTTAAATTAATAATTCCATTCATACATACAATAGATTTACCAGCACCGCCTCCCTCGTTTATTGCATTCATTCCTTGAATAATTTCTTCACTGCCATGCGAAAAGTTTTTCGTTTCACTTTGAGCAGATAAACCGTACGCACCCATGGTACTTTGTGTTATTTGTGAAGCAGTTAAAGTTTTTGAGCCACCGATATCTTCTACGGAATTACCTTTTCTCTTAATGTATGTTCCAGTGTTGTCGGCACTCGGGTGCATGGGGCCGCCATGAAGAGTTGGTAAATCAAGAGCTGCTTCTGCTTCTTTGTACAAAGGCGTATTGAATGCAATAGATTCTTTAGCGTTAAATTCAATTTTAGCCGCAGTGATAAAAGCAATTCCATCTTTACAATACACTTCAACATTGCCTTGTTCTGATTCTAAATGTACGTCACCACCTCCTTTAACTCGCAACCAATAATCTTCTTGTCCGCCGGCAGTATTTACGGCTAATTCATATCCATACTTTACGGCTGAATATTTGAAGCCGCCAACTGATTCATGAGTATTTTTTAAAACACAAGAATAATAATCTCGATTAGATTTATCAACCATAGTTCCTAGTGGACCTATTTCTCTATAGGTGCCGGAACGATGCCACCAATGTAATCTTTCTCTCGTTGGAGTATCATCAATTTCAATAACATGACCACTTTCTGATACATGTACATGATTATACGGATAAATGGCGCCATAAGGAGAAACTGGTTCTTGAAAAGTGCCTTTTCTTGTACCCTTGGCGCAAGGATAAGGAAGCATTCTTAAATCCGCTTTTGTTTGAACAATAGAGGTGCCCTGCTGTATAATTTGCGATTCACCATGGGGATTTCGACCTAAAATTGTATCAATTTTTGTACTACCATCTTTTCGGCCTCTAGCTAATCTCGGGGTCGTTGGTTCGCCCAAATATCTAAAAAGAGGATAATTATAAGAAAATTCATAATCTGGAACTTTTGATTCCTGTGAATCTGTTTCTTTAACTAAGACTCCTTCAGTAAGCGTCCCGTCTGCAGCTGTTTGGCCCTGAACTAAAGCAGCTTTATCACTCCTTTCAATTATTTCAATTCCTCTTTTTTTATTGAATTTAACACTTAGAGGATGTTGTGGAACATCTGTGAATTTTTCCTCCCCCATTGCGATTTCACCAGTCTCACCATCTACTTGATAAAATTTTGGAGAATAATCTCTTGGATCATTAAAACCTTCATTGGGATTACAAGGTTTATCCGGCCGGCCTCCTAATGTGCCGATCATAACCGGATCATTAGCGGCGTCACCATCTCTAAAAAATCCCATAACCCATGAACCCTCAACAGGTCCAGTTGGGCTCATTCCTACTCCTGTTTGAGAAGCTGAGGTGATCGGCATTAAAGGAAAAGCCCATGGCAAGAGACTAGTGGGCAGGTCCATCTTATCTTTAGTGTGCCAGCCAAGCCACCTTACTCGACATCTTCCCAAATATAGAGGATCAAATCTATCTTCTACAACACCAACGGCCCAAACAAAGCCTTCTTTTCCCATAAAATCGGGTTCCATTTTATCCTTTATATAATATATTTTCTATCATTGATTTGCTTCTTCTTTTGTTCCTGTATGATACGATTTCCCTTTATACGTAAAGGTTCCACCCTTACCACCAGCTCTCTTTCTTGCCGCAGCAAAAGCCTGATTAAATGTCTGTTCTCCCTGCGTCTGGTTTGTCATATCTATCACTCCAGGATCATTCACTGGAATAGGATCAACTGCGGCTTTATAAGATTTCAGCCGTTCCTCATCTTCCATGTGTGCAGACATTCCACCAGCGTAAGCTGAAATTACGGATTCATCTAAACTAGGCGGCGTATTTTCTAAACAATCTTTTCTAATTTGTATTTCTTGATAATATTGTTTATTCGTAAATACGTGATTTATTTTTGTCATAATATATTTTCCACTTAAAAAGGGATCCTCTCCGGCCGTGCCACTATTTAAAAATGCGTGTGATGGCATATGCCACCAAATAATATCTCCAACTCTTAAAGATGAATCTCCGGCTAATTTAAGGGTTATTTTTATATTATCAAGTTGCTGAAATTGTGAATCTCTTTTTTGTGATCGATACTCAACGTTAGTTTCGTTAATGCCAGGCTCTGCGCCACCAGTGCCCTTAAGGGCTTTTCTATTCATTTGCATAAAATATGAATGATTAAAATTCGTCCCCATTAATTTTACACGAGCACCTTCTCCGCCATCATCATCAATCAAACAATCATGATTATATGAACAAAGTTTGCCGTTTCCAAGCGAAACGGTAAAATCTGCTAGTTTCTTGTCGGACGAATCTGCGTCTCCTGTTCCTGGATTAGTTTCAGTCGTTACTTCCTCGGCAGCTATTTCCTGTTGGAGATCTTCTTTTTTCTCAATATATCTATATCCTATAGTTTCATATCTCATTCGAACTATATCATGCGTTATTAATTTAGCAGCATACATTCCTTCTCTCATATTATCAATAACATCAAACATACTATCAATACTATATTCTTCTACATTATTAAATGCAATTCCCGGCCAACCCTGGTTAGCAAATCTATCCTTTGCATCTACTGTAGAATCTATTTTTGCCACAAAATTTCGTTTAGGTTCTCTTTTAAAACTTGTTTCTAAACTTTCAAATTTAAATTGAGTTAAAGTTTCATAAAACAAATATAAGGCGCCATCTGCTGGAGGGGCTTCGCTTTGTTCGTTAAATACATCATCTTCCGTATCTCCCTGTTCTTCTTGTTCATTTAAAGATGTCGCTTTTTCAGCCAAATCATCCATAATATCAAATGGAGTTTTAAAAGGAAAAGCAAAAGTATGTTTATCTTGTGTTGGTTCAATTATAAGCTTTTTGGGTTCGAGCATTCCTTCTGTATATCCTGAATAGTAAGTTGTCAGTGGCTTTACGATATAATTTTCGTAAATATCCTTAACGACTGTTTCAATTTTTACTCCTCCATCCCCAAACTGGCCATATCCTTTACTTATTTTCTTTTTTTCACTAATAATAGCTTCTATTGAAATACAATGGAGCACATATAATTTCATTCTTTCGGAAGAATTAACTATAGGAGAAATAGAATATACTCTAAATGTCTTTTTAATAATATTATCGAGAGGATTATCGGCTTTTACCTTGTCAAACCCTCTGGTCATTGCTTCAAGTCGGAGAAATTCTTCACCTATAAGTGGAATAGTTTCTCTAAATCCATAAGAATCTCTTACTGCAAGATCACATAATAAATAAGGTTTATTAATATCTTCATATACAGTTAATTTATCAATCATTGGTATAATATTAACTGGTCGCATGCGATTATCGCCTTCAGCATTTGTTACATTTGGAGTTACTATATCACACTTTACAATATCATACAAACCAGCTTGAGTTGCCGCTTTCTCAATTTCTTTTGCTTTCGGATGACCTATACTAACTGGTGAAGCTTTCTGCGGGGGGTTTTGAAACTTAACTAATTCGCGCTGGGCTTCAATTGCATCATCTGCCATATTTATTACCTGTATCGTTTAGTTTGAGCTTCTTTCATAATATCTTCAACATATTGTCTATCAATTATTTTAATACGTCTATTTGCTTCATTTGTTTTAAATTCTATATCATATTTGGATATTCTTTTTCTCTCTGAATCCGGTAGAATATTATATGCATCTTTATCAATTATAACTTCCATTAATTTAGTCGTATCAGTTTCTTCTTGTGTTATTTGTCTATATTCATGAATTTGTTTTTTGGCTCGGTCAATGGACCCATATTTTCCTTTTATCATTTTTGTAAAATCTTGGGAACTCAAAGGCCAATTGAAATAGGGATTCATCATTTTATTGGTTAAAAATATTATCCAATCATATTTGACATCACCATATACAAGATAAGATGTTGTATCAGGTCGCTCAGTATCTCCTATAGTATGTAAATCAAAATTTAAAGCTTTATCAATCACATTTTGTTTTAATAAATTTCGAATAAATATATCTCTGGCAGTAGTTGTTTCGCCGTATTTGTTTCCGGTTATATTATATTCAATATTAGGTAAGTAAGAAAAATATGACATTAAAATCCCTGTTCAACTAATTCTTTGGTAATAATAACGATTTCTGTAAAAGAAACAGTTAATTTTATTTCAAAAGCGTGACTATCTTCTTTGAAAAAGAATGGTACTCCAGCTGCGGCATAATTAGCTATAACACTATTACATACACTTCTTGCTATTCTAAATGGTCTTTCATCCGCGCCTCTCGTGTGACCAAATCTAATATCCCAAGTACTTGGAAAAGTATAAAAGTTTGATCCGGCACCTTTTTTGCGCTCAGTTCCACCGGCACCGGTTTGTGATGAACCGATGCCGGCGATATTCCCCACCGGATCCGCATATCCGGGTAAAGTTGAGATTCTGAAAGCTTTTATAATTTCCTGAATTGTTTCACTTTCTTTCTTATTTTTTGCTACCATGGGGAATTCAAATACAAATTTTCTAAATTTTCCGGGACCCTGAT
>Ga0257112_10001121_pt1 | contig 10254 bp, 11 predicted proteins | sample LP_taG_5_FD_191565 | JGI IMG/M metagenome (GOLD analysis project Ga0257112, IMG submission 191565) | Marine microbial communities from Northeast Subartic Pacific Ocean, Canada - LP_J_2015_P26_1000m | ecosystem: Environmental > Aquatic > Marine > Oceanic | place: Canada: Northeast Subartic...
ATTTAACTGACGATTTTTGTGACGACGCCTGCGCCGACAGTTCTGCCACCCTCACGTATTGCAAATCGGACTCCTTCATCCATCGCAATTGGACTAATCAGATCCACATCCACCTTGATGTTATCGCCGGGCATGACCATCTCAACATCAGCAGGCAGCTCTACCGAACCGGTGACATCCGTAGTCCGAAAATAGAACTGGGGGCGGTAACCTTTGAAGAACGGTGTATGGCGCCCACCTTCGTCCTTCGATAACACATATACCGTCGCTTCAAATTGCGTATGAGGAGTGATCGAACCCGGTTTTGCCAGCACTTGACCGCGTTGTACTTCCTCACGCTTAGTACCTCGCAACAGAACTCCAATGTTTTCGCCTGCCCGACCTTCGTCAAGTAACTTACGGAACATCTCGACTCCTGTGCACGTCGTCGTCTCAGTATCCCGGATCCCTACAATCTCGATCTCATCTCCAACATTAACGATTCCACGGTCAACCCGACCCGTTACCACCGTTCCCCGGCCAGATATCGAAAAAACGTCCTCGATTGGCATCAGAAAGGGCTCATCAACAGGTCGATCTGGCTCTGGAATGTATTCATCCAGCGTTTCGACTAGCTGCTTCACACTCCCTACACCTAGCTCCCCTACATCTCCGTCCAAAGCTTGCAATGCACTGCCAACCACTATCGGCGTGTCCGAAGGAAATTCGTATTGCTCCAGTAACTCTTGGATATCCATGGTTACCAGTTCCACAAACTCCTCACGTTCACCTTCGTCTAGCATGTCTACTTTGTTCACGTAGACCACCATCCGCGTGACACCTACCTGACTTGCCAATAAAATATGTTCTCGCGTTTGCGGCATCGGGCCATCAACCGCTGAAACCACCAAAATGGCTCCATCCATTTGTGCAGCGCCTGTGATCATGTTCTTTACATAATCCGCATGCCCTGGACAGTCTACGTGAGCGTAGTGACGATTCGCCGTCTCGTACTCAACATGTGAAGTAGCGATCGTAATCCCGCGTTCACGCTCTTCCGGTGCGTTATCAATCTGGTCAAACTCCTTGACCTCTCCCCCCATCTCAGCAGCACATACCTTGGTCAAGGCAGCCGTCAACGTCGTCTTACCGTGATCAACGTGTCCTATCGTACCCACATTTATATGTGGCTTGGTTCGCTCAAATTTCTCTTTGGCCATTACCTAAAGTCCCTTGCCTACAGTTTCAGGATAGATCCACCGAAAGTACCGTTGTCCAAAAAAAGAGATCGTCACAATATTGCGCCTAACCTGGTGCTCACAATCGGATTTGAACCGATGACCTCTTCCTTACCAAGGAAGTGCTCTACCGACTGAGCTATGTGAGCAGATTTCTTACCTATCTCACGAGTCAATAAAGTGCCATTCACTTCAATCTTTTCTGGAGCGGGTAGCGGGACTCGAACCCGCGCCATCAGCTTGGAAGGCTGAGGTTCTACCACTAAACCATACCCGCAAATTTGCGCACCTCTGCCTTCGCCAATCCAACCCAAATCAACTTGCGACTTCTGGTGGAGGGGGTAGGATTCGAACCTACGAAGGCTGAGCCGTCAGATTTACAGTCTGATCCCGTTGGCCGCTTGGGTACCCCTCCCAGTTTCACGAATCAAAAGAGGCGGGATTCTCCATACTAGGCCCGCCTTTGTCAATGAAGGCGAGGATTCCCCCGCGCGGTCGACACTTTCAAAAATCTTTATGAATCAGGCCGTTGGTGCCGCCACAAGGAGTCGAACCCTGGACCTTCTCATTACAAGTGAGCTGCTCTACCAACTGAGCTATGGCGGCAAGTCAAACGGCTGGAATGGGCACTGAAAAACTTGGCGATACTATAGATCGGTTTCGGTGACGGGAAATCGGTCGATACATATGCAGCTGACTCTAATCTCTGATAATTTTGAAGCCTTAAAAGAGGCGCTGGGATAGCCCTGAACCGCCGACTCACATATTTGTTGTCTGTGATCGTAATCCGGGTCGATTCCCCCTGTTAACTTCACAGCCAGTCAAATACGGTTACGCCACGCGCAGACAAGTCACGGTACCGATACGCACAACGAGCTCCGAGCGCCACTTCGGCCGTGAATTGCCTATATCGACGCCTATGAAATTCATTTGTCGTCGCTTCGTTAGCGCTGTCTGACCGTTATTTCTCCACCGATCAACTCGATTACTTCCTCACCGTTATCTAATAATAGCGCCCCCGACAAACTAATGCCTCGGCAGATTCCATGAATACTCGCTGAACCACTAGTCACGGCTACCCGCCGATCTTGATATGCATGAAGAGCCATCCATCTATCCCGGAACGCTCGAAACCCAAGTTCCTCAAACTCGCGGCAATATCGATGCACTACGTTGATAATTTCTCCGGCGAGGATGCTTCGAGAGAGACCTCGTATTTGTTCCGTCACATCGGCCACCTGCTGCTCGATTCCTTCCGCCAAGAAATCCCTTGCACCAACGTTGATGCCTACGCCAATCACCATTTCTGTCGGATCACTACGGTTGGTTAGCTCGATCAAGATGCCAGATACCTTCCTGCCCTCCATCAACACATCATTCGGCCACTTGAGTTCCACATTTCGAACACCAACTGATCGAAGCACGTCAGCGATAGCAAGTCCTATAACCAAGCTAACCGCGCCTATGCCGACGGAAGGGCATGCCAAACTCATTCCCAAGCTCATTGCAATGTTGCGGCCAAAAGGGCTGATCCACGTGCGGCCTCGTCGACCTCGACCGTCAGTCTGGACTTCTGCGATCAATACCGTCCCATTGATCGGTCCACGCTCAGCCAACTTCATCAAATGTTTATTTGTGCTCTCGATATGGGCAAAAAGTTGCAAACTCGATAACCACTCAGATGCTTCCTGACCAAGGCTTTCTTTTATTTTTTCGGCTTCGAGCAATCTGACGTCTTTTGGCAGTCGTGCTTCTTCGCCAACAACGTCCACCCCGTGCAGCTCAAGCATTTTCGCCAACACGGCATCCCCGGCCAATTCAACCCTACCCTTGTCCACCAGAGCAGCAAAGACCATCTCAAGCGTCATACGTTCGGTTCCCCATTGATCGGTATCTGCCGTTCTATTCGCGGATACCCAAGCAGAAGAGTCGCACTGCGAACCATCATGAAACCGGTTAACGCCAGCCACATGCCATGATTACCGAGCGTTGGTACCGCACAAACCGCGATGGTCAAATACGAAACCAACGCGACGAACATATTATTTCGCAAAGATCTAATTTGCGTAGTACCTATGTAGATACCGTCCATTTGGAATGCCCAAATCGCTACGAGCGGCATACACACGATCCAGGGTGCGAATTCTCGCGCCGTTCGACGAACATCTGGAAGATCAGTCATCGCATCAATCATCCACGGCGTGAAAGCTCCGTAACAGCCAGCGATGACGATAGCGAGTCCAGCTCCACAAATGGTCGAATACTTTGTAATTGCCCGCAATCCGAATCGGTCTTTAGCTCCAAAGGCTTCGCCCGCGAGCGATTCAGCTGCCTGAGCAAAACCGTCGAGCGTGTAACTCATTAGATAAAAGTACTGCATAAGAAGTAGATTCGCCGCCAATACCAAATCGCCCATACGCGCACCAAGCGCGGTAACGCCAAGAAACGGGATCTGAACAAACAGAGTGCGAAGCATCATATTTCCGCTAAGACCACCAAAACTCAGCAGTTTCGATCGATTCCCGAGCCCGACGGTCCGCTGAAAAAACCAGCCGAGTTCGCCAAGAGCTTTGACCACAAGGTACCCACCCAATAGAGCAGCACTCCATTCACTAATCGCTGTTCCGAGGGCGACACCCCCAACGCCAAGTCCAAAACCGTAAACGAACAACACGTCGAGAGCTGCATTCAGGCCATGGAACCCCAGTGTGACCGCTAGGACCGCGCGCATTCTTTGGAGTCCGAACAAAACGCCGAGCTCGACAAAATGCATCAACAGCGCTGGTGCCCCCCATACCCTAACGAAGAAATAGTTCGCCGCTTTTGCCTCGACCAACGCACTGGCATCAAAGATATGAGCCGTGAGTTGGTATATCGGTACGGAAAGAGCGACGAAAAGTATGCCGATTCCCACAGCTATAACTCCGCTTCTGACACCAACCACTACGACTTCGTCAATCTGCTTGGCACCGTAACTTTGGGCAACAAGGCCGGTCGTAACCATCCGGAGGAAACCGAATATCCAGTAGAAAGCAGAGAAACTTGCCGCTCCAATAGCGACACCTCCCATGTAGCTCGAATCTGGAAGGCGACCAACCACAGCGGTATCAGCGATTCCGACCAACGGAACGGTTAGATTGGCAAGAATGACGGGCCAGGACAGTGACAACACACGTCGATACCAACCGCTCGGAGTTACTGAATTCATTTCAACAACTCCAACCTGGGCCTTCTCGACAATACGGCTAATACTATGAATTACCGCCTGCGCAAGCACCCACTATTGACCACTCGGCGGTCAAAGAAGTTGCATCTATCGGGAAACAGCTAAAGAAAAACCCCGGCCGGATATATCCAATCCGGGGCTGGTGTTCAAAGCCTGACGACGACCTACTCTCACATGGGGAAACCCCACACTACCATCGGCGCAGAGCCGTTTCACTGCTGAGTTCGGCATGGGTTCAGGTGGTTCCAACTCGCTATGATCGTCAGGCAAACCGAAAATAAGTTCGCGCCAACAAAATGATCCTAATGAAGCCAGTTCGATGTGCCGGTAATCCGAATGAAATTCATTCGTTCGATTATATGGTCAAGCCGCACGGGCAATTAGTACGGGTTAGCTCAACGCCTCACAGCGCTTACACATCCCGCCTATCAACCTCGTAGTCTACGAGGGCCCTTCAGAAATCTAGAAGATTTGGTGAGATCTCATCTTGAGGGGGGCTTCCCGCTTAGATGCTTTCAGCGGTTATCCCGTCCGAACGTAGCTACCCGGCAATGCCACTGGCGTGACAACCGGAACACCAGAGGTTCGTCCACTCCGGTCCTCTCGTACTAGGAGCAGCTCCTCTCAAATCTCAAACGCCCACGGCAGATAGGGACCGAACTGTCTCACGACGTTCTAAACCCAGCTCGCGTACCACTTTAAATGGCGAACAGCCATACCCTTGGGACCGGCTTCGGCCCCAGGATGTGATGAGCCGACATCGAGGTGCCAAACACCGCCGTCGATGTGAACTCTTGGGCGGTATCAGCCTGTTATCCCCGGAGTACCTTTTATCCGTTGAGCGATGGCCCTTCCATTCAGAACCACCGGATCACTAAGACCGTCTTTCGACCCTGCTCGACCCGTCAGTCTCGCAGTCAAGCGCACTTCTACCTTTACATTCATTGCATGATTTCCGACCATGCTGAGTGCACCTTAGTGCTCCTCCGTTACTCTTTGGGAGGAGACCGCCCCAGTCAAACTACCCACCACACACTGTCCTCGACCCAGATAATGGGCCTGAGTTAGAACCTCAACGTAGCCAGGGTGGTATTTCAAGGATGACTCCACGACAGCTGGCGCTGCCGCTTCAAAGTCTCCCACCTATCCTACACAAACTAAGTCAAAGTCCAGTGTGAAGCTGTAGTAAAGGTTCACGGGGTCTTTCCGTCTAGCCGCGGGTACACGGCATCTTCACCGCGATTTCAATTTCACTGAGTCTCGGGTGGAGACAGTGTGGCCATCGTTACGCCATTCGTGCAGGTCGGAACTTACCCGACAAGGAATTTCGCTACCTTAGGACCGTTATAGTTACGGCCGCCGTTTACTGGGGCTTCGATCACAAGCTTCGGCCGAGGCCTAACCTGATCAATTAACCTTCCAGCACCGGGCAGGCGTCACACCCTATACGTCCTCTTACGAGTTTGCAGAGTGCTGTGTTTTTAATAAACAGTCGCAGCCACCTGGTATCTTCGACCGCTACTAGCTCAAGGAGTACTCCCGTCACCTGTAGCGGCACACCTTCTCCCGAAGTTACGGTGTCATTTTGCCTAGTTCCTTCACCCGAGTTCTCTCAAGCGCCTTGGTATTCTCTACCCGACCACCTGTGTCGGTTTGGGGTACGGTCAACGTTTACCTGAAGCTTAGAGGTTTTTCTTGGAAGCATGGCATCAACTACTCCAACCGACGTATAAGTCAGTTTCGTCATCACATCTCGGCCTTCCCACCTAAGGGGAGATCCCGGATTTACCTAAGATCTCAGCCTACCTGTTTGAACCTGGACAACCATCGCCAGGCCAGCCTAGCCTTCTCCGTCACCCCATCGCAGTAAACATCGGTGCTGGAATATTAACCAGCTTCCCATCGACTACGCCTTTCGGCCTCGCCTTAGGAGCCGACTCACCCTGCGCCGATTAGCGTTGCGCAGGAACCCTTGGTCTTTCGGCGAGGAGGTTTCTCACCCCCTTTATCGTTACTCATGTCAGCATTCGCACTTCTGATACCTCCAGCATGCCTCACGACACACCTTCACAGGCTTACAGAACGCTCCTCTACCGTGTGCTTCTCGCCAAAGCGAGTGCACACCCGCAGCTTCGGTACATGGTTTGAGCCCCGTTACATCTTCCGCGCAGGCCGACTCGACCAGTGAGCTATTACGCTTTCTTTAAAGGATGGCTGCTTCTAAGCCAACCTCCTGGCTGTCTGGGCCTTCCCACATCGTTTCCCACTTAACCATGATTTAGGGACCTTAGCTGGCGGTCTGGGTTGTTTCCCTTTCGACGACGGACGTTAGCACCCGCCGTCTGTCTCCCTCACTGCACTCACCGGTATTCGGAGTTTGCATAGGTTTGGTAAGTCGGGATGACCCCCTAGCCTAAACAGTGCTCTACCCCCGGTGGTGATATGAGAGGCACTACCTAAATAGTTTTCGAGGAGAACCAGCTATCTCCGGGCTTGATTAGCCTTTCACTCCTAGCCACAGGTCATCCCCCCATTTTTCAACATAGGTGGGTTCGGGCCTCCAGTCAGTGTTACCTGACCTTCACCCTGCCCATGGCTAGATCGCCCGGTTTCGGGTCTACTCCTACCGACTAAAACGCCCTATTAAGACTCGGTTTCCCTACGGCTCCCCTAGACGGTTAACCTTGCCAGTAAAAGTAAGTCGCTGACCCATTATACAAAAGGTACGCAGTCACAGGCCCGAAGGCCCGCTCCCACTGCTTGTACGCATCCGGTTTCAGGATCTATTTCACTCCCCTCACAGGGGTTCTTTTCGCCTTTCCCTCACGGTACTGGTTCACTATCGGTCAGCTGAGAGTATTTAGCCTTGGAGGATGGTCCCCCCATGTTCAGACAGGGTTTCACGTGCCCCGCCCTACTCGATTTCACAGTAATATTGTTTTCGCATACGGGGCTATCACCCACTATGGCGCCCCTTTCCAGGGACTTCTGCTAACAATATGTATGCTTAAGGGCTGTTCCCCTTTCGCTCGTCGCTACTAAGGGAATCTCGATTGATTTCTTTTCCTCCGGGTACTTAGATATTTCAGTTCCCCGGGTTCGCTTCACTGACCTATGAATTCAGTCAATGATGACGCTCAAGAGCGTCGGGTTTCCCCATTCGGAAATCCTCGGATTAAAGCCTGTTTGCCGGCTCCCCGAGGCTTATCGCAAGCTACAACGTCCTTCATCGCCTTCAGCTGCCAAGGCATCCACCAGATGCGCTTGTTCACTTGACCATATAACCCAACGAACGAGGTGTCCGCTAAGCTCATCGTCGTTAAACTTTCGCCGGATATACCAGCAGTACCGCCGCGGTCGGCGGACTGCGGGATAGCACTCATGCTATCCCAGGCACATCGAACTATTGTTGCTCTCACCGGCATACTTGCCGGCAGAGCGGAGTGTCTTTCACGCTTACGTGAAAAACACGGCTTCATCAGTTTCAAATTGTTAAAGAGCGGGCTTCAATCCTTCGCAGGACCAAACGCCAATATCAAAACGTCATTATTTCGCTTCGATATTAGCACTCTAGCGGTTGCGCGTTGCAACGCGAGGGAAGCCCCATCCAATGCAAAAATCTACACTCCGAACTCCGACTCTGACGATAGAGCCGCAGATGGTGGAGCCGAGGAGGATCGAACTCCTGACCCCCTGCGTGCAAGGCAGGTGCTCTCCCAGCTGAGCTACGGCCCCTCGGATTGGCTACTGTGCGGTGCGTATAAGTGGTGGGTCTGGGTGGATTTGAACCACCGACCTCACCCTTATCAGGGGTGCGCTCTAACCAACTGAGCTACAGACCCGCTCGCGTAGGCCCATGTATGTGAATAAACCATTCGTGTGGGGGCGACGCTAAGCGCCGCCATAAAATCTCCGAAGAGATTCCAGCTCGTGCGTAAAGATCGAGTCCTCGACTGGATGGTGTAACGGTCTCATCTAGCTTCTCGAGATTCGCAATGCGAAGCTCGATCGTTCGAAAAGACGTAACCCATCTTTTAGGTTTAAGGAGGTGATCCAGCCGCAGGTTCCCCTACGGCTACCTTGTTACGACTTCATCCTAGTCATGAACCACACCGTGGTAGCCGCCCTCCCGAAGGTTAGACTAGCTACTTCTGGTGCAACCCACTTCCATGATGTGACGGGCGGTGTGTACAAGGCCCGGGAACGTATTCACCGCGACATTCTGATTCGCGATTACTAGCGATTCCAACTTCAAGGAGTCGAGTTGCAGACTCCTATCCGGACTACGAGAAGCTTTGTGGGATTCGCTAACCCTCGCGGGTTTGCAGCCCTCTGTACTTCCCATTGTAGCACGTTTCTAGCCCACCCCATAAGGGCCATGATGACTTGACCTCGTCCCCGCCTTCCTCCGGTTTGTCACCGGCAGTCTCCTTAGAGTTCCCGGCATAATCCGCTGGCAAATAAGGATAGGGGTTGCGCTCGTTACGGGACTTAACCCAACATCTCACGACACGAGCTGACGACAGCCATGCAGCACCTGTCACACGGTTCCCGAAGGCACCAATCTATCTCTAGAAAGTTCCGTGGATGTCAAGGGGTGGTAAGGTTCTTCGCGTTGCATCGAATTAAAGAACATGCTCCACCGCTTGTGCGGGCCCCCGTCAATTCATTTGAGTTTTAGCCTTGCGGCCGTACTCCCCAGGCGGAGAACTTAACGCGTTAGCTGCGCCACCAAGCCCCAATGGGGCCCAACGGCTAGTTCTCATCGTTTACGGCGTGGACTACCAGGGTATCTAATCCTGTTTGCTCCCCACGCTTTCGCACCTCAGCGTCAGTGTTAGTCCAGGAGGCCGCCTTCGCCACTGGTGTTCCTTCCTATATCTACGCATTTCACCGCTACACAGGAAATTCCACCTCCCTCTACTACACTCTAGTCCGTCAGTTTGAGATGCAATTCCTAGGTTGAGCCTAGGGCTTTCACATCCCACTTAACAAACCGCCTACGTGCGCTTTACGCCCAGTAATTCCGATTAACGTTCGGTCCCCCCGTATTACCGCGGCTGCTGGCACGGAGTTAGCCGGACCTTCTTCTGTGGTTAACGTCAAAGAGCGGGGGTATTAACCCCTCACTTTTCTTCGCCACTGAAAGTGCTTTACAACCCTAAGGCCTTCTTCACACACGCGGCATGGCTGCGTCAGGCTTTCGCCCATTGCGCAATATTCTTTACTGCTGCCTCCCGTAGGAGTCTGGACCGTGTCTCAGTTCCAGTGTGGCTGATCATCCTCTCAGACCAGCTATGGATCGTCGCCTTGGTAGGCCATTACCCCACCAACAAGCTAATCCAACGCAGGCTCCTCTAATAGCGCGAGGTTCGAAAATCCCCCGCTTTCACCCCTAGGTCGTATGCGGTATTAGCCCGAGTTTCCTCGGGTTGTCCCCCACTACTAGGTAGATTCCTACGCGTTACTCACCCGTCCGCCACTTTACTCGGCCCCGAAGGACCTTTCTCGTTCGACTTGCATGTATGAGACCTGCCGCCAACGTTCAATCTGAGCCATGATCAAACTCTTCACTTTAAATAGTCTAGTCCGCTACCGACCCCGCAAGGGATCCGATCGGACAAAAGGTTTGCCAGGGACTCAACTTCATTTGCGAGCGCCCACACGAATGGCTTATTCAACTGTTAAAGAACCGTCCGACGAAATCCCACGCCTCGATTAGTGAGGTTTCAGGATCGTACTGCCGGCCGAAGGCTGCGTATTATACGCACGCCGCGCCACGCCGCAATGACTAATGACGATTAAGGTATG
>Ga0257112_10001124_pt1 | contig 10250 bp, 9 predicted proteins | sample LP_taG_5_FD_191565 | JGI IMG/M metagenome (GOLD analysis project Ga0257112, IMG submission 191565) | Marine microbial communities from Northeast Subartic Pacific Ocean, Canada - LP_J_2015_P26_1000m | ecosystem: Environmental > Aquatic > Marine > Oceanic | place: Canada: Northeast Subartic...
TTGCATAACAATGTGTGCGCCCCTTTTATTAATAGGGGTACCCGGTCTTTTCCGGTTTTGCGGGTTGGCAATTAGGTTGAGTTTTTTGATTTGGTTTTAAAGGGTGAATTTGTGTCCCCTTATTTGTGTCCCCTTAATGCCTATTTAAGGGTATTTATGTATAATTATGATATAGTTTCTATCGACGGAAAACGGAGTTTTAGAGGAACGAGATCCAAGCTTGGGAAGCTCGGGTAATAGCCATTATACGACGCCCGCAAATTTAATTTTAACTCTGGCTCATTTCTACGCCAAATCTTGATTCAAGAAAGTGGGTGGTAAAACCAGCCAGAGCATCCCGTCCTGAATAAGCTCCTATTTGTGCGAATTCAGAAATAGCATTCTGAACAGGTATTTTTTCTTGGGAAAGAATGGCTAGTGCAAGTCGGTGCCAACATTCAGCAAATTCACCCTTGGATGCAGCCTTTAAAAAGGCCGCACTAAGAGATGTAGTTTTTTTACAAGCCAACCGGGCGATCTCTTCCAGTCGAGATGAGTTTCTATTAAGCCAGAGAGAAGCCATCACTCCAAGAAGATAATCATCCCCGGATGGAGTAAGGCCAAATCCTAATCCAGCTAAATTTATAACAGCTCTTTTAATGGAATTCCCATTACTCAAAGCTTGTTGCAATTCCATTGCTCTAGTGATGAGTTTATCTTTTACGATTTTGCTAGTGGATATCTCATTTAGTGGTTCGAGCCATTGTGTATAATCATTCAACAATCCAGCGTTGGAAGTTTTCAGGTGAAATGACCGGGGAAATTGAAGCAATCTAGGCACCCAGTAATCAATACCTTCTAAGTGAATAAATAGCATATTATCTACTGTTAAGCCATAATGGCCCGCTCGAACGTGCATTTTGGGAGTGATAGACGCGAATGGGGTTTGCACTTCAATAAGAATGGAAAAGGGGCCATTACCTATAGATGGGAGTGCTAAGGTGATCATTCGCCCGTCATCACCAATTATATTGCAGGAATGCTTGTAAATACCAGCCACATATCCCGTAAAAGGCTTTTTCTCTAAACTTTCCAACAATGGCCTGCCTATGGAATATGCGGTGAACGACTGAACAGCCATAAAGTATGATCCGAATATAGGTTTAATATAGTAGCAAAGATTAGTGCTAGTATGGTTTAATGTACGTGCCCATCGGGACACATGTGCTTGTCTTCGCCTGAACGCTTGCGCAAGGACCTTTCAATGGAATTGGGATTTTCTCCTTTTTCCAAACGATGAACAACCTCATTATACTCGCTACCGTAATCCTGTCCCGACTTTCTCATCGTAGAACGCATGGTCTGTGCTAATGACTGAGGATCATTGGCTGATAAACCCTTGGATGATTTTTGCTGTTCAGAGGTACTATTTTTCCCGCATGATATGGCTGAGACAGAAATCAGGCGTTTCAAGTCACTACTGTCACAGTCAGGGCAGACAGCGGTATTTCTGTTAGCTTCATCATAACTACGGAAAAACAGATTTACCCGTTTACTGCAAGGGGTACATAGATATTCATATATGGGCATCAGACCTTACTCAAGAGAAATAGTTAATGTTCTCAAATTTACTTAACTCCTGGCAGTTTTATAAATAAAGAATTAGCCGAGTCGTTAGAAGCTGTTATTGCTGATGCATAGGAAAAAATACTAGGGGAGCCTCCAGTATGGAGGAATATGACTGTTTTATCTGAACTGATATTTCCTTTTTTAACTAAGTCAGTTAAGCCAGCTATTGCTTTCCCGGTATAAATCGGATCCAGAAAAATGCCTTCGGTTCGAGCAACAAGACGAATAGATTCAATACCCTCAGGACTAGGTATACTGTATCCATCACCAATATATTCGTCAATTACTAGAATATCATCGCTGGTGATTGTAAGGTCCAATCCTAGAATTTCTGCCGTTTCTTTGGTTAATTGCTCAATGTAAGCTATGCATTCATTACGTGTGCGGCTGACGGTGATACCATACACTTTACAGTTTAATTCCATCCATTTGAAACCCACCAGTAATCCAGCTTGCGTAACACCGCATCCCGTGGCACATAATAAAATGTCCGGGTCTATGTTCAATTCCTTCAGCTGAGAGCAGATTTCCACCGCGGCCGCAACATAACCAGCACATCCAAGAGGTGAGACGCCACCCCGTCTAATCATATATGGCTTTCCACCTAAGGCACGTAAGCGTTCAACTTCGTGACTAATATGCTTATCAAGATACTTACGGTCAGGATCACCTGTGAAAACAAGTTTGGCATTAAGCAATTTATCCAGGAGAAAGTTTCCCTGTGTTTCGGCAGGTTGCATGCTAGGCAAAACAGCAACTCCTTTTAGGCCCAAGTATGCCGCCACAGCCATAGTCGTTCTGACATGGTTAGATTCAGGGCTGCCACCGGTGACCAGCATATCGGACTCCTGTCCTATCGCATCGGCGGCGAGGTATTCGAGGGAACGTACTTTATTTCCGCCTAATCCAAAACCTGTCAGATCATCTCGTTTGAACCAAAGATCAAGACCGCCCAAAGCATGGCTCAAACGCCTAACAGGCTCCAGAGGTGTGGGCAATTTGGCCAGTTCAAGTCGAGGAAGTGAGGCCAAGTCCGGATTCATTCGGAGAAATATCTTTCCAAATACGGCTGGTCGCTTTCCCGTGATGTATGGGTTAATTCTACTGTTCGATCTACGAATTGAGGACAAAGGCCTAGTTGGTGTTTATAGTCAAGTAGGAAATCGATCTCATCAAGTGATAGGTGTTCCATGACCTTACCATTGTCCACTAAGCAGGACTTAAGTGAACGGTTCTCTTCGAAGGCCGGCACGGTAACTTGATACACAAGGTCATGAGCTGATTGCTTGCCTATTTTCCGTGCCAGAGCAAGCATGATCCCCTCTGACAAAATATGTCCTCTTGTTGCTTCCAGATTGGCCATCATTTTTTCACTATTTACCTGAAGAGTTGAACACAACGCACAGCCGAAACGAAGCAAGGCGCCCATCATGACACAAATGGTTCCAATCAGACCCCATTCGGATTTCCAGGAACGTCCATCACGTTCGTGTTCGTGTACCAAGTTTTCATTAAGACAGTTTGCGTTGTGGCGAATCAAACGTGCCAAAGTACCTAGATGCTCCGACAATTCCGGATTTCGTTTATGCGGCATTGTGATACTACCTACAGTACCTTTTACAAATGATTCACTCACTTCCCCGATTTCATGCCGCTGCAGTGTATACACTTCGTGTCCGATCTTGTCCAAAGTGGAAGAAATCATAGAGAGAAGTTGTATGAATTCTGCTTGATTGTCACGCACTGAAATCCAGGCGATATCCGGTGGGCGTAAACCTACCTTTTCAAAAAAGATCGATTGCAACTTGAGTCCTTTTTCTCCAAAAGCGGACAGTGACCCTACTCCGCCTGCCAATTGCCCCTCTCCCATTCTTTTGTGCAGGTCCTTTAACCGCTCCATATGGCGGCGAATTTCCCGGATCCATATTGAGACCTTGAACCCAAAAGTTATCGGCAGACCTGGCTGACCGTGTGTTCGCCCAAGCATCGGTGTATCACGATTTTTCTGAGCTAGAACTAACAGATCATGCTCAATTCTGCGTAAATCTCTGAATACTATTCTCCAAACTTTTGTAAGTACCATTGACATCCAAGTATCTGTGATGTCTTGTACTGTGGCTCCATAATAAATCCATTCTCCGGCAGTGCCCTTACACAGTTTCTTCAATTCCTGGATCAGACCATGCATGGAATGTCCGGACTGATCATATTCTTTTCGGAGGGAATCCATATCCAACTTCTTCACATCGCAAATCCTTATGATTTCTGGTACAGCTTTAGACGGAATAAGACCCACTTCTGCCTGTGCTTCCGCCAGAGAACTGATAATTTCTAACCAAGCCTGCGTACGGGGAATCTCATCAAACATGGTACGCATCTCATCCGTTCCCCACGCGTTACCGTATATCTTGGAATCGATCATGTGCACTGGCATAACGCTGTTACCTTTTCAAACAATTTTTTTTCTGCTTCTTTAAGTCGAGATTCTTCTGATATGCCCCACTGATTACATTCATACACAAGATCGCGAAAAGTAGTAATCATCTCTTGAACTGATTTTGAGGATGATCCTCCTGGGCCAGTCCTCGTGGCTACAATGGCTTTCGGATCCATAATCTTCTCGATAATATCATCGGACATGTTGAGAGAACGATTTATAATATCCTTCGCGGCACTATTTAGCAGGTCAGCCTCCAGTTCTTTACCCATCTGTGTTGCAGATCTCACCGCGCGTCCAACAATAGAATGAGCCGTTTTTGCATCAATACCATATTTAGTCATGATCTCCTCAGCGAGATCAGTGGATCCACCTAGACTTTTCACAGTAGCCAGGCTCATTTCATCTTTATTTACCGTTAGCCCAGAAACAGTTGCTGACAATAACTTTAAAGCCAGTTTGGTCTGCATCAAGCCTTTCGGTACCATGCTGTACGTGAAAATCCGATTATCAACTTGCCCTGACGGGGTTGATTGCAAAGCGGCTGTACCAGCCAAACGGCCAATCATCTCTCTTGCCACTCCGCGTACAAATGTAAGGCTGTATGGGTTCTTCTTCTGAGGCATAATAACACTGGACCGGGAATGGCTGTCTGATAACTCCACAAAATTAAATTCAGACGTAGCCCAGATCTGCAGGTCTTCCGTCAAGTGATCTACATTGCATAATACTGCAAGAGCTGCAGACATCAATTCTATTGGTCCGTCAGACTGCCACATGGCATCTCGTGTATGCAGTACCAAACCATTGAAACCAAGCAACTCAGCTAAGCGATCCCTGTCTATTGGCAAACGTGAACCATTTGTGCTACCCGCACCTGCAGGGCTTTTGTTCGTGCGGTTATAAGCGGATTGCAAGCGATCCAGATCACGACCCATAGGCTGAACAAAAGTCAGCACGTAATGAGCCAGTGTAGTTGGATGTGCTCTCTGTAAATAAGTATAATCTGGTAGCAAAGTGGACTGATGTTCTTCAGAAAAATCAAGCAATGTATCCATAAGTACTGAAACAGCCTTCACGACTTCAAGCAATTCAGCGCGCGTTACAATGAGATAGGCTAAAGTGGAAACTTCTCGCCGAGGTCGTCCTGCCTGGATCCAGCCTGCCGTGTCTGGAGTTCTCTGATGCAACATATGATCCCGATTCGTATAGACATCAACCAGAGCATTATCAAAATCAATTTCTTCTGCTGACAGATTATGCATTTCAATAAGAGCATTCAACAATTCTACTCTCGATTCTTGCGGTACAATACCAATTTCAATAAGCATGACAGCATGAGCAAGATCAGCAAGGCTCATCCCGGAATAAAGCAATGCTCCATCGTTCACTTCCATGGAAAAAGCGGAATCAACGAGCTCAGGGGCAGGGCCTTTTGCAAAGCAACTTGCCACACCAATTTGACTTCCGTCTCTACTCATTCTCCGCTTTAAGTTCTGGTGCAAAGTGGGACAAAGTTTCATAGCGTAGTCCTCGGCGCAGTGCCTCCAGGCCAAGAACATCCCGGGGCAGAATATTCCCCAGATTTACATTCGATCCACAACGTATGATGAGAGAAGCTTGCTGGTGTTGACGCGGTGCTTCCCATATAATATCATTCTGGCGATGACCAACTCCATCCAGGATAGCCTCAACTTTATCCTCCAGTATAATTCCGTTCTTGTCATAAATACCGATATTTATTCCTGATTCTCGACCCTCGATAATGACCTTATCTGCACCACTTTCCAAATCGGCATTAATGTCATCGCATAGTTGTGAGATTGGTATCTCAATCTCAGGATTTTTTTTCCCTACTTCTGTCATTACTTTCAGTCCATAACCCCTTGATCTCTTGATAGAGTCATCTCGTTTCTGTCGATTCACTTTGTAGATCCCATCAGAAATTTCAATAGTGGTAAAACCGCAGTTTTTTACCCAATCTATATATTGCGTATCATTTCTTTGTTGGAAGGCAATTTCCATTAGGGTGCCACCTGGATAAATATCAATCTGATTATCTACAACTAAATCAATCTTATCTCTCAGAAAGGCTTCACTCAACATTACAGCTGTACCAAAAGAGAGTTTGATCTGGTCCAAATATTCGCCCGCCATATGAATCAGATCTTCTGTCGCTTTCAGACCTTGACACCGGTCGAGCATCATTGTAATGCCATAAGGACGTGGCTTTACCTTAATTCGATCTGGTGCTATGTTCGGCATTAAGTAGGTCATTGCCTTAACTTTCCCGTTAGATTTTTCATTTATCAAGAGTCAACAACGTTTCCAGAGCATGCTCAACCTGACGAAGATTTGCTCCCCAGGGAACAACGGCCCTATGCCCATCCATTTCAATGTGTTTTTCCAGAAGACAGCATTTGATGACTTGAAGCGCACCATTATCACTTGTAAGACTGCGGGGGCACATTTCAACGCAGGCAGGTCTATCTCCGTAGAAATGTTCATGGATTTCACGGCTTCGTTCACATCCCAACAATGTCCAATTATGCTGATCAGGATGTTCATCAAGAAAATAAGTGGGAACTTCAAAATCCAAACCTGATGAACGACACGGTACAAGAAATACTTCGGCGTTTTCGGCTTTTCCGGCTAAATCACGAAGGTCGATTTGTTGTGCATCAATTTTGATAGCTGGTAAGTCCGCATAGGTTAATACATGCTGAACCATGCGTAACAATTTGGGAGGCTCGGGTGGAATAACTTCAACCACCCGTATTCGAATAGGATCGGGATGGTGTATAAAGTTGACATGATCATCTTGACCCCGCACGATGAGAGTTGATTCTTTGCCCAAGCCTAACTCCTTGGCCTTCGCAGCTAAGACAGTGTCGTTTGCCGTGTCTACTGTATGATCTTCTGCCAAAACACATGTTGTTGGGAGGGCCACTAGTGATATATCTTTGATAGGACTGAACAATGATTCATCATCTGGTCGGCTAATCATGGCAATTGCACAAGTTTCACTCTGTTCTAAGATGATATATTCTGTTCGCCGGTATGCATCTTTCCCCACCAGATGTTTCCTTATGTCATCTTCCGTCATTTCACCATTATAGGGTTGAACACTGACCTGACGGTAAGACTCAGGTACAAAATTGTCTGGAAGCAGATTTGAATGACAATTATTCACATCTAAACTCATGCTGAAACAAGGGTTTCGATTTTGCTGAGAGTAACTCATAATAATATTCTAGATGTGCTTTAGCGGTGCTTTCCCAACTGTACAATTCGGCCGTTTTCGGCCCAGAAGAAGCTAAGCGCTGTTTCAGTTTTAAATCTATCGCTAACTTCTCAATACCCGCTGCGATGGATGACTCATCTTCTGCACTGACCATAATAGCATTTTCCTCATGCTGGAGGTATTCTTTAAATACTGGTATATCCGATGTAAGAACAGGTAAACCAGACGCCATTGCCTCCAGAACAACGAGCCCCCATCCTTCTTTCACTGAAGGAAATAACAATCCATCAGCTGCATGGTATAGTTCAGGAATTTGTTCATCTTCCACGGTCTCAAGTAACAATATGTCTTTCCCTATTTCCAGTTCTGAATCATGTAACCACCCAAAAAATTCTGTTCTGTACGGTGTATAATCGAACAAGGTTTCTCCTCCAGCAATTAGCAGAATGGGATCCAACCCTTGTGCCAATAACTGACGTCTTGCTGAATCAAAAGCCGTCACAAGACGTATACTATTTTTCCTAGGTTCAATTCCACCAATGCTTAAGAAAACAGTCTTGCCGCTTACATCAAGTTTTTTCCGCGCACCCTTTCGCTGCGCATCGGTTGGGGGATGAAACCTGCTTATATCCACACCATTGTGTATAATATGACTATCCACTCCGAATTCTGACATAAGTCGGACTTTCCAGTATTTACTTACAACGAGACGGTGCTCTGGGCGGTAAATCGAATCTTTTTGGCACTGGATTAGACGTGGACTTACAAAATCATCTACATGGTGGATTGTTCTAATAAAAAAAGGAAATAATCCCTTTTCAGATGCATGCCACAACGCGTTAGCGGATACACAGTCCTGAGTATGGTAGATATCAAAAGAAGTTTCCAGATGATTAACAAGAAATTGGAAATACGTATCAATATAGCGCTGAATGCGATCATCCAAAGATTCATCTCTCTCACCCATTATACAAGGGATGAAAGTACTGGGAAGTGATGTAGGACGAAAAAACCCTTTTTCATCTTTACCTAGGGCAAAGACGTGAACATCATGTCCCAGATCTTGAATATGCTCTGCCAATTCTAAAGTATGAACTACACCGCCGCGTGGCCTTGTCGAATAGGTGAAAAAAGCAATCCGAAGAAGTCGTTGTCTATTATTGACATTCACAAAGGATTACTGACGTTGTTTTTTCATATGAAATGATGAGGTAATAATTAAGTACCCTTTCTTACTTCTTACCTTTTCCTTTCTTGGAAGAGGATTCTTTTTTTGGTTCATTCTTTCGTGCTTCCTTGATAACCTCCTTAAGGGTTTCAGGGCTTTTTCCTGCAGCCGCCTGCTTTGCTACTTCCTCAAACCCTTTCCCTGGGTCTAATCCTGCATTATCGTATTGACGACTCATACTTTCAACAGTTTTGCGCGGGTCTACGACGCGGAGCTCACCGCCTGTTTCGCCTTTACTTTGAACCCTTCCTAATTGAGATATAAGTCTTTTCAAAGAAGAACTGCCGCAATGTTCGCATTCAGCCGATTCATTTTCAACACTGCTAAATGAGCGGAACAAAATAGAAGAGATTTTTCCGCAATCATTACACTTATACTCGTAGATCGGCATCTATAATTCCTTAATTTAACTCGGCGCCAACAATAGCCGCTGCAATTTTAGCCGCTTGTGCATTGGTAGGCAATACCAAAGCCCCAGCATTGCAAAGGGATTCTTCCTGTCTCCTGAGTCCCTGAGGATCTTTTTCAGATCCACAAACATGAGTAACTACAGATAAATAACGTTTGTTTGCAGCTGCTTCTGCTTTTGCCTGCCGAATTATTTTAGCCAGACTGGCAGTTGGATTATCATGAGCACCATAACCAATTACAATATCAAGAAGAATAACGGCTACGCTGGGATCAGTTGCTTCCATAAGTATGCGGTCCTGGCGAAGTGATGGGTCAATCATGGGATGAGGCCGAGACTGCGTAAACTCTTCCTCACCCATATCAATGCAACTGTGTTTTTTACTAATTCGACCATTATTAAGTGCCCATTTCTTGGACACGGAAACGTTAGAATAAACCCCCTGGAAATATTTTCTTAAAACATCTATAGCCTCATCACATAAGCTGCCGCCCGCGAAAAGTCCTCGTATATATTTTTGACCATCCGCTAGCTGTTCACGCTCATTATTGGCCATTTTGATCAATGTGTCTGAATTGGTTGCAAGAAACGGACCGGAATTTTCATGGATCAGCGAAAGCACAGCTTCAGCTGTATCTTCGATTGTCTCGGTGAAAAGAATACCATCTTGCTCGCGAGCTTCATCCTCGCCCAAAAAATTGACAACTACAGGTTTACCGCTAGAAAGGACGTCTTTCAATATTGTTTGGGTAACAGCTATCGCTGGAGGTTTTGAAATCAAAACGATTAATTCTGTAGCGGGATCTGAAGATAGCATGGATATTCCCTTTTTCATCATTATCCCGCCAATGGTATCGGACAAATCACGTCCACCCACGCCAATTACTTGAGAGACACCAACTCCTCCGCGATCAAGCAGAGTTGTGAGTTCCTGCAAACCTGTTCCAGATGCACCAACAATTCCCACCGGACCCCTATTTAAAACATTAGCAAAACCCAATGCTATTCCATTTATTACGGCCGTACCGCAACCGGGTCCCATGAGAAGTAATCCTTTTTCAGTTGCCAGCTTCTTTAAGCTCAACTCGTCCTCAAGCGAGACATTATCACTGAAAAGCATCACATTCATATTCGCGTTCAAAGCTTTGGAAGCCTCAAGTGCGGCATATGGTCCAGGCACAGAAACAAACAGCATATTGGCATCTGTAAATCCTTTATAAGCCTGTTCAAAGGTCTTGGGAAGTACTTCCATTTTTGACCCACTGTTGGTTTTCTTCTCGCTCTCAGCTAGTAAAGCTTCAGCCTGCACCAGCGCACCATTAGC
>Ga0257112_10001128_pt1 | contig 10235 bp, 9 predicted proteins | sample LP_taG_5_FD_191565 | JGI IMG/M metagenome (GOLD analysis project Ga0257112, IMG submission 191565) | Marine microbial communities from Northeast Subartic Pacific Ocean, Canada - LP_J_2015_P26_1000m | ecosystem: Environmental > Aquatic > Marine > Oceanic | place: Canada: Northeast Subartic...
CTATGGCAGCTGGTTATTGGTCGCACTGACCTACTTCTATCTCAACCACACCGAACCCGGGCTGAGCATCCGAGCGGTAGGCAACGATCCGTCGAGTGCCGAGGCCGCCGGTGTGCGGGTGGCCCGGGTCCGAACCATCCACGTCATAATCGGTGGAGGGCTGGCGGGGCTCGGCGGGGCGTACTACTCGCTCGGACTCACCACTATCTGGCAGGAGCGAATTACAGGCGGTGCCGGATGGCTAGTGATCGCCATCGTCATCGGGAGCCGATGGCAGCCAGTGCCCGCGTTCCTTGCCGCTTTCATCTTCGGAGCATCGATCAGGCTCGGGTTCACGCTTCAGGTGGTCGGCACCAACATCCCGACAGAGTTGCTGAACATGCTTCCGTACATCCTGGCCATCGTCGCAATCCTGCTCACTGCCCTGAGCCCATCTCGTGGACTCACCGAGCCGAAGGCCCTCGGAATCCCGTTCTTTCGGGAACAACGCTGAACTACTACGTTGATAAATAGCGCTGGATCAGCTACGACGCTGCCTCTGCCGTAGTCTCGGTCCATAGGGCCTCAGCCAACCGCTTGAACACAAGAGTCTGCTCCCACCGATCTGAGATCTCTCGCGAAAACGCGCTTCCTGGCCCTCGGGTGATGATCGAATACGGCGGGGGCCCCAGCTCCGTCACGAACGTGAACACATCTCCAGGCGCGGCTCGCTCGCGCCAAGAGCTGAATCCTCGTTTCCACCACCTCGCGAAATGGGCTGTGGGTAAGTCGTCGGTGCCATCTCCGATATCGACCTGAACCTGATGCCCGTTGGAGACGCGGCCGTGAACAGAAGCGGCGCGGTCGACGACAGTTGTCATGGCCGCCTCGAGATCGGCGGGGAACGGACCGAAGTCTCCGGTGACTTGCTGCATCTGCCCGGCGACCACGTAGTGCGAGAGGTCAGCCGCCACCTGCATGTGCGGAAGGGCTTCGATGTAGTCGAGCGTTCGCAGGAGATCCTGGGTGAGGGTCGCCCGGTGAGTCTCGATCAGTACCGGAACTCCCGCCGCCTCACCGACGCCGACGAACCGGCCAAGAAGGTCTACTGCTGCTTGTCGGCGGGTGAAGTCGTCACGTACCTGACAATTGACATAGGTAATACCTAGTTCCATGGCATCGTCGACTTCGCGCTTGAGCTCGTCGGAGTCGGCGGTGAACGTTCCCAACCCAAGCCGCAGGTCGTGTGAGTCCAGCAACTCGACCCAGTGCGCACGGTCCGACGCCTCGGGCATCCCGAACAGCAAGACTCCGGCGAAACCCTCCGAAGCGAGCTGGCTGAACTTCTCCTCGAGTGTCCACTCCTGCCCGTTCTCGCCCACGCCGATGAGTCCCCACCAGCCGGCATATACGGCCAGGTCAGGCTCAGCTCCTGTCGAGTGATTCACACTTCCCGTATATGTCATGTCACGCTCGCTCTATAGGGAGTCTCGAACTTGCTGAACGGCGTCAGACCACTGGGCCTCTTGTTCGATCAGGCCCTTGCCAACCATCACCTGGCGGGCTCGCCCGATACCGAAGACGCCGACGGCCCGCGAGCCACTTCGGTACAGGGCCAGCGGACGGTCGTCGCCGGCCGTGGTCAGCACCAAGACCTCATCACCCACGGGCATGCCCACGAACTGGATGAGTTGTCCATATTGCTCGGACCAGAAGAAATTCGAACCTCGGAATTCGGCTCTGTCGGCAGGATCGCGCAGAACGTTCTGACCAACATGCCGACCTTGTTCAGCGGCGTTGGTCCACTGCTCGACGCGCATCTCCTGGCCGAATAGCGGGTTGTGCCAACGGGCGATGTCTCCGATTGCGAACACGTCGGGTGGTCCAGCGCAGAGTCTCTCATCACAACGAACGCCGTTCTCGAGGTCGAGCCCTGCGCCCTCCAGCCAACCGACGCTGGGGCGGACCCCCAGAGCGAACAGAACCAAGTCGGCGTCGATCACCTCACCATCGGTGAGTTTCACGGCTTCGACTCGCTCCGATCCCTCCAGACCGGCTACCGCACAGCCGCACAGGAGCTTGACGCCGTGTTCGTGGTGCAGCTCGCCACACATAGCACCGACGGTCGGACCCAAGCTTCGATCCATCGGCGTGGGCATGGCCTCGATCATCGTCACGTCGCACCCGAGCTTGAACGCGCTCGAAGCCACCTCGCTGCCGATGAAGCCGGCCCCGACGATGACGATGTGGGCCGCGGTGCTGAGAGCATCTCGAAGCGCGAGTGCGTCGTCGAGAGTGCGGAGCACGTGAACTCCGGCCATGTCATCCGGTACGAATGGCAGACGCACCGGTGCCGCGCCGGTAGCGAGCACGACCGCATCGTAGAGCAGTGTGTCGTTGTCGAGTACAACCTTGCGAGCACCCACGTCGAGCCTTGTTGCTCGAGACCCGAGATGAAGCTCGATATCGAGTCCGTCGTAGTAATCCTGGCTGTGGTAGGTGGTTTCGCTCAGATCGGGATCGGTCAGCAGTCCCTTCGACAGCGGAGGTCGGTCATACGGAAGGTGCGTCTCCCCGGAGACAAGATGAATACGGCCTTCGTAGTCTTCGCTTCGTAGCGATTCGACCGTTCGGAGTCCGCCTAGACCTGCGCCAACGACTACAACTTCTTTGATGGCCGATCCGTAGCTCGTCACTGACGCGACGCTGGATCAGCTCGATTGTCGAGGAACGCTGTGGATTCAGACACCAGCGCGACGACACACCTCTCTAGAGGCCTGATCAGCTGCCGCGATCACCTCTTGCTCGTCGACGGTCACGGACACTCCGTCGTCAACGACCACCTTCCCGTCGACGATCACGGTCCTGACGTCTCGTCCCGTCGAGGAGTTGACGACCGTCGTTGCCAACCTGTGTCGGGGCACGAAGCTGGGATGCGAGAGTTCTACGACCACGACGTCGGCGAGCTTGCCCGGTACGAGGCTGCCGACGTCGAGTCCGGTGAATTCGGCCCCACCCCTTGTGGCCAGGTCGAGCACGTCCTCGCTACTGATCACCGAGGGATCGACTGCCTGCTGGCGGTGCATGAATACGGCTTGTTTCATGACCTCGAACGGATCCTGGCGATGACCGACAGCCGGACCATCGGTGCCGAGACCGATCACTACCCCGGCCGAAAGCATCTCCAACAGCGGCATCGTGCCCCTCCCGAGATAGGAATTCGACGTGGGATTGTGCGCTACTCGTGCCCCGACATCACCCAACGATGCGACCTCGTCCTCAGAGACCCATATCGCATGGGCCAGGGTTGTCTCTGGTCCGAGTAGCCCCTCCCGATGGAGCCATGCGATGGGCGTAGTCCCGTACGCCTTCTCGTAGAAGACCGGGTCATCCGGGGACTCACAACAATGCGTGTGCCACCTGGTCCCGAACCGACGGGCCAGGTCGACACTTCCTGCGATCATCTCCTGGTCGTTGAACGCGATATTCAGCGGCCCCGGCCATAGTCCGACCAGGGCATCTGCCGGCCAACCGGTGAGCAGATCCTCCAACATCGCCAGCTCCTCGCTGGTGCTGTAGTAGTTCGGCCGGGCGCCGGATCTCTCTGACTGCATCGCGGGGGGTGCGGTGCCAGTCATCCCTCGAGCTGCGAACCCGCGGATGCCAATCTCCTCCATCGCGCTTGCCGAGGAGATCGTCATCTCGGGTTCAGCCGGCATGTACTGGTTGTCGACCACACAGGTGATGCCTGCTCGCACCGCCTCGAGTGCGCCAAGGCGAGTGGCTGCGGTCGCTTCATCTCGAGTCACGGCGTCGGTTACAGGGAAGGCGAGGCTTCTGAGCCACGTGAACGTGTCCAGACCCTCCCCCAGACTCCTGATGAGCGTTTGGGCGAGATGGCTGTGGCAATCGACGAACCCGGGAAGAACCAGGCATCCGGTGCAGTCGACCACTTGAGCGGCGTTCGCTACCGTCACCTCTCCTGAGGCTCCGACCGCGGATATTCGATTGCCGCTGATCGAGACGGTGCCGTCGTCGATCACGCGCCGTTCGTCGTCGAGCGTGATGACGATCCCCCCCGTGAGGGCGAGGTCAGGGTCAGCGATAGCGGTCATTGTCAGTCTCCTTGCTCGGAATCTGTGAGTGTTGGCATGCCATCGGGTAAGGCGTCGTCGGGTGTGTCAGGTTCGAGGTCGTCCACGATCTCCTTGAGCCAGCGCCGGTACTCCAGGGAGTAGAGGTCGACGCCTCGGACGTGCAACTCCGCGGCTAGATCGGGGGGGATGCCGTTCGGCCGTTGTGATTCCACGACTGGTCGATCCTGCTCGTAGATCGTCATGTTGAACTCCGCGTGGTCTTTGTAGGCCGTACCCGGCTCACCGAAGTTCCGTGCCACGACGGTGAAATTTCTGGTTCGGCCCGGACCGAGAGGCGCGGCGCAGAAAAACTGGCTGAAGCAGCGGTCGGCTGTGCTGATATCGAGCTGGACGGTAAGCGGCATCGAGATGGTCCGCACGTTGTTCACTTCGAGGTACTCGGCGTCGGTCTCGAGGTCGGACCATTTTGACAATTTCGCTGGTTGGAGAACCGGCGCATCCTCGGTCATGCACAGCGTCGTCCCGTCACGCCAGACTTTGTAGGCGTTGACCTCTGGATGGTTCTTGTTGCCCAGCCACCCGTCGTGGATGAAGGCGAAGTGACTCACGTCGGTGTAGTTCTCGATACGTCTTGGTGCAGCGCAGTTCCAGTCGACCACCGGAAACTCGACCCAGTAGAAGGCCGGATCGTCGTATTGGGGGAACTCAGGTAGCGGGAAGCGAGCGTCGTCTTCGAGGCAGACCCAGATCAGTCCGTACCTCTCCTCGACCTGGTAGGAACGGACCGATATGTCGAGGCTCTCGGCCAAGTCAGGGGCCTGTGGGACCAGCTTGCATTTACCGGTCTGGTCGTACTGCCATCCGTGGTATGCGCATCGCAGCCTCGTCCCCTCGCCGGTCACCTCGCCCAGTGACAAGGCTGAGCCGCGGTGGGCACACAAGTCATTCATGGCAACGACCTGGCCGTCGAGGCGAACGATCACCAGATGTTGCTCGCAGAGCTCGACTCCCATCGGGTCGGCACCGAGATCCGATGCGCGCGCCACCGGGTGCCAGAAATGCCGAAACGTCTCATAGATCCGATGATCGTCGTCGGCCTGCTGAATCGTCGCCTCGTCCTGGTTCTTTGCTAGGACCGGTCGGCTGTTCACGAGTACATCATCCTCTTTGTCAAACGTGGGGCGACTTGGGTTGATCGCTCACTTGTCGGTGGTCGAGAGGGCGCTTACGGGGCAGCATGCGACGGCGTCGAGCAGCGCCCTCTCTTCGTCGGTGGCCGGCTGCTCATTGAGAACGACCAGCGCTCCTTCGTTGTCGAGCTCGAACAGGCTCGGGGCGATCGTGGTACACATGCCGGCGCCGATGCACTTGTCGCGATCAACATTTGCCTTCATCAGCCGGCCCGTTTCTCCTGTCGGTGGGTTTGGCGGTTTCTCCCTGCGTTCACTTGGGCACCAGCTCGTCGGCCAATGCCAGCAACCATTTACGGTAGTGGAGCGAGAATGTGTCGACGTTGGCGAGGAACATCTCCATCGAGAGGTCCTCGGGAAGCGACTCCGGGCGTTGGGAGGACACGATCGGCTCGTCTTGTTCGTACACGATCTTGTTCCAGACCGCGATCTCGTCGAAGATGGTCGCCGTCTCGCCGAAGTTCCTGGCCCCGATGGTGAAATTTCGAAGTGTTCGAGCCGATGTTGGAGTCGGATGAAAGAAGAGGGCGTAGTCGTTGCCCTCGTCGTCGAACACCCGCAAGAGAACGGTCAGCGGCATGAAGACGTCCCAGGTCTTCATGACACTGAGGAACTCCTTGTCGGTCTTGATCGACTTGTTCTTGCCGGCGGTGGCCGGCTCTAGGCACGGCTCAGCCAGCCGCATCTGCAAGATATTGTCCGCCGTCTTGTGTACTTCGTAGGCCGGGATTTCGGGTTGGGAGGAGTCTCCGAGGTAGCCGTCGTGGACGAAGGCGAGGTGAGCGGGGTCGGTGTAGTTCTCGGTCCGTCGCACCGCGAATGTGTGGTCCCACGAGGTCGAGGGCACTGCCACCCAGTCATAGGACGGATCATCGAACTGAGGGAATTCAGGGAGAGGGAAGTGCGGCTCGTCCTCGAGACAGACCCAGACCATGCCGTAACGGTCGATCGCGTTGTAGCGCTTGATGCGGGCACGGAGCCGCCCAGCCAGATCAGGGCGCTGCGGGGCCAGAACGCAGTGGCCAGTGCTGGCATAGCGCCAGCCGTGGTACGGGCATTGCAGGGTCTCGCAGTCGTCGGTCACGACGATCTTCCCGAGCGACAGGGCAGTTCCGCGGTGGGCGCACATGTCGTTGAACACGTGCACTTCGCCGTCTAGCCGGACCGCGACAAGTTGCTCACCACAGAGCCAGACCTGCCGGGGTGCGTCGGTGAGCTCTTCGGAGTAGATAACCGGATGCCAGAAGTGACGCAGAGCTCGGTAGATGCGATCCTCGGCTTCGGCATCGATCTCGTTTATTCTGAGATCGCCACCGAACGCCTGATTCTTGGCCAGTGCCCAGTCGGACGGATCCTCGATCTCAGCGGTGTTCATCAGTTTGCAGTTCCTTCGGTGCTCGCTACCAGCTCGCTGAGCCAGAGCCGGTATTGCAGTGCGACCGTGTCGACATCCTGGAGATGCAGTTCATGACTGAGGTCGCGACTCAGGGCCTCGGGCCGTTGCGACTCCACGATCGGCTTGTCTTGACCATAGATCGTCTGCGAGAACGAAAACAGCTCCTGTTGGGCCTTGTCGGGGTCTCCGAAGTTCCGGGCATGGATCGTGAAGTTGCGAACGGTGCCGGGGTCGAGCGGCGTTGCATGGAAGAACAGGTAGTAGTGACGGTCGCCGGGCAAGGTCTGGTGGAGCAACACCGTTAACGGCATCGTAAGCCACCATTCCTGATCGGTCATGGTGAACTCGCCGTCGTCGTCGACGACGACCTCGTCACCACTGATGTCGGTCGCGTACTTCTCGTTCACGGGCTCGCGGTTCGGCTCGAGTTGCTTGATGCGAAGGATGTGGTCTTCTCGCCAGACATCGTGGCGAGGAATCTCGGGATGGTTGACCTGTCCGAGGAAGCCGTCATGGAGGATCGCGAAATGGCCGAGATCGACGTAGTTCTCGACACGGCGAGGTGACGTGCAGTTCCAGTCCGGCATCTTCATGTGATGGTGCTGGAACCGCGGGTCGTCGTATTGGGGAAACTCTGCCATCGGAAACATCGGATCCTGGAGAAGACACACCCAAATCAACCCGTAGCGCTCGACCGTGGGGAACGTCTGGACTCTCACGCGCAAGTTGTCCACGAGATCGGGCCGCTGCGGAATGGTTGTGCACCTACCACCGTCGTCGTACTGCCAGCCGTGGTAAGCGCACCGCAACTCCTGACAAGACTCGCCATCGACAACGCTGCCCAGTGACAAAGCGGTCCCCCGATGCGGACAGAGATCGTTGAACGCGCTCACTTCTCCGTCGAGTCGGACGATTGCCAACTGGACTTCGCAGAGGGTCGCCTGGGCTGGCCCGTCGCCGAGGTCGTCCGCGTACATGACCGGGTGCCAGAAATGTCGAAGGGACTCATAGATCCGAGCATCGCCCTCCAGGGACACCTCTGACGTTGTATCCATGGCTTGGTTCTTCGCAAGAGGCCAGCCGGTCGCTGTCATTAGTTGTTTCTCCTGAAGTGGCGGGGATTCAGACAGTAATATCTTACATGCACCATGTAAGACGTCGGACAAGTTCCGTTACGACCGTCACGACATCGTCGATGTTCGTTCGCCTGGGTCCGAATCGTCTTTCTCAATCCCGAACTTGTGCGACTTCGAGAGGAAGGGAATCGGCACCACCGTCGCCCTGATCGTGCCTCCGATTACGTCATCCGCGAGCTCAATCCCGAGGCTGCTGCCGTGCTCTCGCCACTCCATCGTCAGCTCGGTGCCCTCGACGGCCAGCTCGCGGTCCACCTGAGCAAGCGCTATCTCCTTTCGGACGGTCGGACTCCAGCACATGCTCGTTGCCTTTCCGACGACCTGGGAGTCGGCCCACAGCGGATGGCGTCTATAGTCGATACGACGGGAGACCTCGGGCGACTCTCCGGCTTGGTCGTACAACCTGACGATGTCGCCCCACGCCACTTCCAGACCGACAAGGGCGCGAGCCGGTCCTCCACTTGCCTGTTCGTCGAGTGCGGCCTCTTTGCCGATGAACGACGCCGGCTTGTCGAAGTTGACGAATCTTCCGAGCCCGATCTCGAACGGCGACACAATTCCTTCATCGTCGAGTAGCGCGTATGCCGCTATGTTGCGGTCGGATCCTGCCCGGGTGTAGTCGATCCCTGGGACGATGAGGCCCGCCTCGGTACGGGCGACCTGCACCGAGTTCTGGCCGATGGGCATCAGCCCGAAGTTCTCGCCGACCGCCATCACGGCGTCGAACACGTCCAGCGCATCGTCTCGGTCGCAGTGGACTTCGTAGCCGAGTTGAGCGTTGTATCCGGCCCGCCATACCCAGACCGGTTTCGAGCCGAGCGTCGTGGCCCGACCATGCATGAACCTGATCTCGGACCAGTCTTCTCCGGTCGCACCCTCGATGATGTCTCGGGAGGCAGGGCCCTGAAGGGGCATGACCATCTTGACGTCTGACTGATCGGTGATGTTCACGTCGAACGGGCCAGCGTGCAATGCGAGCCATGATTCGAGGATGCCGCCCATCGTCACGTAGTCAGAGTCACCGACCCGGAGCACGGGTGTGTCGATCACAACCTTTCCGTGCTCGTCGAGCCACGGGGTGTAGATCCCGGCGCCGACGTCGACACGGGTCAGATCTCGCGTTACGAGATAATCGAGGTAGCTCGCAGCGTCCGGTCCGGTGATCGAGTAGTAGTTCATCGGGGATTTGTCTTCGATGACTGCGCGCCGGTGCAGTGCCTTCAGCTCGGGGCTCAATCCCTCGTACGAGTCGGGAATGTGGAGGCCCCGCCAACTGTGCCACTTGTTGCCGTGATTGAACGGAGCCATTCGAGGGGTGAGCGGCGTCGGACCGAATGTGCTCTGGTCGATGATTTGAGTAGCCATGATTGTCGTCGTCCTTCGAATAACGTGCGCGATCTGTGGTTCAGGCCTGTCGAGTGTGCCGCATCGCATCGAGGTCGAATGGGAAGTCGTCGATTGTGATCGGCCCCGGAGCTACGGGCCTCTCGGTCGGCCGGTCAGTAAGCAACTCCCACTGGATCTCGTACACGTCGAACAGTGCCAGCCGCGTCCCGTCGGGCGTGAATCGGTTCTCGCCAACCCCGACACATATCGAGTCATTGAGGCGGCTCCACTCGGGGTCGTCGGTCTGGTGCCGAGCTGAGATGGTGACCTTGGTGCGATCCTCGAGGGGCTCGTCGTTACTCGGGTAGGGACATCCGATGCCGTCGTAGTCGACGCTCACCACGAGGCCGGCCGGCCCCAGGATCACGCCGCGAACATCGGTTAGGAACCGGCCGTCGGAGCGTTGCCGAGCTGAGTTCGTTCCCCGGAAGCGGCCTTCGATCGGGCCCTGGGTCACGCCCTCGACATAAGCGAACCCTTCGGTCTCGATTCGGTCAGGTGGCAGCGGTGTTCGCCAGCGTTCGCGGTACTCCCAGACGAGTGAATAGATCAGAACCGGGTTCAGCATCGTCAGTCGTCAGTCGCCAGTCATCCGGTCGCTTGCCCGTTCGGGCCCGCCGATCGTGAGTGCTCGTGCTCCTTGACCATCTCGAGTAGCCACCGTCGATACTCCACAGAAATCTGATCGGCGCCACTGACATACATCTCTTCGCTGAGATCGGCCGGTAGCTCCTCGGGAAGCTGGGACTCGGCCACGACTCGATCCGCCTCAACGATCTCCTGTTGGTGAAGGATGAACGTCTCCGCCGCCGTATCGAGACCGAAGTTTCGCGCCACGAAGGTGAACGTTCGACATTCCTTGGGCCCGACCGGCTGGCAGGCCATGAACAATACGAACCGCTTGTCGTCGGGAAGCTCCTGTTGGATCCAGACGGAGAACGGCAACGGAATGCGGTAGTTGCGACGGCCCGGGACCGTCACGGTCTCCGCGTCAAGCCCGAGTGTGGCCGTCTTTTCGGTGTGGGCCGGCTCGTTGATGACGACGTGGGTA
>Ga0257112_10001130_pt1 | contig 10233 bp, 9 predicted proteins | sample LP_taG_5_FD_191565 | JGI IMG/M metagenome (GOLD analysis project Ga0257112, IMG submission 191565) | Marine microbial communities from Northeast Subartic Pacific Ocean, Canada - LP_J_2015_P26_1000m | ecosystem: Environmental > Aquatic > Marine > Oceanic | place: Canada: Northeast Subartic...
CAAATTAAAACACCTGAAGCAAGAGTGAATGAGGATTCTCTGGCATTAACGCTGGCAATAAAACTTACACAAAAAGAAAACCTTGTTGCTACGAAGATTCCACCATATGCAGATTTGTTGAGCCAGGTTTCTGACACCAACGAACAGCAGGATTATGAAAAAACTATAGAGTTGCTGGATGAGGATATTGCCAATCGAACTCCAGACGAACAACGAAAAGCACTAAAAATTTCCGGTCTTATGTCGGTACTTGTAGCTTCAAAAAAATTAAAGCGGGCAATTTCAACCATCGACGATTATGACTTGCCGGATGATCCTGGTTTGCGGGAGATCTCAGCAGCATTGTCTAAATGGCTAAGTAAGAATTTGGTAACAGAATAAAAATCACCTCAACTTTAAACTATCATACGTTTAAGAAATATCAGAATTTCAAATTCGCCTCCTTCCGCTACCAATTTAGACCAACCCGCAAACATCAAACTTTTTACCCCAGCTAATTTTTAGCTAAAACCTGCTGATCAGATCTTTCAGTCTGCTTGCAGTCCAGCAAGTAGTTTCCCAAAGTCGAACATGACTTCACCTATTAATCATTAATAAATATTTTATTATATTAATTGTTTTTCTTGTAAAGAGTTACGTTACAATATAAAATTCGACAAAGGACAATTTAGACATATCCTGGATTTCGGCTTGATTGATAACTAAGGTTAAGACCTGCAAATAAGCCTGTGTGTGAATTACTAGTCTAGTGGGAGATTCCATGTCCTTTTTTGCAAAGACACCTAGGTAAAGCTTTTGCAAAAATTTAAAAACTGAAACGAACTTTTTACCCACAACTAAACACTTGCTATGAGTGCTACTTCATTTTCTTTGGAGCAATATAATATTCATCCCCAAACGATCATTCGCAATGCTTCCCCTTCAGTCTTATATGAAGAGGCTTTGACATACGAAGCTGATGCTACTATTTCATCTGACGGAGCCTTAATTGTCTCCTCATATGAAAAAACAGGAAGAAGCCCGAAAGATAAAAGAATCGTTGAGTATCCTGATATTATGGAGGATGTATGGTGGGGAAATATCAACATGGGGATGGACGAAGAAACATTTATGATTGCACGAGGTAGAGCTGTCGATTATTTAAACACCTGTGAAAGGGTTTATGTCGTTGACGGCTTTGCAGGCTGGGACCCCAAATACCGTCTAAAAATCAGGATTATTGCAACTCGGCCTTATCATGCTTTGTTCATGCACAATATGCTGATCCGTCCCAGTACGGAAGAGTTAGCCGATTATGGTGATCCGGATTATGTGATTTTCAATGCCGGGCGTTTCCCGGCAAATCCACTCACCAAACACATGACGTCGCGTACCAGTGTTGAATTGAGTTTTGATCGCAAAGAATTTGTAATACTTGGTACAGAATATGCCGGAGAAATGAAAAAAGGCGTTTTCACAATCATGAATTACATCATGCCAAAACAAGGTATTCTGTCAATGCATAGTTCCGCCAATGAGGGAAAATCCGGAGATGTAGCTATCTTTTTCGGTCTGTCCGGAACAGGAAAAACGACCCTTTCTGCAGATCCGAAACGGCAACTTATTGGGGATGATGAACACTGCTGGACCGACGATGGAATTTTCAATATTGAAGGCGGCTGCTACGCAAAGTGCATCAATCTTTCTGAAGAAAAAGAGCCGGATATTTTCAAAGCAATCCGTTTTGGTACTGTGTTGGAAAATGTGGATTATGACGAAGAAACCCACATTGTCGATTACGATGGAACCTCTCACACTGAAAATACACGTGCCTCTTATCCGATCGACTTTATTTTGAACGCAAAAATTCCTTGTGTAGGTGGGCATCCGCAGAATATAATTTTCCTTACTTGTGATGCTTTTGGTGTATTGCCACCGGTCAGCAAACTCAGTTCTTCACAGGCTATGTACCACTTCATTAGTGGTTATACCGCAAAAGTCGCCGGTACTGAAATGGGAGTCACTGAACCAGAAGCCACGTTCTCCGCCTGTTTCGGTGCTGCCTTCATGGTATGGCATCCAAGTAAGTACGCAAAACTTTTGGCAGAACGTATTGAAAAAAATGGAACTTCAGTCTGGCTGGTAAATACCGGGTGGAGTGGAGGAGGTTATGGAAAAGGTGAACGTATGTCACTCAAATACACCCGTTCGATCATTGATGCTATTTTAGACGGATCATTGAAAAACACACCTTCTGTAAATAATGAATTATTCGGATTTGAAGTTCCAACTGAATGTCCGAATGTTCCGGATGAAATCATGCAGCCCAGAAGAACCTGGTCTGATGCAAACGCTTACGATCAAGCGGCCCTCAAATTGGCAAATATGTTCAAGGAAAATTTTAAACAATTTGAGGAAGGTTCCAGCCAGGAAATTATTCAGGCTGGACCAAACGTGTCCTGAGTTTTTCATTACTCTTCCTGCTTTGCGCCGTGTTTATGCCGGCGTCCTGCCTTCCTGTAAAAAAACATTACTACTTCTGTTATTCATCTCCTAAGACAAAAAATGTTGCAGTCGTAAAAAGTCCAAAACCGTGTCATTTCAGCCGGAAAAGAAAATAATTTTGCAGGTATTTAACTTGTCAACGGCAGATAAATTGTGATGAAATTACTGATTCATACATATTCAAAACAATGCTGACCATATAATTCGAGAATGATAGAAAAACTCCGTGAAGAAATGATCCGGCATGAACTAGACTTGCTGATCGTAGTTTCGTCCGATGAACATCTAAACGAATACCTACCCGTCCAAAATTGGCGTTTGAAAGCTTCAACAGTCACTGAAAGTTCTTCGGGATTTTCCGGCTCTGCCGGAACAGTTGTTTTTTGTATTGAAGGACGTCCTCAGCTTTTTGTCGATTCCCGCTATCATTTGCAGGCTGAGCAAACATGTTCAGAAAATTTTGATATTCAAAAACTTGGAAATGAAGGGGTACTTGAACCGCAGAAATGGATTGCAGCTCAAACACAAAAAATATTAAAAGTTGGTGCAGATCCATTTGTGATGAGTCCAAAAGTATGGCGGCGCTATGAAAAAGCCCTTGGCAAATCCGGACACACTTTGGTTCCAGCAACTCCCAATTTGGTGGACACAGTATGGATAAATCGTCCAAATCCTCCCAAAAAAGAGATTTATCCACTGGCTTTGCAATATACTGGAAAAGACAGTAAAAAGAAGTTGCAGGAGATCCGGAAAGAATTGAGTGAATCCGGAAAATCTGATGAATCAAAACCGGATGTCTTACTGCTCACAATGCTCGATGAAATCGCCTGGCTCACAAATATGCGTGGGAGCGATATTGAATTCAATCCGGTTTTTGAAGCATATGCAGCAATTTTTGCAGACCGTGCAATTTGCTTTTGTCATCATCCGGAAGCAAATTTAAACCTGCACCGTCCAGACTGGGAGTTCCGGCCCTATGAAGATTACGTGAGTTTTTTAGCAGATCTTGCCCTGCAGAAAACAATCAAAGTCTGGATTGATCCCTCAACGATCACGATGGGTTCTCGTTTAGCATTTTCTGAGGACCAGGTGTTCGAAAAAGAAAGCCCCATTGTTTTGTCAAAAGCACTTAAAAACTCAACTGAAATAACTGCCACAAAATATGCTCATAAACAGGCCGGTGCAGGAGTTGTCAGAAGTTTACAGCGTTTGCAATGTGCGTTTCAGGCAGGGCTGCCGGTAACGGAAAAAGTATACGCAAACTGGCTTTATGAAGAATATGCAAAGGCAGAGGAATTTTCCGACCTCAGTTTCAGCACAATCGCCGGTTCAGGACCGAATGGTGCTATTGTTCATTACGGAAATCCGGACTCAGAAAACCCAATGCGAAGTGGAGATTTGCTGCTAGTAGATTCCGGAATTCAATGTGCCGGCGGAACCACAGATGCAACTCGAACTGTAATTCTTGGAAAGCCGGATGAGAAGCAAAAAAAGATTTACACATTGGTGCTGCAGGCTCACATCAGACTTGCCCGTCAAATTTTTCCAGAAGGAACAAACGGAGCTTCACTGGATTCCATTACCCGTTCAGGTCTCTGGAATGCAGGATTGGATTATGGACACGGAACAGGACATGGCGTCGGTGCATTCCTGAACGTACATGAAGGACCGCAACGTATCTCACCAGTTGCATACGATGTGGCTCTGCAAGAAGGAATGGTGATTTCCAACGAACCCGGATATTACGAAAACAACTGGGGCGGAATTCGTCTTGAGAATCTTTACCTAGTAAAAAAAGCAGATAAGTTTCCTCAGCATCCAGGTGGAAAGGGCTGGCTCTGTTTTGAAGAACTGACACTGATCCCATTTGACCGCACACTGATTGATAAAAATTTGCTTTCAGCAGAAGAACTAAACTGGCTGTATGATTATCATGGTCGTGTTTTTAGTGAAATATCACCTATGCTGGATAATACGGAAGACTTCCAGTGGCTGACTTGGGCTTGCGGAATTGATTAAATGAAAATCCTGACTCCCGCAAAAATAAATCCGCTGCTTTATATTTTAAGTAAACGTGAAGACGGTTTCCATGAATTGTATATGCACATGGTTCCAGTCAGTTTATTTGACACATTGACCTTCACCCATAATGATGGACAAGGACTAAATTTAAAGGTGAGTGGAGCAGAGTTTTCTGAGCCTCCGGAAGAAAATTTGGTAGTCCGAGCCGTACGTATTTTTGAATTGGAAAGCGGGGAAACTGTAAATCTAGATGTAATCCTGGAAAAACATATACCTTCCGGTGCGGGACTGGGCGGCGGAAGTGGAAATGCGGCTGGAACTATACAGGCTTTGAATCATTTATACCGAAGATCTTCAGAAACTGAAGGGCTACTGTCTCCGGAAACTATTCTTGCAATTGCGTCAGAACTTGGTTCAGATGTGCCTTTTTTTCTTGAACCATCGCCCTGCGAAATAAAGGGGCGTGGTGAAAAGATAAAACCACTGCTTGAATTTCCAAAACTCTTTCTCATCATTATAAAACCACCTCTTTCAATTTCAACTAAGGAAGCATACAAAAAATGCCTGCCTAAAAAACAAACTAACTTACCAAATGTATGCTCAATTGATGATTTGAAAAGTTACTTTCAGAATCAGTTTGAAACATCTTTACTCGTACAATATCCGGTCTTGTCTGAACTTAAAACTTTATTGCTCGAAAATGGTGCATTTGGTGCATTGGTCTCAGGTAGCGGCTCTGCCGTTTTTGGCGCATATTACAATAAAAATTTGCAAAATCAGGCACTTAAAAAATTGTCATGTCTTACTGTCGGCGATATATTCTCTTGCGAAACAATGGCCACTCACAGTTATTATTGAACCAGAATTTCATAATACCAAAAATAAATAAGTACCATTGGCTGCTGATCGTTTTCGCATTAATTCTTGTGGGTTGCAGCACAAAAACTGTCGGCCCCCCTGGTAACAGACAATTCGGTAATACTCGTATCTGGAAACAATCCAATCCTCGTATTAAAAAATACGTTCAAGTTTACAGCAATAATAAACATGTCAAAACCTGTTTGGATAGAGCAACAAACAGCAGATATCTTCACTACATTCATCGGGTTTTTTATAAATATAAACTGCCTCCGGAACTTGCACATTTGCCAATACTGGAATCGTGTTTTGACACAAGAGCTGATTCCGGAAGTGCTCGAGGCATGTGGCAATTCACAAAACTAACCGCAAAAGATTATGGCCTGCGCGTAAGCTGGTTATCCGATGACCGGCTTAATTGGCGAAAATCTACACATTCAGCGGCACGTTATTTGAAAAAATTGGGTGAAATGTTTGACAACAACTGGGAATTGGCATTGGCTGGTTACAACGGAGGACCAGGTTATATGTCACGACAAATAAAATCTCAAGGTACTAGAAATTTCTGGGAGCTTGAGTTGCGTAAAGAGACACACGAATATGTACCAAAATTTCTGGCAATGTTAAGTGTAGCCCGCAAAAGATACCCGGAACTATATTTTCAGGGCTCACCACGAGCATGGGCTACATCAGGATAAAATGCTGCTAATTTTACAGAATAACAGGACTTGATTCTGGATTCAGCAGTTGGTACATTTCAATCAATGGGTTGAAAGAGAAAGTTTAAATCAAATTATTTTATAGTTTGGTCTTCTTTCACAAATTATTAATTTTATATGATTAAAAAGGAGTTGCTATGGCAGATGAAGAAGAAGGCGGAGGAGGCGGTGAAAGCAGTGGTGGCGGTGAAAGCAGTGGTGGCGGGAAAAAGAAGAAGATCATTATAATCGTTGCTGTAGTGCTTTTACTTATCATTGGCATCGTAGTTTTTTTGCTGATGTCTGGAGATGAAGAAGAAACGTTACCTGAAGAAGAACTGCCGGTGACAAACGTGGCTGAGCCTCTTGCAGAACCTATTTTTCTTCCTCTTGAAAGTTTTGTGGTGAATCTCAAAGACGGCCGTCGGTTTTTAAAAGCCTCTATCCAGCTGATGCTCAGTGAACCTGGTGCAGCTGCTTATCTGACAGTACGCCTGGTTGAGGTTAAAGACATTGTACTAGCCGAACTGCAGGAATTGTCAATAGAAGATGTCAAACAATCAGAGGCCAGAGAGGCTCTGCGGCAACGGTTAATCAGTGCCATAAGTCAGATTTTTCCCAGCAAGCCGGAATGGGAAGATCCTGAACCAATAAGAAAAGTTTTGTTTGAGGAATTTGTAATTCAGTGATCCACGTTAATCACAGTCTTAATCCGGATACCAGAAAGTCTGGATTCATCCAGGTTTTGAAAAAATATCGAATGTCTGATGTGTCTCCAATTGATGACAGGCAAGGAACTTCGATGAAAGATAATTTACAGATTATTTCCATCAATAGAAAAGAATTCCGGTCGGCTGACAAAGTTGCGAAGAAAGGAATTGCCCTGTTTCTGTTGCTGACAGCCCTTTTTTTCTTTGTATCATCTTTGAATGCAGCAGAGGAGGAAGTTGAGGAAATTAAGGTAATTAGAGAAGGACCTCCTCCACTGGAAGATCCTCAATATTTGGATCTTGGTACTTTCGTAGTAAATATGCCTGGAGACAAATATTTTCTTAAAAGCAGCATCCAGTTGGCTTTTGAAAATTCTGCCGCAAAAGAATGGTTGCTGGCAAGACTTCCAATAGCAAAAGATCTTATAATCACTCATCTCAATTCAATTACAGTTGAACAGTTTGATGACACTAAAAGCCGGGCGGTCATAAAAAATGATTTGCAAATCCGCCTGAATTCGTTGTTTCCCAATAAGGCTGTTTGGGAGGATTCTGTTCCAATACGAAGAATACTATTTTTGGAATTTTACCGACAATAGCATAAATAAGATTGCAAAAAGTAAAATAAGCCTGAAATCAGATATAAGTTTTATCAAATGATGTTTTTGGTTGTAGAATTTCCTTTAAACTTTTAGCCTGAAACATAAACAATTAAAACCAGTATTTTAACTATTGATCAATGGCAGAAGAAGAATCTTTTGAAAACCTGGATGACCTGGACTGGTCAGATGTAGAAAGTGAACTAAAAGCTAACAAAGACCAGATCCTCTCTGAAGCGAAATCTGCAGACAGCGGTGGTCAAAAAGAAGGGGATAATGGAGATGAATCCGGAAAAGAAAATGGTGAAGGTAGCACGTCAAAGACTCCTCAATCGTCGGGTGATATTGACATCAATTTTCTGTTTGATGTACAGCTTTCCATTGTTGTAGAAGTTGGGCGTGTTCAAATGCTTATCAGCGACCTGTTGGAACTTGATGAAGAGTCTATAATCGAATTGGACAGTCTTGTAGGACAACCTTTGGATATCCGCGCCAACGATTTGCTGGTTGCACGCGGGGAAGTTATTGTAGTCAACGAAAAATTTGCTGTACGGATCACGGATATCATCAGTCCGGACAATCGCTTTGCAGCACTCTGAGGAAAAAAAGCATGAGTTTCGCAAAGCCAACTTGGCTAAAAGCAGGAATTGCGCTGGCGCTTTTGTCAAATTGGATTTTAGTTGCTGCCGCATCAGAAGTGCGTACTCTGAAAAACATTGAGGTTATTTCCATTGAAAGTACAGAACAGGTTCGTCTGGAGTTCGATGGTAAATTTACTGGAGAACCACTAATAAATTTTGAATCAGGTTCAATGAGCCTGCGATTTAGTTCTACACACACTGATCCTGCACTCCCCCTGCTGACTGCTGCAAAAGACAATACTTTAATCAAGGCAGTTCGTGCTGTTGAATTTCCTGATACAGATTTTGTCCATCTGGAAATTTTACTCCAGTCTCCACGGACACTACTGGATCATCCAAAAATTACCCACTCCGGAAACTACATAATCCTTGGTTTTCCCAACAATTTTTCTGCCACACCTGCACTTTCAAGTACAAACGTCCTGACAAAAGAAATTGAAAAACGTGTAAAAGCCGACGAGTCTTTCCCCTCTACTTTTTCCAAAGAATCTACAGATGAGCAACCCCCATTTCTGGTAGATGGTCTTCTTCCTTCACCAGAACAAGATTGGGGTTCAACAATGCTGACACTGGTTTTGTCTCTGTTATTCGTTTTATTTCTCATTTATTTGATAGCTTTTATATATAAACGTTTTTTCAGTAGTCGATTTTCCTCAATGCAGGGTAATGTACGCATTCGTCAGGTTTCAAGCCATCATGTTGGACCAAAGCAGAAAATTATAGTTTTCGAAATGAATGAACGAAAGTTCGCCTGCGGTGTAACACCTACATCCATCAATTTGATCGCAGAATTACACGACGAAACAGATTCGGAAATTATCCATTCGATTCAGACTGATGAAAATGCCAAAGAATTTAATATTGATCAGTCAGGTGAATCTTTTGAAATTGATCCGGAGCAACCCTTTGAGCAAACTAAAACGAATGTACCAAATAACAAGAATAGCAAAGATAACTTTGATGCTTCAATTGAATTAGAAGGCCTGGAAAAAGACATTTTCCTTAAATCCAATGCTGAAAACCGCAATAGCCTGGTAGAGTCAAACAATAATAATAACGAATTAAAATCAACAATCAAAACTCATTTTTCAAAAACTCCGACAAAAACTAAAATTATGCCTCATGGGAATCCTGTGATGCAGCACTTTGCAAGCAAACTTTCAGAACGTCTAAAATTCCTAAAACCCATCAAATAGAGTCCATGCTGTATTTTCAATTCGAAACTCAATTAACTGAAAACATGGAACAAATTGCAACGTCGGACTCAGGCTTCAGAAAATCTTTTTATTTATGTAAAAGTATAAAGTTTCCAATTCGCAGCCTGCTGTTGCTGTCTGTTTTTTGTGTAGGAATGCCGCTTTATGCACAATCCCCAATTCCAGGCATCAACATTTCCGTTGACACTGCAAGTTCACCCCAACAGGTAGCAACTACATTGCAGATCGTCTTTTTACTGACGATTCTAACTATGGCACCGGCTATTTTAATCATGACAACTTCATTCACAAGATTTGTGATTGTTTTGTCATTTTTAAGACAAGCTATTGGAACTCCGCAGGCTCCATCAAATCAAATCGTGGTCGGCCTTGCACTGTTTCTTTCTTTGTTTGTGATGATGCCGGTCTGGGAAGAAGTCAACGAAGTTGCCCTTTCACCGTATCTGGAAGAAACTATTTCCCAGGAAGAATTTATGGATCGTGCCACTTTACCAATTAAACGATTCATGGGAAATTTTACACGTGAAAAAGATTTGGCTCTTTTTGTTCGAATTGCTAAAATAGAACGACCAAAAAACATCGAAGATATTCCAATTTGGGTTATGATTCCTGCGTTCGTAATTAGTGAACTAAAAGCCGCATTTCAAATTGGTTTTTTGCTATATGTTCCATTTCTTGTGATCGACATGGTTATTGCTTCAATTCTGATGGCAATGGGTATGATGATGATGCCGCCAGTAATGATTTCTTTACCGTTCAAACTGATGCTTTTTGTTCTTGTAGACGGCTGGCACTTGATTCTTGGTTCTATGGTCAAAAGTTTTGTGGAAATTTAATTCTTAAACAACTAAGTGAGTTTTTATGACAGAAGCCTTTGTTGTTTCAATTATGATTGAAGCCATGCGAATGGCAACTCTTCTCGCTGCGCCCATGCTGATTGGAGCATTGGTAGTAGGTTTACTTGTTTCTATCTTCCAGGCAGTAACGCAGATACAGGAACAAAC